>ENA-USYV01003570-USYV01003570.1-human-gut-metagenome-genome-assembly--contig:-NODE-3570-length-10564-cov-3.110995_pt1 | contig 10564 bp, 12 predicted proteins | sample MGYA00250066_ERZ773514 | MGnify/ENA primary metagenome ERZ773514 (study PRJEB29103, sample SAMN06112049) | human gut metagenome | biome: human gut; feature: ankylosing spondylitis patient; material... | reverse complement strand
ATGACAGCGAGGATTATGTACACCGCATCGGCCGTACAGCTCGTGCCAACCATGATGGTTGCGCCATTACTTTTGTCTTAATAATATCTTCGTTGTCTTCAGTTCCTTCATTTCCCTCAGAGGAAATAACAGCCAAATAAGACTCCAATGCATCCAGTCCTCGGAATAATACATCAATCAGCTTTTCATTCACTTTCATGTTTCCATTGCGGATTTCGGAGAATACATTTTCCAAATCATGGGTCAGACGCTGCATACGAACAAAGCCCATTGTGCCGGACATTCCTTTCAGCGTATGTGCCGCACGGAAAATCTCATTGATTGTATCTTCATTCTCCGGCTCCTTCTCCAAGACCAGAACATGCTCATTCAAACTCTGTAAATGCTCTTTTGTCTCATCGATAAACAAATCTAAATATTGACTCGTATCCATCTTTTCACACTCCTATATGTTTTATCATGGTGTCTGCCACATCTTCGAGTGGCACGACTTCATTTACAATTCCCGCCTGTACTACTGCGCGCGGCATACCATATACCACGCAGGTGTCTTCATTCTGCGCTACAACCTGAATGTCCTTGCTTTTTTTCAATGCACGGATTCCTTTGCAGCCATCGCTTCCCATCCCGGTCAAAACACCACAGACAATGTGTTCCACCGAACAAGAAAACAGTGATTCAAAAAAGATATCCGCACACGGCTTTAATCCCCCTCTTGCCGGCTTATCATTTTCCGACAAAATCAGATTTCCCTGTGCATCTTCTATGACTTCACACTGCTTGCCGCCCTGCGCAATATAAACCGTGCCCTTTTTCAGGCAGTCACCATCCTCAGCCTCCTTAACGTCGAGATTACTAATCTCATTCAAGCGAGCTGCTAATGACTTCGTAAATCCTGCCGGCATATGCTGGACAACGACTAACGGTAATGGAAAATCCTTTGGAAAATACGGAATTACCGACTGTAATGCCCTTGGTCCTCCGGTTGAAGAAGCAATCACTGCCAAACCGCCGCTTCCCCTGCCACTTTTTGGCACCTTCTTTTTTGCGGTTTTCTTCACCTTCTTCTCGGTCTGACTTTCCACATTTTTTGATTGGCTCTGAACCTGTAACTGCTGTTCTAAAATTGACTGCTCAACCTTTTTAGGAAGAGGCAGCTTACACGCCATATAGGTTCTCAGTAATACCTTTTTTCGGAATTCCTGATACCCCCCGCCAATGGAACCATTTGGTTTTTTAACAAAATCAAACGCACCAAGTGCCAATGCTTCAATGGTTTCATCAGCGCTCTGGCTGGCAATTGAACTTACAATCAATACCGGAATCTGAATTCGATATTTGTTTAGTTCCTTAAGGAGCTGTACGCCATCCATCTTCGGCATATTAATATCAACCAAAAGAATGTCCGGACGACATCCCCCCTGTAAAACATTAAGCGCTTCAAGTCCATTATTCGCTGTCTTTTCGACAATCAGTTGTTCATCATCATTTATTATATCAGAAAGGACCCTTCTCATAAGTGCAGAGTCATCAACAATCAATACTTTTTTCATCTGTGACATCTACTCCTTTCTCATCCTTCTTCGCTGCTCTTCAAAAACGTACTTAATTACCGTTTCACGTTCTTTCTCATTAATATTCAAAAATTCGCCCCTTGTCTCATAGGCAACACGGCTTCCCTCAAAATGAACGCAGGATACTACCTTCATATACAAAGAAAGTGGAATAATTCCACTTTGCAGCGAAAGTGGAAGGACAATTTCCACAAAATCCCCTTTTTTACATTCTACATTACCATGAAAACGAATTCCGCCTCCACTTAAATCTGAAATGGTACCTTCTTCCCACAAAATTTCATCTTTCTCTTTGTCCTGCTCCGCTTCATTTTTCTTTTCAAACTGCTCTTTTGGAACAATCCGGTAACGAATTGGGAACAAACAATCCAAACGATAAAACTTTCTCCTCTGAAACTTTTTCAATGGTGTCAAAAAGATAACATCCATCACATACATACGATTTTCTGTGTAACGTTTCTTAATCCGTGCTGTACACTGATACAAACCGGAGTTTGTAAAAAAACACAGATTATAATCGTCATCAATTTCCAATGGAATTACTTTCCCCTCGCTAATGGGCATTGCGATTTTGGCGGTTCTGTCCCCGTCAAAATCCAACAACTGACTGCCATATTTTTTATCTGACACCTTTCGCCCGATTGCACTTTTTATATGCATCAGTTCAATCCGGTCTCCAATCGCAAATGTAACTTTCACGGGGTTCCTCCTTTCTATCACCGATTAAATTTCATACGAATTACATTTGAAAATAACTGCTTAATACCAACAGCGCGTGGTTTTTCTTTCTCCATATCAAGTAAAGAAAGTGCAATCTTTTCCACAGACTGCGAAGCCAGTGCATCCGGGTCTGCTACGCTAAGTGGTTTCTGATGCATGACTGCTCTCTGCATATTTACATCATAAGGAATTGCCCCCAGATAATCAATATCTATGTCTAAAAACTTATTAACAACAACACCTAATTTCTGGAACAATTCATCCGCTTCTTTTTTCCCACGTACCTGATTGGCAATCATCTTAACAACCGTTTTTTCCGGCATATACGAAGAATTGCGGTTCAACGCTTTTAATAACGCATAGGCGTCCGTAATGGACGTCGGCTCCGGCGTAGCCACCAAAAGCACTTCTTCGCTGGCTGCCACAAACTCAAGCACCGAATCTCCGATTCCGGCACCGGTATCCACAATAATTACATCTGCCTGTTTGTCTAACTCTTCCATTTTCTGAATCAGCCAGAAAACCTGTTCACGATTCAGATTTGCCATCTCATTGATGCCGGAACCGCCGGAAAGAAAACCGATACCTTCCGGTCCATAAGTCATTACATCTTGTATGCTTTTTCCTCGAAACATCAAATCTGCCAAATTATACTTTGGGCGAATACCAAGCATAATCTCAATGTTTGCCAAACCAAAGTCAGCATCCAGTACAACCACTCTCTTGCCGAGTCTGTGAAGCTGAATTGCCAGATTTACAGAAAAACTTGTTTTACCGACGCCACCTTTGCCGGATGTAACCGTAATAACTCTTGCTGTTCGTTTTTTTTCATCAATTTCCTGCTTTTTAATTATATTTCGTAAGCTTTCTGCCTGATCCATTCCACACCTTCCTTTCTCGCCATAGAATTAGTTCGTATGATTATCACTTAGTAATTTTTTTGCCACTCTCTGCGGATCCATCTCGCCAATGTCTTCCGGAACATTTTGTCCCCACGTTACATAAGACAATGGACAATTTGTTTTCACTCTCATATTCAACATGATTCCCGCCGAAGACGTTTCGTCAAGTTTCGTAAAAATAAGACTAAAATCCGTAAGCACCGAGTAGACTGACGCAATCTTTTGTAAGTCACTGTATTTTGTACCTGCATTTAGTACCAGATAAACCTGTCTTTCATTCACCGGAATCTGCTCAAGCAATGCCCGGATGTCTTCCATCTGCTCTTTGCTTCTATGAGAACGTCCGGCAGTATCAATCAAGCAGACATCATACTGCTTAAGTTTTTCAAGATTATCCCCCAATTCTTGAGGACTGTAAATCACCTCAAGCGGGACGGATAAAATATTTGCATAAGTCTTTAACTGTTCCACCGCTGCAATGCGGTAAGTATCTGCTGTTACGAGTGCAATTTTTGCATGCTTCTCTAATTTTAATTTCGAAGCAATTTTAGCAATGGTTGTTGTTTTTCCTACTCCGGTTGAACCAAGGAAAAAGATAAATTTCGTCTTTGCATTTTCCTCTGACTTAATGCTGTAAGGCTGCCCTAACATCAAGATGATCTTCTGGTAAATATTTGCCAGAATCTGGTCTAACGGTGCATTTTTAGCAAGCGAACGATTCACCTCATCCATAATGGATTTTGCAATTTCTTCATCCACTTCATTCTGAACTAACTGCTGATATATCAACTCTTTATAGGCCTTTGTTTTTTCATCCTCCTCATCCTCTTCTTTGGATTCAGGAACCTCTTTTGGCTCTACGTTCTCTTTTGGCTCCGAAACCGGTATTTCGAGTGTTTTCTCAACTTTCTCGGTCATACCTTCTTTCTGCATCATCTGTTTCTCCAAAAGAGCTTGCAGCATACTAATGCGTTCTTCCAAACTACTGTTATCCGGTGCATCTGCTTTTTTCTCTGCTTCCGAAAACTTGCCTGCTTCAACCGGCCGCTTCTCTTTTGCCGCTTCCTCTTGTGAGTACAGTGGCGTCTCATCCAATGCTGCTGTCACCTCAACCTTTCCGCGGACAAATAACTTCGCAAGACCTTTTGGTTTTACCTTCTTAATATTCATGACAATGGCATTATTCCCTAATTCGTTTTTTGCCATTTCAATTGCATCTTTTTCTGATTTTGCTAAAAACTTTTTGATAATCACTCTACCGTCACCATCCCAACTGATTGTAATTCAACATCGGAATCAATTTCATTATATGACAATACATGCAGATTCCTAAATTGTTCTTGCGTTAATTTTTTCAGGTACATACGAACAATCGGCGAAGTAATAATAATCGGCGTTCGTCCCAGTTCCTCTAATTTGTCTGTCTCTTCCCGTAAAGAAGTCATCAGCCGGTTTGTATAATCCGGGTCAAGTGCCAGATAAGCACCCTGTTCGGTCTGTTTCACCGAATCCATAATAACCTGCTCTACGTTCGGATCCAATGTCACAACGCTGGTTGTTTCATTGTTATTAAAATACTGATTTGAAATTGCACGTTTCAAACTCTGTCTGACATACTCCGTCAATACATCCGTATCATGCGTTGTCGGCGCATAATCGGCTAACGTTTCAAAAATTGTAACCAAATCTCTTATGGAAATGCCTTCCGCCAAAAGATTCTGTAACACCTTTTGGATTTCTCCAACATTTAACAATTTTGGAACCAGTTCTGATACCAGTGTTTCGTTCGCTTCCTTCACATTCTCAATCAAGTTGTGTACATCCTGTCTGGTGAGAAGTTCATCCAGATGGGAGCGGATAATTTCCATCAAATGTGTCGCAATAATTGATGGCGGATCAACTACGGTATAACCAAGGGATTCTGCCCGCTCACGCTGACTTTCCGTAATCCAAATTGCCGGCAGATGGTACGACGGTTCAAACGTCGGAATACCGGAAATTTCTTCTTCTACATAACCAGGATTCATCGCCATGTAGTGGTCAAACAAAATTTCTCCCTCACTGACCGGCACGCCTTTTATCTTAATCAGATACTGATTTGGATTGAGCTGAATGTTATCACGTAGTCGAATCATCGGAACAACACAGCCAAGCTCTAATGCAATCTGTCTTCGTATCATAACCACACGGTCTAGCAAGTCACCGCCCTGGTTGACATCGGCAAGTGGAATAATTCCATAACCAAATTCCAGTTCAATGGCATCCACCTGCAACAGTGAACTGACATTTTCCGGTCTCCTGATTTCCTCTGCGGATTCCTCTTCTTCCGAAACTGCCTCGTCTGTCTCTGTCATCTCCAATTGATTTGCTATCATTCTTGCCGTCAGTAAAAACATAATTCCATAGGCACAAAATACCAACATGTTCAGTGGCGTAAACAAACCTAAGCCAATCAAGGCAATACCAACAATATTAAGTACTTTCGGCGTAGAAAAAAGCTGCCTTCTCAAAATATTGCCAACATCCGCTTCTTTGGAACCTTTCGTTACCAAAATACCGGTGGATAATGAAATCATAAGGGATGGAATCTGGCTTACCAGACCATCACCAATTGTCAAAATCGAATATCTCTGAACCGCTGCATTAATGTCCATGCCATTCATCAGAACACCAATCGCAATACCACCAACGAAGTTCAAAACCGTAATTACTAAGCCCGCCGTCGCATCTCCCTTGACGTACTTTGTAGCACCATCCATGGAACCAAAGAAAGCCGATTCCTGTTGAATCTTTTCGCGGCGTTCTTTTGCCTCCTCATCCGTTATGGCACCTGTATTCAAATCAGCATCAATTGCCATCTGTTTACCGGGCATCGCATCCAGTGTAAAACGCGCTGTTACTTCTGACACACGCTCGGAACCTTTGTTGATAACGAGTAACTGCATGATAACCAATACAAAGAACACAATAGCACCAACAACTAAGTTACCACCACCGACAAAGTTACCAAATGTATCAACTACATTACCGGCATCTGCCTTCAGCAAAATATTTCTTGTAGAACTGACATTCAACGACAATCGAAATAACGTCGTCAAAAGCAGCAACGTCGGAAATGCCGACATATCAAGAGGCTCTTTAGAAAACAATGCATTAAACAAAATAATCATCGAAAGTGCAATATTTAATGCAAATAACAAGTCCAGCAAAAAGAGCGGAACCGGAATAATTAAGCACAAAATAGGCACTAAGATAAATGCACCTAACACCATATCTTCGCGACGCATTGCTTTTCCTCCTTTACGTTTTTTCTATCAAAATCAACTTACTTTACCTTGTAATCCATATACATAAGCTAAAATCTCTGCAACCATCTGGTACAATTCCGGCGGAATCTGCTCTCCTAATTCTACATTGTGATACAACATTCTCGCCAAAGGCTTATTTTCTACAATTTCAATCTTATTTTCCTTTGCTACTTCACGAATACGGCCCGCCAGATAATCCGCACCCTTTGCCACAACAATTGGTGCCTCAGCTACTTCCTTATCGTATTTCAGCGCAACCGCTAAGTGAGTCGGGTTTGTGATAACTACATCCGCCTCCGGCAGTTCCTGCATCATACGTCGTCTTGACGCCTCTTGCATCTTTCTTCGAATCTGGCCTTTAATCTGTGGATTTCCTTCCGTATTTTTATATTCGTCTTTAACTTCCTGTTTCGTCATTTTCATGTCATTGTTAAACTTGCGTTTCTGGTACATCCAGTCCGCAAAAGCAATGACAAAGAAAACAGCCGTAATCTGAAAGGCAATATTTAACACGGTACTAACAATCAGGCTAACCGCTGACCAGATATCAAGCTGATAAATGTTGACAATCATGCCCCATTCATCTTTTAGCGCCTGATATACCACGTAGAACAAAATTCCTACTTTAACAACCGCCTTAATCAATTCAAATATTTTATCTTTTGAAAACATCCGCTTAAAACCGCTAATTGGATTAATTTTATTCGGTTTTGGCTGTAACGGCTTTAATGTAACTTTCCATTTAACCTGAACAACATTTACAACAAATGCGCCAATCATCGCAAGTGCTAACATCGGCAGTAACGTAATGGTAATCTCCTTGAGGCCAAACTGAAGCAAACCATCAGCACGCTTAACGGTAAATACATCCGTTGCATAGTCGTTGATATTTCCATAATAAAACTGAAACATGTCATACAACCGCTTCATCATAAAACTGCCGAACACTTTTAAGCATCCAAATAATACAAGCAATAAAACTGCCGTGTTCAAATCCTGGCTCTTTGGAGCCTGTCCTTCTTCTCGTGCCTTATCCAGCTTTTTGGGTGTCGCGGGTTCTGTTTTTTCACCGCCCTCACCGTCTTTGGCAAAAAGCTGAAGGTTATAGGAATATACCAAATAATCACCTGCCAACTCATCCGACTTTTCACTTCGGTGTAAACAAATGAATCACCTGTGTGATTACGTCCTTCATTTCACCAAAAATGTAATCTGAAACCATCGGAAAACTCTGTATCACAATTACCAAAACAGCCAGTCCTGCCAGCACCTTAATCTGCATACCAACCACAAACATGTTCATTTGTGGTGCTGCCTTAGCAAGTACACCAAGTACAACATTAATCAACAGCATACAACAGAAAACCGGCAGTACAATACGCACCGCAATGATAAAATAATTCGCAATAAAATCAACTACGATGTTTTTCAGTGAAACGGTGTCAAACACCGCTTTCCCAACATTGAAATAGGAAAAAGAATCCACAATTGCCCGAATGATGTAATAATGCATATTGGTAACAACTAACATGAGCATAAGCAGATAATTGTACAAACTTCCGGTTACGGAAAACTGCATATTTACCATCGGGTCAAACATATTTGCCATGGATAACCCCATTTCCATATCCATCAACTGTCCCGCTAGGTTAATAATGTAAAAACACATACTGCACATCAATCCAAGAACCACACCAATCATAGATTCTTTCAATACAAGTGCAGAATATCCAAACACCCCGGAATATGTCAAATCGACAACCGGAGTGACCTGAATCACCACTAAGGACATAAAAACGCTCATTGCCGCACGAATCCGCATTGGCACAGACGAATAACTAAAAAATGGTGCTGTCATAATAAACCCGGAAACTCTCATCAAAATCAAGAGATAAAACTCCAGGTGTTCGAGCGTAAATGTCATTCTCAGCCTCCTGCATAAAGAGCAAATTTTTCACACAGTTTTGTAAAAAGTTCCACGCAATTGTTCATAATCCATCCACCACATATAAGCATTGTAATGAATATTGCCAATAGTTTCGGAACAAAGGTTAAAGTCTGCTCCTGAATGGAAGTAACTGTCTGAAAAATACTAATTACCAGTCCAACAATCAGGGAAACTAACAACAACGGAGCACTACATTTAATGATACACCAAATCATATCTACTGTCACATCAAGTACATCTGCATCTGTCATCTAATCGCCCCCTGTCAGTAAAAGGTTTTGACCAACTGTCCAATCACGAGATTCCAGCCATCTGCTAAGACAAACAATAATATCTTAAACGGCATCGAAATCGTCGTCGGCGGCAGCATCATCATGCCCATCGACATAAGTGTCGATGCCACTACCATATCAATTACGATAAACGGCAAGTATATCAAAAAGCCGATAATAAACGCAATTCGTAATTCACTTATCATAAACGCCGGTATCAGAACAAGAGTCGGTATCTCATCTTCTTTTTCAATGGAAACATCATTACTCTTCTTCTCAATTTCCATAAATAAGCGGATATCCTTCCGGTTCGTCTGCTCAAACATAAATTTGCGGATTGGTTTGAGTCCGGCATTTAATGCTTCTTCCTGAGTAAGTTTCCCCTTATCATATGGCTGAATACAATCTTTATTTATCTGTGTCATAACAGGTGCCATAATAAAAAGGGTTAAAAACAACGCAATTCCAATCAATACCTGATTAGGTGGTGAAGTCTGCGTTCCCAATGCCGAACGAACAAAATGAAGAACGACAATAATTCTTGTAAAGGAAGTTACCATAACAAGCAAAAACGGTGCTAACGACAATAATGTCAACACCAAAATCATCTTCATACTTGCCGACAAGCTGGAACTTCCGGCATTGGAAGTAATATTAAATTGAAAATCCTGCGGAGAGTCCGGATCCTGCACTTCTCCTTTGGAACTGCCACTTGCTTCGCTTATATCTGATTTTGAACTAACCGGTGCCGCATGCACATAAATTGTGGCACTACAAAAAAAGGTTAATATACAAAGCATGGCTAACAGAATTACAACTCGTACAGATACCTGATGTGCTTTCTTCTGTGTCTTCATAAATACCAACCTTTTCTAATTTTCTTTCTTGTTTTTGTTCAACTTGTCAAGCAGTTCTTTAAACGAAACTTTCTGGCCGTTACGAACTTCTTCCGAAAAATCCAGTTGAGTCTCATCCAATGGTGTTAAAAAGGTAATCTGATCCTTTGTAACACCAATGGAATAATATTTCTTGCCTAACTGAATAATCTGAATGTATTTCCCATTCGTAATCTTAAATGTCTCAATTACCTTAATATTACGTGACTGGCTCTGTATCATCCCGGATTTTGCAATCCATTTTGTCACATAATACGTCCCGGCAAGGACAAGGACAAAGACAACAACAACAGCGGTCAACTGTAAAATATTCTCAAGCATTAGCCAATAGCCTTCTTAACAGCCTCTAATACACGATCTGCCTGGAAAGGTTTTACAATAAAATCCTTTGCACCAGACTGAATGGATTCGATAACCATCGCCTGCTGACCCATAGCAGAACACATAATAACCGTAGCATTCGCATCAGCTTCTTTAATCTTTTTCAGAGCCTGAATACCATCCATCTCCGGCATTGTGATATCCATCATTACAAGGTCCGGTTTTGTTTCGTTGTATTTCTCGACAGCTTTGAGTCCATTCTCTGCTTCCCCTGCGACATCATATCCATTCTTTGTCAAAATATCTTTGATCATGACTCTCATAAATGCTGCGTCATCACAAATTAATACACTCTTTGCCATTATAACTTTCCTCCATTTTATTCTTTAATAATCTCGGTTACACGAATACCGAAACTTTCCTCAATTACAACAACCTCGCCCTTGGCAACAAATTTTCCATTTACAAGAACATCAATTGGCTCCCCTGCCAACTTATCCAATTCAATGATTGTTCCCGGTGCAAAATCCAGTATATCTTTTATCGATTTGCTGGTTCTTCCAAGTTCCACGGTAACTTCCAATGGAATCGGCTTTACCACCATCTTTACATGGGTGCTGACC
>ENA-USYV01003567-USYV01003567.1-human-gut-metagenome-genome-assembly--contig:-NODE-3567-length-10570-cov-3.499095_pt1 | contig 10570 bp, 7 predicted proteins | sample MGYA00250066_ERZ773514 | MGnify/ENA primary metagenome ERZ773514 (study PRJEB29103, sample SAMN06112049) | human gut metagenome | biome: human gut; feature: ankylosing spondylitis patient; material... | reverse complement strand
CCGGTAAGGGGGAAAGCTATACCTTCCTTTACCATCAGGGGGAGCTGATGGGGGAAGAAGGGAAGGAAGCTTCTGGATGCAGCAACAGAAGTTGACCACGCAGTAGCAAGACAGATCGTTGCTCAGATTCCAGACGGTGCCTGCCTTCAGCTTGGAATCGGCGGTATGCCAAACGCTGTCGGCTCACTGATTGCTGAATCCGATTTAAAAGATCTTGGTGTTCACACCGAAATGTATGTCGATGCTTTTGTTGACATTGCAAAAGCCGGAAAAATCAATGGTTCTAAGAAAAACTTAAACAAAGGCCGTCAGGTATACGCTTTTGCTGCCGGCACAAAGAAATTGTATGACTATTTGGATAACAATCCTGAATGCATGAGTGTTCCTGTTGATTATGCCAATGAAATTGATGTCATTTCCGCACATGATAACTTCATTTCAATTAACAATGCTGTTGACATTGATTTGTTTGGACAGGTTAATGCTGAATCCGCCGGCATAAAAAATATCAGTGGAGCAGGCGGCCAGCTTGATTTCGTATTAGGTGCTTATAAATCAAAAGGCGGAAAGAGCTTTATCTGTCTCTCTTCTACCTTTAAAAATAAGCAGGGCGAAGTACAGTCCCGTATCCGCCCAACTTTAGCAAACGGTTCCATCGTTACCGATACCCGTGCAAACACAATGTATGTCGTAACCGAATACGGTATGGTAAACTTAAAAGGACTCTCCGGCTGGCAGAGAGCTGAAGCATTAATCGGCATCGCTCATCCGGATTTCCGTGATGAATTGATTAAAGAAGCTGAGAAGATGCATATATGGCGTAGAAGTAATCGATGATTAATCTTTTTGGGGGCCGTAATTAAAAAGAAAAGTTTGTGATTCGTGGGCACTCCCGTTAAACAAACGCGTAAGGGTATCGGCGTGCAAAACACGCACGCCTGATACCCACGTGTTTGTACCCACTCATCGCAAATCTTTTCTTTTTTAATTACCGGAAACCAAATAGATTAGCATCGAATACATTCTTACAAACAGAATCACTTAGTTACTTGAGGGTATCGCATAATGGCAAGTTTACTCTGTAAACAAACAAAAGCTGTTTCATACGAACTAAGCATAAAACAACAAAAAAGAGGGTTCCTTTGTGGAGACTATAACGCAAAGCGTTATCCCGTCTCTCACAAAGGAACCCTCTTTTTTGTTGTTTTATTTAGTTAATGACTAACCGCTTTTTGTTATTTTACAAAGTAAACTTATCAGCAATCTTCTCAAGCTGCTCTACAGAATCCATACAGGTATCAACAAGTTCTGCATTCTGTGCTGCCTCAGTTACGACACTTCCGGTCTTTTCTGCAATATCTGTCACACCAACGGTTGCTTCGTCAATCGTTGTGTTAATACCGGTAATTGCGTCAGCAATCACACCAATCGAATCGGTAAGTGAAAGAATAGCATGCTCTACATTTTCCATGCTTGTCTTTACAACATCTGCATCATTATTATACTGGTTGCTGATAGCTCTGAACTGGTCATAATCTTTTAATACCACTTCGTCTAAGAACTTCGTTGTTCCCTCCATACTCTGAACCATTTCATCCACAGAAGAGTTTACTTCAAGTACAATCTCATTAATACTTGTTACCGAATCCGATGTTTCGTTCGCAAGTTTACTGATTTCCGAAGCAACGACAGCAAATCCTTTTCCTGCCTCACCGGCACGAGCAGCTTCAATAGACGCATTCAATGCCAAAAGGCTTGTCTGAGAAGAAATCTGCATAATGGACTCCGTCATCTCATTAATCTGTTTTACACAATCAGCAGCGCTTACTGCTTTTTCTACCTGTGTCTTAATTGTATCGTACATAGAACCGGCACGATCCATCGCTGAATTTGCAGACTCACCAAGTGCGGTTGCTCTCTCCGAAATCTCATCGGAAAGTCTCACACCATCTTTGGAAAGCTTTGCGATATCGGATGCACCTTGTCGCATGTCTCCGATGTTCTGTGTAATTGTTCCCGTCGTTGCAGAAGTTTCCTGCATGCCGGCTGCTAACTGCTCCGTAGTTGCAGAGTTATCCATACACTGCTCACGAATCTGTTCACTGACATCATTTACTTTACTTACTTCTTCGCAAATCTTCTGACTGGAATCCTTCAAATTCACAATACTCTGTCGAAGACTTTCTCTCATATCAGCCACGGATTTACCCATCAAACCAACTTCATCACGGCGAAGTGCAATCTTCTTCACTTTATCATCATTTGTAAAATCCAGTCTAGCCGTCTCATCAATAACATCCGTAAGCCTTACCAGCGGACGAACAATCAAAACAACTGCAAATAAACCAACTAAAACACTTAAGATAATTCCAATGCCAGCAACTGAAATTCCACGTACCCACATGGAATTTGCAACTGACATCACATCTCCCTTGTCTGCTGTGATAACCAAAATACTTTTGTCATTAAGTACATGATATGCAGCATATTTCGTTTCGCCCTTAAATTCATACATCACAAAATCGTTTGTGACTTTCTCCCCCTTTTTCATGCGGCTTACTGCGTCTTTTACAACAGCATTTTCTACTGACTTACCAACCTTTGATTCCGTTGGGTGAAAACGCATAATGCCTTCTTTATCAACCAGATACGCATAAGAAGTATCTAACCCGGAAATTTTAACATTTCTTAAAATATTAGCATAACCATCATAAGATAAGACACGTTTTTCCATCAACTTGTCATTTAAATCTGTTGAATACGCTTGTGCCAAATTTGTCATCTCATTCTTTGTCAAAATTTCAATCTGTTTGGTGCTGCGTGGAACAATCATTAACATTGTAACAGCTGAAATTACTGCTCCTGCCAAAGCAATAATTAGTACCATTTTAAAACCGATTTTGTTAAAGAAACCTACCTTTTTTCTGCTTGCCTTTTCCATGCTCAATTCCTCCATATTATTTAATAATCTGTTTTTCCATTACAGTTTTTGCACACGCAAGTGCTTCCGGAATCTTTTCCGGTAACTTTCCACCAGCCTGCGCCATGTTCGGACGGCCGCCACCGCCGCCGCCTACAATGGATGCAACTTCTTTAATCAAATTGCCGGCGTGGGCGCCCTTTTTGATCGCTCCATCAGTTGCCATGGCAATTAAATTCACTTTTTCCCCAACCTGGCTTGCAAATACAATAAATGCCTCACCAAGCTTCTGTTTTGCCTCATCGCCCAAGTCACGCATGCCGTTCATATCAACATCTGTAAGCTGCTTTGTCAGAATATAGATTCCATCTACTTCTTTAGCCTCGGACAACAAGTCTCCTGCGGCTTCTTTCGCAAGTTTTGCTTTTAATTTATCATTTTCTTTCTGAAGTTGTTTTACTTCATCCTGCAATGAAACTATTTTTGCACTTACCTCTAACGGCACTGCTTTCAAAAGTTTTGCTGCCTTTTGCAGTTCACTCTCCATCGTATTGTAATACTCAAAAAGAGCTTTTCCTGTCAGTGCTTCAATTCGACGTACACCTGCTGCAACACCGCTTTCTGAAATAATCTTGAAAGCAGAAATATTTCTGGTGTTACTTACATGAGTACCACCACAAAGTTCAGAACTAAATGTTCCCATCTGAACAACGCGGACAACCTCGCCGTATTTTTCACCAAACAGAGCCATCGCACCGGTCTTCTTCGCATCTTCTATCGACATTTCATTTGTCACAACATCAAGTCCTGCCGCAATTTCACGATTTACAATTTCCTCTACTTTTGCAATTTCCTCTTCCGTCATTGGCGAGAAATGTGTAAAATCAAAACGAAGTTTATCCTTGTCCACTAACGAACCTTTCTGCTCTACATGGCTGCCAAGCACCTCACGCAATGCCTGCTGCATCAAATGGGTCGCACTGTGGTTATTTGCTGTCAGATTTCTCTGTTCTTCATCCACCGTAAGTTTTACGGTTTCACCTTTTTTGATAACACCTTTTGTCACACGTCCAACATGTCCAATCTTCGTTCCCTGAAGTTTGATGACATCTTCAACAACAAATGTACCATCTGCTCCTTCAATCACACCGGCATCTGCTACCTGACCACCCATCGTTGCATACATCGGGGTCTCTTCTACAAGAATCGTTCCCTCTTCGCCTTCTTTCAGCTCATCAACAATGGCATCTTGGGTTGTCAAAACTGTAACCTTCGACTCATGTGTCAAACGATCATAGCCGACAAATTTACTTTCGACAGAAGCATCAATGGACTGATAAATCGTAACATCTTTTCCCATGTAATTGGTTGTCTCTCTGGCATCACGTGCTGTCTGACGCTGGTTCTCCATCGCTTTCTTGAACCCATCTTCATCAACAGAAAATCCTTTTTCCTCTAAAATCTCAATCGTCAAATCAATTGGGAAACCATAAGTATCATACAGCTTAAATGTATTTTCACCGGAAAGAACTTTTTCACCGCTCTTTTGCAAATCTTCCATCATCGTATTCAAAATAGCGAGTCCCTGATCGATGGTCTTATTAAAGTTCTGTTCTTCCACGGTAATTAACTTAATAATATAATCTTTACGGTCTAACAATTCCGGATATCCTGTGTGAGACTCTGCCATCACTGTCTCGCTTAATTTAGCAAGAAACTCGCCCTGAATACCAAGCAGTCTTCCATGACGTGCGGCACGGCGGAGAAGTCTTCGAAGCACATAGCCGCGTCCCTCATTAGATGGCGTAATACCATCAGAAACCATAAAGGTTACAGAACGAATATGGTCGGTAATAACACGAATGGAAACATCTGTCTTGTATTCCTCTCCATAAGATACACCGGCAAACTCACAAATCTTATCACGGATTGCTTTGATGGTATCGACATCAAAAATCGAGTCTACATCCTGCATTACCGTAGCCAGACGCTCTAATCCCATACCGGTATCAATGTTTTTATTTTCCAATTCTGTATAGTGGCCTTCCCCGTCATTTTCAAACTGAGTAAATACATTATTCCAAATCTCGATATAGCGGTCACACTCACAGCCAACCGTACAACCGGGCTTTCCACAGCCGTATTTTTCTCCACGGTCGTAATAAATCTCAGAACAAGGGCCACAAGGACCGGCACCATGTTCCCAGAAATTATCTTCTTTTCCAAAACGGAAAATGCGGTCTTTTGCCACCCCAATTTCCTTATTCCAGATATCAAATGCCTCATCATCTTCTAAATATACAGACGGATACAGACGGTCCTCCGGAATCCCCAAAACTTTCGTCAAAAATTCCCACGACCAGGCAATTGCCTCATGCTTGAAATAATCACCAAAGGAGAAGTTACCAAGCATTTCAAAAAAAGTACCATGTCTAGCCGTTTTTCCTACATTTTCAATATCTCCGGTTCGGATACACTTCTGACAAGTTGTCACACGTGTTCTCGGAGGAATTTCCTGTCCGGTAAAATATGGTTTCAGCGGTGCCATGCCGGCGTTAATTAACAACAAACTTTTGTCATTTTCCGGCACAAGTGAAAAACTTGGCAACGCCAAATGTCCTTTACTTTCAAAGAATTCTAAATATTTTTTTCTTAATTCATTCAATCCATATGATTTCACGCCACTAGCCTCCTAAATGTGTCTTCAATAGCACAATTATAATTTTTTTGTAGCAAAATGTCAACCTTCTGACATTTGTCTGAGTGCAAGAATTTCGTCTCTTGCCATATCTGCAATTTTGGCGGCTGTCGGGGTTCCTTTTTCAACCTCGGACGGTGAAAAGAACGAGCCGATAAAAACAGCCACTCTCCCCTTTGGGACAATCCATCTTCCAATGCTTGAGAGTCGTTCCGGTTTTATATAAACCGGAACGATTGGCTGCTTTGCATCCAGCCCGATAAAACCGCCCTTTCGGAACTTGTGCATCTGCTCATCGTAATAGCTGCATTCTCCTTCCGGAAATAAGACAAGATTTCCCTTGGCAAGTGCCTGATGCATGGAAACAATATTGCTTTTTATCGTTTCCGGTTTTTTTGCTCCCCGTTCGAGTGCCACACACCCAATTGAATCCAAATAACGGGATAGAATCGGATAATGCCAAAGCTCTTTCGCCGCCACAAAACTAATTGTATCTTCAATTGCTGCCAGTAGAAAAACCACATCAAAAAAACAACGGTGGTTTGACACAAGCAAAAAGTTTTCCAATTTTGGAAATGCCTCTTTTTGAACAATCTCTAATTGAATTTTGGCAGATTCTACAATCTTTTGACAAATTTCTTTGCATATTAGGAAATTGTGGTCCGGGTCATTATTCAACTTCTTATAATTCCGTATCATTTCAAAAACAAGTCGAAAAAACACACGAATTAACCGCAAGCCATTTCCTATCATCTTCATACGTCACCTCAAAAACTCATTTTTTTACTGCCTGATTTGTCCATCTCCTAAAATAATATATTTAGTCGTTGTCAGTGCCTTAAGTCCCATTGGTCCCCTCGCATGAAGTTTCTGGGTGCTGATTCCGATTTCCGCGCCGAAGCCAAACTCAAAACCATCGGTAAATCTTGTCGAAGCATTGACATAAACCGCCGCTGCGTCTACATCATTCAAAAATGTCATCGCATTATGATAGTCGGATGTAACAATTGCTTCCGAATGTCCGGTATTATAGTGATTGATGTGCTCAATCGCTTCCCCCAGGGAATCTACTGTTTTGATGGAAATAATAGCATCTAAATATTCGGTTCCATAATCTTCTTCTGACGCTTTAATAATTCTACGATCACACTGCATCGAGTATTCATCACCACGCATTTCCACACCATGTTCTGCTAAACGGTCAGCAATCTTTGGCAATACGTCCTTTGCAATTTTTTTATGTATAACCAGCGATTCACAGGCATTACACACACCATACCGCTGCGTCTTTGCATTTTCAATAATATTTACTGCCATATCAATGTCGGCACTCTCATCGACATACACATGACAATTTCCGGTTCCGGTTTCAATGACCGGTACGGTACTTTTTTCCACAACCGTCTTAATAAGTCCTGCACCGCCTCTTGGAATCAGCACATCAATGTACTCATTCAGACGCATAAACTTCTCTGCTGTCTCATGGGAAGTATCCGTCAAAAGTTGAATACTGTCTGCCGGCAAATTACACGCAGAAAGTGCCTCTGCAATCACTTTTGTAATCGCAAGATTTGAATTTAGGGCATCACTTCCTCCCCGCAGAATGACAGCATTTCCTGTTTTAAAACAAAGCCCAAACGCATCCGCTGTTACATTTGGTCTGGATTCATAAATAATACCAATCACACCAAGAGGCACCCTCTTTTGTCCAATCTGCATACCAAGCGGTGATGTCTTCATCTCCGACACCTCGCCAACCGGGTCTTCGAGTGCCACAATCTGGGTAAGCCCCTCTGCCATTGCCTCGATTCTCTCTTCTGTCAAAGAAAGTCTGTCCACTAATGATTCCTTCATCTGATTCTCTTTTGCTTTTTTCACATCCTTCTCATTTGCGGCAAGAATTTTATCCTGATGCAAAATAAGTGCTTTTGCTACCGCTTCGAGCCCCTCGTTTTTTCTCTTTACACCAAGTCTATTTAACTCACGGGACGCTTTTTTTGCCCGCACTCCAAGCTCTTTTAACATCTTTTCAGCTGATTCCATGATTTACCTCCTGTCTGTCAAAATCCGGTTTACCCGAATATCACATGCTTCTGCTTCAACTTCTTTCACCCACTGCATTTCAAATGCCAGCATAAAACGGTTTCCAATATATCTCCCCATCTGCGATAAAAAGCGGTCATAATAACCGCCTCCATAGCCAATGCGGTTTCCCTTATCATCAAAGGCAGCCCCCGGCATCAACATCAGAACTTTCTCCGGTTTCAAAGACACAAGTTCTTCTGTAAAGGGCTCTTTTTCCTGCGGCTCTAAAATCCCCTGATAGCCCGGTATTAAATCCGCATCCGAATATACCCGGTAAAACGCCATCTCTTTTCTGTCCGCATACGTTTTTGGCAGATAAAGAGATTTGCCGCTCTCACGAATTTTCTGATTCATTTCCGTCGTTTCCACTTCTGAGCGGAATGATTGATATGACAAAACCACCTCTGCTTTTTGAAATTCTTCCAATGTAAATAGTCGTTTTGCAATCACTCTGCTTTTTTCCCTGCGCTCCTTCTCCGATAAAGAATCCCTCAGAGAAAGCATCTTTTTTCGCATTTCTTTTTTTGTCATCAATGTGTTTCCTTTTTTCTCAATTTATGAATGGTGCCATCGGGCTCCTGAATCGAGGTATGCTCTAATGTATTTCGCAGATTATTGCGAATTGCAGCAAGATACTCTGCTCGAAGAAGGGACTGCTCGTCTTTTTCCTCCGGCGTAATTGTCCCTGCTTTCTGCTTTTTATACAATTCATTGATACGGTTAATCTTTTCCTGATTCATTCTGTCTCTCCTATTTTCTATCGGTCTAAATAATTTTTCAAATGAAAATGTGTTGTCTTATGAGCCTTAAATAATGTACCAATTTCCTCACCGGCAAGAAGCTGATTAATATGCTCCATGTCATCGCCATTGATAATTACCATATCCGCTCCGGCGTCATTTGCAATACCGGCCGCTCCGACTTTGGAACTCATACCGCCGGTTCCCATCTCGGTCGACGGTCCTTTTGCCATGCCTAACATTTCATCCGTAATCCGCTCTACATAAGGAATCAATTTGGCATCCTTATTTTTATTCGGGTCATCGGTATACAGTCCGTCAATATCACTTAATAAAACAAGCAAATCTGCGCCAATAATTGCCGCCACAATCGCAGATAAAAAATCGTTATCACTAAAACTTAAATCAATCTCATCGGTTGCCACGGTATCATTTTCATTCACAATCGGAATGACTCCTAAGTTTAATAATTCACGGAATGTATTTTGCGCATTGTGTCTGCTGATATCATTGGCAATCGTCATTTTAGTCATCAAAATCTGTGCGGTATTTTGATTGTATTCCGAAAAAAGTTTTTGATACACTGTCATCAGGCGGCACTGTCCAACCGCTGCACAGGCCTGTTTCACCGAACGCTCTGTCGGTCTTTCCATATTGCCAAGTGCCTTTCTTCCTACCAAAATTGCACCGGAAGAAACGACAACAATTTCTTTGCCCTGATTATGTAAATCGGTAAGAATCCGCACAAATTTCTCCATCTTGACAAGGTCAAGTGCTCCTGTCTCTTTATGCGTCAATGTGGAAGAACCCACTTTAAATACAATTCTTTTTTTATCCTTTAAATTCTCACGCATGATTTGATTCCTCTTTCTTTTTTTCCTGTATTTTCATTGCAATCCGTAATCCATCCATTGCTGCCGACATAATTCCTCCGGCATATCCGGCGCCCTCCCCGCAGGGATAAAGGCCTGCCAGAGAAACACTTTCAAAATCCTCATCTCTTTCAATACGAACCGGTGATGAGGTGCGTGATTCCAAACCAAGCAACAATGTATCCGGATGGTCAAATTCATGAATTTTCTCCGCAAACTGCCCCATTCCGTCAATTATACCATTGATTATAAAATTTGGCAACGCTAAGCGGATATTTGAAAACCGCCATTTTCCCTCAACACACGGCACAACTTTTCCAAGTGCTTTCGTCGGCTGATTGTTACAAAAATCTTCATAGCGCTGTACCGGAATTTTCCCATCAGCAAGTTCATACGCAAGTTTTTCATACTTTCTCTGCAATGCAACACCTGCCAGACAATCGTCTCCTTCAAAATCTTCTTCCGAAACAGAAACAACAATCGCACTGTTTGCAAATCCGGATGCTCTGTCAGCATTACTCATTCCATTCACGACAAGTCCACCCTCTTCGGAGGATGCGTTTACTACATAACCGCCCGGGCACATGCAAAAAGAATAGACACCTCTTCCATCTGTTGTCTTTCCCGTCAGTTTATACGGCGATGCCGGCAGTTTTTCATCATTAAATCCATACTGTGCACGATCAATATCTTCCTGCCTGTGCTGCACACGAACGCCCATGGCAAATGGTTTCTGCGACATCGTGATATGTTCTTTCTTTAAGAGTTCAAACGTATCTCTGGCACTGTGTCCAATGGCAAGAATCACACGCTCACACAAAATAGTCTCTTCTTTTTCTCCATTCTGTGTAAGCACGCCACACACACGTCCATTTTCTTCTAAAATTTTTGTCATTTTCGTGTGAAATAAAAACTGGCAGCCCTTTTCTTCCATTGCAAGCCTCATATTCGTAATCACCGTCTGCAAAACATCCGTACCGATATGTGGCTTTGCATCATACAAAATCTCTTCGGGGGCACCAAAATTCACAAAACTCTGTAAAACAAACTGTTTTCTTCCGGTTTTGTCTTTCACTCCGGTATTTAATTTTCCATCCGAAAATGTACCGGCGCCTCCCTCGCCAAACGCCACATTGGAGTCCGGTTTTAAGACACCCTCCTGCCAGAATTTCAAAATAAGGAAAATTGTCGCACGACTTTTTCTGGCTTCATGATACCACTTCCGGATTTTCACAGCAAGTTGTTTCCGGAAGCT
>ENA-USYV01003566-USYV01003566.1-human-gut-metagenome-genome-assembly--contig:-NODE-3566-length-10576-cov-3.733594_pt1 | contig 10576 bp, 7 predicted proteins | sample MGYA00250066_ERZ773514 | MGnify/ENA primary metagenome ERZ773514 (study PRJEB29103, sample SAMN06112049) | human gut metagenome | biome: human gut; feature: ankylosing spondylitis patient; material... | reverse complement strand
GAAATGGGTGATGAGACATGGCTAAATTAGTTTCAAAAGTATATGGTGAAGCTTTATTTGAAGCGGCCATAGAAGCAGGCACAGTCGATTCCCTGATGGAAGAAGTGGATGCTGTGCTGGCAATATTTCGTGCAAATGAGGAATATATCAAACTCTTGAATCATCCTAAGATTCCGGTGGAGGAAAAAGTTGCACTTTTGGAAGAAGCATTTAAAGGAAAAGCTTCGAACCAATTGGTAGGACTTTTGACTGCAACCGTGTAAAAAGGCAGATTTGCAGAGATTGAAAATATTTTGGCATATTTTGAATCCAAGGTACTGGAATACAAAAAAATCGGTATTGCCCATGTAACATCAGCAAGTGCATTGACAGATCAGCAGAAAGAAGAAGTACAAAAGCGTTTACTCGAAACGACTTCTTATGAAAGCATACAGACTGAATATCAGGTTGATGCATCGCTGATCGGTGGCATTGTCATACAGATTGGTGACAGAGTTGTTGATGGCAGTATCCGGACACAGCTGGGGAACATGGCAAAAGAATTGTCAAAGATCCAGCTCGTGAAATAAAATATTAAGAAAGAAGGTGCAAGAATATCATGAATTTGAAACCTGAAGAGATCAGTTCTGTAATCAAAGAACAGATTAATAAATATAGTACCAAATTCGAAGTATCCGATACAGGTACTGTAATCCAGGTTGCCGATGGTATCGCACGTATCCATGGATTGGAAAAGGCGATGCAGGGCGAACTTCTTGAATTCCCAAATGAGATCTATGGTATGGTATTGAACCTCGAAGAAGACAACGTAGGTGCCGTTCTTTTAGGTGATCATAAAAACATTAACGAAGGTGATCTGGTTAAGACAACAGGTCGAGTAGTTGAGGTGCCTGTAGGTGACGCAATGCTTGGTCGTGTTGTCAATGCGTTAGGACAGCCTATCGACGGAAAAGGCCCTATCGAGACTGATAAGTTCCGTCAGATTGAACGAGTTGCATCCGGTGTTATTTCAAGAAAGTCAGTAGATACACCGTTGCAAACAGGTATTAAGGCGATTGACTCTATGGTGCCGATCGGAAGAGGACAGCGTGAGCTGATCATCGGCGACCGTCAGACAGGTAAGACTGCCATCGCAGTAGATACGATCATTAACCAGAAAGGTCAGAATGTGAAGTGTATCTATGTTGCGATCGGTCAGAAAGCATCTACCGTTGCATCTATCGTAAAGAAATTAGAAGAATATGGTGCAATGGATTATACTACTGTTGTAGCATCAACAGCAAGTGAATTAGCACCACTTCAGTACATTGCTCCATATTCCGGTTGTGCGATCGGTGAGGAATGGATGGAAGCAGGACAGGATGTTTTAGTAATTTACGATGACCTGACAAAGCATGCAGCAGCATATCGTACACTTGCATTGCTCTTAAAACGTCCACCAGGACGTGAAGCATATCCCGGAGATGTATTCTATTTACATTCCAGACTGCTTGAGCGTGCAGCGAGATTGTCTGACAAATTAGGCGGCGGCTCATTGACAGCATTACCGATCATTGAGACACAGGCAGGTGACGTATCTGCTTATATTCCTACAAACGTTATCTCTATCACAGATGGTCAGATCTACCTTGAGACAGAGATGTTTAACTCCGGATTCCGTCCGGCTGTTAATGCAGGTCTTTCCGTGTCCCGTGTAGGTGGTTCTGCACAGATCAAAGCAATGAAGAAGATTTCAGGTCCGATCCGTATTGAGCTTGCTCAGTACCGTGAGCTTGCGGCATTCTCGCAGTTTAGTTCTGATCTCGACCCTGAGACAAAGGCACAGCTTGCACAGGGTGAGCGTATCCGTGAGATCTTAAAGCAGGATCAGTACAAGCCTATGCCGGTAGAGAATGAAGTAATCATTATATATGCAGCAACTAAGAAATATCTGATCGATATTGAAATTAGTGACATTCTTGACTTTGAAAAAGGTCTTTTCGAATATATTGATACAAAATATCCTGAAGTACCGGAGAGCATCCGTACAACAGGTGAGATCAAAGAAGATATCGAAAAGAAACTGATCGAAGCGATCGAAGGATTTAAGGCAGAATTCACTAAGAACAAATAGAAAGAAATGGGGAAAAGCATATGGCCTCAATGAGAGATATCAAAAGACGTAAAGAAAGTGTGCAAAGCACAGGACAGATTACGAAGGCAATGAAGCTCGTTTCTTCTGTCAAGCTGCAAAAAGCAAAGCTTGGGGCAGAAGTATCAAAGCCGTATTTTGATACAATGTATAATACAGTGGCAGGCATGATCGCAAAATCCGGTCAGATGTCACATCCATTTCTTCAAAAGAGCCGGTCGGACAGGAAAGCGGTCATTCTGATCACATCCAACCGAGGACTGGCAGGCGGATATAATTCCAATGTTGTTAAGCTGATCACGAAAGACGAACGTTTTTCGACAGAGAATACGGTGATCTATGCAGTAGGATCGAAAGGTCGCGATTCTATGGCGAGAGTCGGTTATGAAGTGGCTAAGGATTATTCAGAGGCTATGAATGAACCGATCTACAGCGATGCAACACTGATCGGCAAAGAAGTTTTAAGCCGGTTTGTCAAAGGAGAGATCGGAGAAATTTATCTTGCTTATACGATCTTTAAAAACACGGTCGTACAGATTCCGACTTTGACTAAGCTGTTACCGATCAATGCCGAAGACATCGTATCGGAAGAAGAAGATATATCAGAAAGTCCGATTGACAAGCTTACATTGATGAATTATGAACCGGAGCCGGAAGAAGCATTAAATGCGATCATTCCAAAATATATCAACAGTCTGATCTTTGGCGGACTGGTTGAATCTCATGCGAGTGAGAATGGAGCACGTATGCAGGCAATGGATTCCGCAACAAGCAATGCAGAGGAAATGATCAGTGATTTGTCTTTGAAGTATAATAGAGCAAGACAGGCATCTATTACACAGGAATTAACAGAAATTATAGCAGGTGCAAGTGCTATTTCATAATGCTATTCATAAAGAAAAACTTTATGAAACACAGTTATAAGCAGCTGAAAATGTAAAGGAGTGAAACAATGGCAGAATTAAATACAGGTAAGCTGACTCAGATTATCGGTGCCGTTCTGGATATTAAGTTTCCAGAAGGAAAACTGCCTGAGATCAACGACGCTATCAACGTACCGTTAGCCGATGGTAAAAAGCTGGTGGTCGAAGTATCTCAGCATCTGGGTGATGATACTGTACGTTGTATCGCGATGGGACCGACAGACGGTCTTGTACGTGGTATGGAAGCTCAGGCAACGGGCGGTCCTATCAGCGTGCCGGTAGGTGAAGCAACTCTGGGACGTATGTTTAACGTACTGGGAGAACCAATTGATGAGAAACCGGCTCCTGAAGGAGTTCAGTATGATCCGATTCATAGAAAAGCCCCTAAGTTCGAGGAGCAGTCAACAGAAACAGAAATTCTTGAAACAGGTATTAAGGTCGTAGATCTTCTTTGTCCTTATCAGAAAGGTGGTAAGATCGGTCTGTTTGGTGGTGCCGGTGTAGGTAAAACCGTATTGATCCAGGAACTTATCACAAATATTGCGCAGGAGCATGGTGGATACTCTGTATTTACCGGAGTAGGTGAGCGTACCCGTGAAGGAAATGACCTTTATTATGAAATGATCGAATCCGGTGTTATTGATAAGACAACCATGGTATTCGGTCAGATGAATGAGCCGCCGGGAGCACGTATGCGTGTAGGTCTTACAGGACTTACCATGGCAGAAAACTTCCGTGACCGTTCCGGAAAAGATGTCCTTCTCTTTATTGATAATATTTTCCGTTTTACACAGGCCGGTTCCGAGGTATCCGCTTTGCTTGGACGTATGCCAAGTGCGGTAGGTTACCAGCCGACATTACAGACAGAAATGGGTGCTTTACAGGAGCGAATCACTTCAACAAAGAAAGGTTCTATCACATCGGTACAGGCTGTTTATGTACCTGCCGATGACTTGACCGATCCGGCACCGGCAAATACATTTGCTCACTTGGATGCGACAACCGTACTTTCACGTTCAATCTCAGAGCTTGGTATTTATCCGGCAGTAGATCCGCTGGAGTCTACTTCGCGTATCCTTGATCCGCATATCGTCGGTGAGGAGCATTATCATGTAGCCCGCGGTGTACAGGAAATTCTTCAGAAATATAAGGAATTGCAGGATATCATCGCTATTCTTGGTATGGATGAATTGTCAGAAGAAGATAAGATCGTCGTAAACAGAGCCAGAAAGGTACAGAGATTCCTGTCTCAGCCTTTCCATGTTGCAGAGCAGTTTACAGGTCTTCCGGGACAGTATGTACCGGTAAGTGAAACAATCCGCGGCTTCCAGGAAATTCTGGATGGTAAGCATGATGATATCCCTGAGAACTATTTCCTTAACGCAGGAAATATTGATGAGGTAGTAGCCAGAGCTACAGACAGATAGGAAAGGAGAATCAGATGGCTGACAAAACGTTCAACCTGCGGATTATCTCCCCTACCCGCATTTTCTTTGATGGAGATGTTGATATGGTAGAAATGAAGACAACAGAGGGCGAGATCGGTGTTCTTGCCGGTCATATTCCTCTGACTGCCATTCTTGAACCGGGTGTGCTTCGGATAAAGCAAGAAGAAAATGTAAGAGAAGCAGCATTGCATGATGGCTTTGTAGAGATTCAAAAAGACCGTGTTACGGTGTTGGCAGAATCCTGCGAATGGCCGGATGAAATTGATGTAGAGCGTGCGAATGAAGCAAAAGAACGTGCTGAACGTCGTATTAAGAGCGGTAAAGCAGAAGTAGATATGCTTCGTGCTGAACTTGCATTAAAGAAAGCACTTACAAGAATTGATCTTGCAGGCAGAAAATAAGAAAAAGGCTTCCCAGTTAATAATATAAGCCGGGAGGCCTTTTTTCTTGTTTTAAGGATAGTATACTAACTTTGTGATTTGCTTTCCTTTCTTTTTAAAACTGAAAGTCTTTAAAGTATCTGCAGATGAGTAACTGCTGATGTTCCGACAGTATTTGGAAAATGTTGACTTTGAAACAGATGACATGGAAATATCCTGTGCCATATAATATTTTGCTTTTTGAGAGATTTTAAAAGTGCGTTTTTGGAATGATAAGGAAAAGCAAATACCAGATTTGCCATCGCTTGCTTTTCTTTTGGGTCCATTTATCACAAAGATAAAAAATAACTAAAAAAAAGACTATCTTTATTACTTTTTTGGAAAAAATGGAAAAAAAGCCGTGAAAGTCGGAAACACGTTGAAAAAAGCTTGAATTTGTCGGTGTTTGCACCTATAATAATGAACTATGGGTAAAAAACTTACAAATACAAGACTATGAAAGGAGTTCATACTATGAACGAACAGAATAATTGTCTCGAAAAGCAGCCTCTCTGTGATGAGATGCTTCAGAAGATGGATGCATACTGGCGTGCAACGAATTATTTGTCAGCCGGTCAGTTATATCTTTTAGATAATCCATTAATGAGAAAACCATTAACAATGGATGATGTAAAGAAAAAAATTGTAGGTCACTGGGGAACTGTACCCGGACAGAACTTTATCTATGTACACTGTAACCGCGTGATCAAACGTTATGACTTAGATATGATTTATATTTCAGGTCCGGGACATGGCGGAAACTTCCTGATCGCTAATACATATTTAGAGGGAACATACAGCGAAGTATATCCAAATATCAGTCAGGATGAAGAAGGAATGCAAAAGATGTTTAAGCAGTTCTCATTCCCATGTGGTGTACCAAGTCACTGTGCTCCTGAAACACCTGGTTCTATCAACGAAGGTGGTGAGCTTGGTTATTCTATCGCTCACGCATTTGGTGCTGTATTTGATAATCCTGACCTCATCGCTACAACTGTAGTAGGTGACGGTGAAGCAGAGACAGGTTCTCTTGCTACATCATGGCAGTGTAATAAATTCTTAAATCCGATCAATGATGGTGCCGTTCTTCCGATCCTTCATCTGAATGGATATAAGATCAGCAACCCTACTATTCTTTCTCGTATTCCTCAGGAAGAGTTAGAAAGCTTCTTCAAGGGTTGTGGATGGAAGCCTTACTTCGTAGAAGGTGACGATCCAATGACAATGCATAAAAAGATGGCAGAAACAATGGATACTGTTATCGAAGAAATCAAGGCAATCCAGAAGAATGCCCGTGAGAACAACGATCCTACAAGACCAATCTGGCCAATGATTGTATTACGCACACCAAAGGGATGGACAGGTCCTAAGGTTGTTGACGGTGACCAGATCGAAGGTACATTCCGTGCACATCAGGTTCCAATGTCAATGGAGAAACCGGAACATCTTGATATGTTAAAAGATTGGTTAGAGAGCTACAAGCCGGAAGAACTCTTTGATGAGAAGGGCCGTCTGATTCCTGAATTAGCTGAATTAGCTCCTAAGGGAGATGCACGTATGGGTGCTAACCCACATGCAAATGGTGGTCTTTTATTAAAGGATCTTCGTCTTCCTGACTTCCGTGAGTACGGTGTAAAAGAAGTAGATCCAGGTAAGACAAAAGCACAGGATATGATCGAACTTGGTGCTTATATCCGTGACATTTTCAAATTAAATAAGGAGAACAAGAACTTCCGTATCTTCGGACCGGATGAGTCTATGTCAAACCGTCTGTATCATGTATTTGAAGAGCAGAACAGAAGCTGGAATGCTGAGATGGTAGACAACGATGATTGTCTTGCAACAGATGGCCGTATCATGGATGGTATGCTTTCAGAGAATATGTGTGAAGGCTGGTTAGAGGGTTATCTCTTAACAGGTCGTCATGGTTTCTTTGCAAGTTACGAAGCATTTATCCGTGTTGTAGATTCCATGGCAGCACAGCATGCGAAATGGTTAAAGGTTACAAATCAGTTATCATGGAGACAGCCGATCGCATCATTGAACTTTATTCTGACATCAAACGTATGGCAGCAGGATCATAACGGATTTACACATCAGGATCCTGGTTTCTTAGATCATATCGCTAATAAGAAAGCAGACGTTGTCCGTATGTATCTCCCACCGGATGCAAACTGTCTGTTATCATGCTTTGACCATTGTATGAAGAGTAAGAACTATGTCAATGCAATTGTTGCTTCAAAACATCCAAGCTGCCAGTGGCTTACTATGGAGCAGGCTGTTAAGCATTGTTCACAAGGTATCGGTGTTTGGGAATGGGCAAGTAACGATCAGAACGAAGAACCTGATTTAGTAATGGCTTGCTGTGGTGATACACCAACGCTTGAAACATTAGCAGCAGTAACTATTTTGCGTGATGCTATGCCTGAACTTAAGATCCGTGTTGTAAACGTAGTTGACCTCTTTAAGTTACAGTCAGATACAAAACATCCTCATGGATTAAGTAACCGTGAATATGACGCACTCTTTACAAAGGATACACCAATTATCTTTGCGTTCCACGGATATCCAACATTAATCCATGAATTAACATACGGACGTAACAACACAAACATTTCTGTACATGGTTATCAGGAAGAGGGTACGATCACTACTCCATTCGATATGCGTGTTCAGAATGAGATTGACCGTTTCAACCTTGTAAAAGACGCTATCATGCATTTACCACAGCTTGGAAATAAGGGCTCATACCTGATCCAGCAGATGAATGATAAGTTAGTAGAGCATAAACAGTACATCGCAGAGTATGGTTTAGACATGCCTGAGATCCGTGACTGGGAATGGACTACACCTGCAAAATAATTTGTAGGAAAAACAGATCAGAATCTGATCAAAAATATAAATAAAAATCCGGCTATATGAGAATACAGCCGGGTTGTAAAAGCGGAGACTGTAAAAAGTTCTCCGAATCGAAAAATCGCTTAGATCTCAGATCTGGGCGATTTTTTGTATCATTTATTATGAAGATATTTTTGCTAAAAGTGTCCTCATGTGATGCGTACTGTGCCGGTGTTGTTCTTGCTTTTGCAGTATGTTTTTGGCAAAAGAAGAAAAATGGATGCACAAGAAAGCGTAAATCTGCTGTATTATAAATACAGTAAATGTCGTATTGTAAAATTACAGGGTTTACAATACGAAGATATCGGATAATCGGCCATACGATCAGGTTAGGTGGTCAAAGCAGGCAAAACGAGTAGCTCTTGCCATGATAATCTGATAGGCGAAACATGTAGATCAGGAAAGGAGAAGCGTATGAGAAAAAAATTATGGAGCATATGTACCAAAGCAGCGGCAATTACTGTATTGACGTTTGCAATCACAACAGGAGCAGGGAATACCGCTTTTGCAAAAGAGGAAGCTGCAACGGTTACGATGTCAGCAGGCAGTGGGTGTTATGACAATGCATTTAATCTGACGATGACTTGTGATACAGCGACAAAAATCTACTATACAACGGATGGCAGTGATCCGAGAAGCAGCGACACAAGAAAAGAATATACGGTAGCTCTTACGATCAAAGACAGAAGCGGTGCAAACGGTGATGATAACTATGTTACCGCTGTTGATCCGGTCGAATTTGACAGTGCAAATGTCATATATCAAAATGGCAAGGCAAAGGATAAATATAAAGCACCGTCAAAAGAAGCTGTTGACAAGGCAACCGTGATCAAAGCAACCGGTATGGATGCAGCCGGAAATTATACATCCGTAGCTACGAATACATATTTTGTCGGTCAGATGGATACCCATATCAAGGGAATCAAAGAAAGCTGTCAGGCAGCAGGTGTACCGATGTCGATCATGTCGATCTCGATGGATTACGACGATCTGTTTGATCAGGAAAAAGGAATTTATGTAAAAGGAAATATTTTTAAAGAAAAATTTTCTGAGGAGTCAGGACGTTTTTATAACGGGCAGGATATTTCTGATACCTGTCGGAAGTTAGATGCAAATTATAACCAGCGTGGCAAAGGATGGGAGCGTGCAGCACATATCGATTATATCGAAAGTGATGGTACAACGACAGAATGTAAATTGCAACAGGACTGTGGTATCCGTATTCAGGGAAATTACTCGCGTTCCGATATGCAAAAAGGACTTCGTCTGTATGCAAGAGAGGAATATGGCAAGAAGAACTTTAAGTATAACTTTTTTGGTAACGACACATTAAACAGCAAAGGAAAGCCGATGGATAAATACAAAAAGCTGACTTTGCGTGCCGGTGGTAACGCTGCATTTGCTGCCAAGTACAATGATGCATACTGGCAGTCACTGATCAAGGATCTGAAATGTGATACCCAGAGTTCAAGAGTATGTGTTGTCTATATAGATGGCGAATACTGGGGACTTTATATCTTACAGGAAGATTATTGCGATAATTACTGGGAAGAGAAATATGGTGTCAATAAAGATAATGTCATCTCTTATAAGGGAGATGCGGAAAAGTATGACATCGGATATGACATTGATGATGGAGAACTTCCGGAAGGACAGAATGATGTACGTTATTTCTGGAATGATCTTTTAAAATTCTATGATACACATGCAAATCTGAATAAGCAGGATGATTATGAAGCATTTGAAAAATTAGTTGATGTCGAATCGGTAAGAGATTACTTTGCGGTAAATCTCTGGCTGAACAATAAATGGGACTGGCCGGGCAAGAACTGGCTTGCATGGAAGACAACACAGGCAGAAGATGGCAATGCTTATGCAGACGGAAGATGGAGACTTTGCTTCTATGATCTTGATTTTGGTGGAGCAAGTTCAAAGGATTACAGAACCAATACGGTAAAAGAAGATAACTACAAAACATATGGTATGCTGGATCTGAATACAGAAAATCCGGTTGTATTGATGTTTGGTTATCTGATGACGAATGATACATTCAGAAATGAATTTAATACAAAGCTGTTAGCGTTATCTTCTACGAATTTTGAGAAAGATACAATGCTTACGAGACTGGATCAATATCTGAATACGTATAAACCATTATATGATCAGTTCTTTACACGCTATGACGGAAATGGAAGTGCATCACAGGCGATCAACAGTGAGTACCTGAGTTACGCAATGATAAAAGAGTTTGCTACAAACCGCAGAAACGTTGACAATAAGTATATTCAGCAGCAGATTGATTTTATCAACAGCAACTATGGTAAATCGTCCGGTACAAGAGATCAGATGGCAATGGACGATGGAGAGCAGCCGGATCAGACACCAACTCCGGTTCCGACAAAGACACCACAGGCAAGTACATCACCAACGAATGTACCGGCAGGACCGGCACAGAACCCTTCAACCACAACACCGTCTGATGTACAACCGACATTAAATCCGAATAGCACTACACAGCCAACGGTGACTCCGAATGATTCTGTAAAAGATCAGACCGGAACAGATACGAAGAATGATACTTCTACGAAAGCAGATCGAAAAGCGAAAAAAACACTGCCTCTTAAAGTGACTGCACGTAAAGGTAAGAAAACGGTTACGATCAAGACAGTGAAAAAGGCAGTTGTTAAAGTGACAGCAACTAAGAAAGTAATATATAAAGGAAAGAAAGTGACGAAAAGACTTACGATTCCGGCAAAG
>ENA-USYV01003564-USYV01003564.1-human-gut-metagenome-genome-assembly--contig:-NODE-3564-length-10581-cov-3.005998_pt1 | contig 10581 bp, 9 predicted proteins | sample MGYA00250066_ERZ773514 | MGnify/ENA primary metagenome ERZ773514 (study PRJEB29103, sample SAMN06112049) | human gut metagenome | biome: human gut; feature: ankylosing spondylitis patient; material... | reverse complement strand
CTGATATGCTCCAGCCCCGCGTCCTTGAGGATCCGCTTGTGGAGTGTTACGACCGAGTCGGGGTGATACATTTCTCCTGTTCTGCCGGATGGGAACATCCACGGATTGTCGGGGTGTTTGGCGTGTTCCTGCTTCAGCAGCTCCACGGCATCCTGCGGGATGGACACCTCGCGGATAGAGTTGCCGGTTTTGGGGCGGCTTAGAATGAGCTGGTGCTCCGCGTCCCAGCTGGCCTGCTTGCTGACGGAGATGGTGCAGTTGGCTTCGTCGAGGTCGCTCCATTGGAGCGCGACCAGCTCGCCCTTTCTCAGTCCGCTGACCAGTTCCAGATAGAACATGGGGAGCAGTCCTCTCCTGTCAGCGGCCTCGAGATAGTCCTTGATGTGCTCAGGCGGAAGGATCTGCATTTCGATTTTCTGCACCTTCGGCGCGATGCAGTCCTCGATCGGATTGTGCGGAATCAAGCGCTCCTTGATCGCCCGCTCGAAAGCGTTGTGCAGCATCAGATGTGGGCTGCGGACGGTCGTGCTGCTGAGCCCCGGATTGCCATGACCGCTCTTGCGGTTGATGCGACCGTTTTCCATCAGCTCCTTGTAGAGCTTTTGCAGATCATGGGCAGTCAGCTTGGTGAGCTTGATATTGCCGATGCGGGGAATCGTGTACTGCTCGACCATCAGATGGTAGCGGTCTGCCGTGGCAACTCTTATGTTTGGCTTGGCGTAAATGTCGTACCAGCTTCGCAGCCATGTGGCGACGGTATACTCATCGGCACGGCTGACGTCAATACTCTTGACCGATTCCAAAGCGGCACTCAGTTTTGCCTTGCATTCCGCCTGCGTCTTGCCGAGTACATTTTTGATGATCCGCTTGCCTGTTTCGGAATGGTAGCCTGCGGTATAGCGGCCCTCCCAGCGACCATCGGACCTCTTGCGAATGCTGCCCTCGCCGTCGGCGCGTTTCTTAGCCATGAGCATCGCTCCTTTCTTTGGTAGCCACAACACATATCACAACTCCTTGAAGAAAGCTATTACTTTTTGGACATCTTCTGTGGTTACAGCGGTGCGTTTTTGGAGAGGTCCTATTGTTTTTGGCAGCGCACAATATGCACCAAATTGCGTTACCCCTTGGCGTTTGCCGGGTTAATAAAACCTCATTGTAAATTATCCTGAAATGTGTTATCTTCTTCACGGAAATACACACGCGAAATTCTGTATTTTTCACGCAAAGGGGCTTTTTATGAGCAAGATCCAATGCTGGTGCCGTGCTAACGCTATGCTGGTCATTTCACTGCTGGCCGCAGTTGTGACGGCATTCCTTGTCCCTCCCGATAGGGACTACTTAGGTTATTATGACCTCAAGACGCTTGCTTGCCTGTTTTGTGTGCTGGCAGTGGTGGGTGCTTTGCGGGATCTGCATATCTTTTCCGCTCTTTCCCAGCGGATGGTGCACACCTTTTCCACGGTTCAGGGCGTGTGTACGGCGCTGGTGGTTATCACCATGTTCGGGTCGATGCTCCTGACCAATGATACCGCCTTGCTGACTTTTCTGCCGCTTGGCTGGTTTGTGCTTTCCTCTACCGGTCAGGAAAAGCACGCCGCGCTTCTGTTTATTCTGCAAAACTGCGCCGCCAACCTCTGCGGCATGATCACGCCCTTCGGCAATCCGCAGAATCTCTATCTTTTCAGCTATTATGACCTTTCCGCGAAAATGTTTTTTTCCGCAATGCTGCCGCCATTCATCCTGTCTACTGTTCTCATTCTCCTGTGCTGCTTAGTGTTTCCAAAGGAACAGCTTTCAGTGCCGGAAGCACAGGTCACGGTGGACTCACGCCGAGCCGTTATCTATGGTGGACTATTCTGTTTAGCCGTTGCCATGGTGCTGCGACTGGTACCCTACATTCTTGGCTTGGCTGTCATCGTTCTGGCGCTCTGGCTGTTGGACCGTCATGCGCTGAAAACTGTAGATTGGGGATTGCTGGCCACTTTCGCTGCTTTTTTCACCTTTTCCGGCAACCTTGCCCGGATGGATGCTGTTCGGGTACTGTTCGCCCGCCTTTTGTCCCACGGAACCATTCTGATTTCTGCGCTTACCTGCCAGATCATCAGCAATGTCCCTGCCGCCATTTTGCTCAGCCGCTTCACGCAGGATGCCCGCGGGCTTCTGGTTGGCGTCAATGTGGGCGGCGCAGGAACGCTGGTAGCTTCGCTGGCAAGCCTCATTACCTTTCGGGAATATACACGCCATGTTCCTAATGGTGGAAAGCAATTTCTTTTTCTTTTTTCTGGGATCAGCTTTGCATTCCTGGCAATTCTTCTGGCTGCCATGTCCGTTGTGATGAGATAAGCCGTTTCCAACAGAATTGCCTTTTGTTCTGGAATTTTTCAGAGGTGATAGTTACCGCGGAATGCTTTATGGCTTATCACTGTCGCAATACATATCTATACTCGGGATCGTAGTTGGGTCGGTCATTGTTTCGGCAAGCAGGAGATATACAAATTCTGCCGATTATAACTGACGAACACATAAGGGACAGGCTCGTGCCTGTCCCTTGGTGTATATCTTATTCCGACTCCATTATGCAAAAGCTGCCTTAAACAAATTTGCATAAAAATTTTCGCGTGCGGTATTCTGAGCATTTCCGTTATTCATCAGAAGGATGCGGACGGGCAGTTTAGGAAAGGGCTGCGGACGCTTACTTCCGGCTCGCGCGGATCGCCATGCCGGCCGCAAAGCCGATGACCGCGGGCAGCAGCCAGCCAAGGTTTTTGTCGAACAGGGGAAGATGCGCGGCGGCGAAGGCAATGGGCGTATCCAGATGGAGCGCGGCCTGCACCGGCGCGGGCAGCGTTTTCATGCAGTCAAAAATGGCGGCGGCCCACGTGCCGGTCATGGTCGCGATATAAACGGTGCGGTCATGCGCGAAGAATTTGCCGAGGAAGGCGAGAAGAATGAGCGCGATCGCCGGGGGATAGATGAGCATGAGCATGGGAATGGAGTATTCAATGATGGCGCTCAGCCCGATGTTCGACACGGCAAAGGAAAACACCGTGAAGAGGATCGCCCAGCTGCGGTAGGAGATCTTCCCGTTCGTCATCTTGGAAAAGGTCTCCGCGCAGGCGGTGACCAGACCGATGGAGGTCTTGAGACAGGCAAAGGTGATGGTGAAGGCAAGAATAAACAGTCCCACGCCGCCGAGGTAATGTCCGGCGATCTGCGTGAGGGCGATGCCGCCGTTTTCGGACAGCTCGAAGAGCCCTCTCGACTGCGCGCCGACCACGATGGACACCACATAGATCAGCGCCATCAGCGCGCCGGTGAGCAGGCCGGAGGAGAGCACATCCTCGGCAATGGCGTCGTCATTGTCCACGCCCATGCGGCGGATGACGTCGATGACCACGATGCCGAAGGCGAGACCGGCAATGGCGTCCATCGTGCCGTAACCCTCAATGAGCGCGGGGAAGAACGCGTCGCTCCGATAGGCCTCCACAGGCTCGACCGCGGAGACCGCCGCGCCGGGCGCGAGCAGCGCCGCGAGCATCAGCACGGCAAAGAAGAACAGAAAGAGCGGGTTGATGATCTTGCCGATCCAGACGGTGATCTTACCGGGACGCAGAGAGAAGAAGAGCACGAAGGCGAAGAACACCGCCGAAAAGAGGAGCAGATACAGCTGCTCCGGCGAATCCGCACCCAGCAGGGGCGTGATACCGGTCGTGAAGGAAACGGTGGCGCATCTCGGGATGGCGAAGAGCGGGCCGATGGTCAGGTAGAGCAGGCAGGTGAAGAAAATGCCGTAGCCCTTGCCGACCTTGCCGGAGAGCGTCTGAAGTCCGTCGGAGTGCGTGACGCCGATGGCGGCGACGCCGAGGATGGGGATGCCGACCGCCGTGATGATAAAGCCGATGATCGCCGGCAAGGCATTGCGCCCCGCCATTTGGCCGAGATGGACGGGGAAAATCAGGTTTCCGGCCCCGAAGAACATTCCGAACAGTGTTCCGGCAACAAGAATTTTCTGCCGGAGCGTTAATTTTTTGGTCGTCATGGAAAATCAACTCCTTTGTGCCGAGAATCTTACACCCTGTACTTGAAAAAGAGAAACGACCGGTTATAATAGTTATATTACAAATTGAAATACCCTGATGGACAGGAGGCGGCAGACCCGTGGACAGCAAGAAGCTTGAGATATTGATGACGGCAGTCAGCCTCGGCAGCTTTTCCAAGGCGTCGGAGGTGGTGGGCTACACCCAGTCGGGGCTGACGCACCTGATCAACGGGCTGGAGCGCGAGATCGGCATGACGCTCATCCGGCGCGACCACAGCGGCATCGCGCTGACCGAGGACGGAGAAGCGCTGCTGCCCGCCATACGGGAATATCTCAGCGCGACGGCAAGGCTGGAGAATCAGATCGAGGCCATCACGAAAAAGCGGACGGCGACGATCCGCATTGCCGCGTATGCGAGCGTCGCGATGCACTGGATGCCGGAGATCCTTTACCGCTTCCGGCGGGTGTGCCCGGACACGGATGTCGACCTGCGCATGGTGGACCATGAGCTTGAGCCGTTCGAGCTGCTGGAGGCGGGGCGCACCGACGTCATCTTTGCCGCACGGCAGAGCCGCGTCAACTGCGATTGGACGCCGCTGTATTACGACGCGATGTATGCCATCCTGCCGGAGGATTATCCGGTCGGTGGGAGAGAGAGCTTTCCCATCGAGGAATTCGACGGGAAGGAGTTCCTGATGCCCTACGGGCGGTTCGACATTGATGTGAATGCCGCGCTCAGCCCGAAAAAGGTGAGGCCGAGGGTCCGCCCCTGCCATGTGGACGATGAAACGGTGATCCGCATGGTCAGTAAGGGGCTCGGCATCACCATGATGACGGAGATCATGATGCGGGGGAGAACGCAGGGTGTGCGGACGCTGCCGGTCAGCCCGAAGGCGGGACGCGAGCTGGGGATGGGAATGCACCTGAGCCGGAATACGCCGGAGGAGATATTGCGCCTGCGCGCGTGTGTGCTCGACTTTACCGGCGGCTTATCGTAAGGCAATATCGCACAATTGTGTCCTCATACTTCATCAAATTGCGCGGTTCTGCCTTAAATTTTACAGAAATGATATGGAAATCCATTCCCTTCAATGATATAACAGAAAAACATACCAAACAGAAAGAAGAAACGAAGGAGAAATCTACATGGGCACTTCGATCAATTTCAACGAGAAAAAGGGCTTCATCTGCGATATGGATGGCGTCATCTACCACGGCAACCGCATCCTGCCGGGCGTGGCGGAGTTCATCCAATGGCTGCACGAGGAGGACAAGGAATATCTCTTTCTCACGAACAACAGCGGCTACACGCCGCGCGAGCTGAACCAGAAGCTCACGCGCATGGGCCTCGATGTGCCGGAGGAGCACTTTTATACGTGCGCGCGCTCGCCACGGCGGCCTTCCTGCGGGAGCAGGCACCCGGCTGCTCGGTGTTTGCCATCGGCGAGGCGGGACTGCTCAACGCCCTCTACGACGCGGGCATCACGATGAACGATGTGAACCCCGATTATGTGGTCGTGGGCGAGGGGCGCAGCTATTCGCTCGATACGCTCACAAAGGCGACGAACCTTGTGATGCAGGGCGCGAAGCTCATCGGCGCGAACTCCGATGTGTCCGGTCCCATCGAAAACGGCATCGCGCCCGCCTGCCGCGCACTCATCGCGCCCATCGAGATGGCGACGGGCAAGCAGGCGTATTTCTGCGGCAAGCCGAATCCGCTGATGATGCGAACGGGACTGAAAATGCTGAACTGCCACTCCGCCGAGGCGGTGATGGTCGGCGACCGCATGGATACCGACGTTATTTCCGGCATGGAAAGCGGTATGTCCACGGTGCTGGTGCTCTCCGGCGTCTCGACGCGCGAGACGCTCCGCACCTACGCCTACCGTCCGAGCATCGTGCTCGACGGCGTGGGCGACATCGCAGCCATGGCCCGCGCGGAGAAAAAATGAAAGCGCGAGCCCCACAGACAGTCATAAGGCCGGACTACCGGCAGTTTCGCCTGCGTAAGCTCAACACGCCGGAATTTTCGCACATCAAGCTGCTGCTCTTTTGGCCGGTTTTCGGGCTGGCGTTTCTGGCGCTGGAGCGCTTCCACCCCCATGCGGCCTATCATGTGATGCACTGCGCTCTGGACGATGCGATCCCGTTCAGCGAATGGGCGCTGATCCCGTATCTTCTCTGGTTCGTCTATCTGATCGGCGCACTGGCATATACCTTTTTCTTGAATGTGCCGGCTTTCCGGCGGATGATGCGGTTCGTCATCGTCACCTATACGGCCGCGACCGTCGTTTATTTCATCTACCCGACGCAGCAGCTGCTGCGGCCCGAGGCGTTTGCACATGACAATGCGCTCACGCGGGCGGTCGCGTGGTTTTATACCTTTGACACAAATACGAACGTCTGCCCGTCGCTCCACGTCATTGGCTCCGCCGCGGCGCTGTTCGCGCTGCGGGACGGCCCGCGGCTCCGGAAACGGGCGTGGTGGCAGGCGGCGTCCGTGCTTCTGGCGCTGTGCATCAGCCTTTCCACGGTTTTCATGAAGCAGCACTCGATCCTCGATGTGCTGTGCGCGCTTCCGGTGTGCGCGCTGGGATGGTGGCTGTGCTACGGACGGCCGGGGCGGCACGGCTGAGATCGCAGGAGAGGGGGACCCGTCATGGGAGACAATTATTTTTTGCTGACGAATCTGCTCTCGGAGGATGAGCGCAAGGTGATCACCGGTATTGCCGCGCACATCGAACGGGGCGAGAAGCGCGTGGGCATCCAGCAGATCGCAAATGAAAACTTCCTGTCCACGACCAGCATCGTCAAAATGTGCAAGCGGCTGGGCTTTGACGGCTACAGCGAGCTCTATTACCACCTCAGCCGCCAGCTTGCCTCTTCGGGGGACCGAAAGGCGGAAAACCTCAAGAGCCTGATCGACAATTACGACGATGCGCTGGTCGAGCGCTTCTGCGCGCTGCTCCGGGAGCGCCGCGGCGGAAAGATGTTCACGACCGGTGAGGGCTTTTCCAACATTGTGGGGACCTATATCACGCAGCGCCTGTCGATCTGCGGCTTTATGGCGTTCAACAATGTGCATTTTTACGATTATATGCTCTTTCAGGAGGCGCACCGCGGCGCGGTGAATGACGAGGCGGCGGTCATGTTCGCCGTCAGCCAGAGCGGCGAGACGGAGCCGGTGCTCAACGACGTGCGCCACGCAAAGCAGCACGGACATAAGATCGTGGCCTTCACCCGGCGCGGCGACTCCAAGCTCGCGCAGCTTTCCGACCTTGTATTCGTGCTCGACGGGACTAAGCAGACGCTCGCCGGCAGCCTGCCGAATCCCTTCTTCGGGCACGTCATTCTGGTGTTCGAGGATCTGATGGCGCGCTATTTTGAGCGAAAGGAGAGCGTCTAATCGGTACTTTTTTTACTCAACCGGAAAAAATTTCCCTCCGCGGCTGTGCTATACTCAAAATGCGGTGCGGCGGAAAATGCCGTTTTCCGCGATCATCGGCTCCGACGGGGTATCCGGCGGAGAAACGCAAACGATACATTATGGAGGAAAGCACAATGAAAAGAAGTCTTGCACTTTTGCTCACGCTGGTCATGAGCCTCGGCCTGCTGGCCGGCTGCGGCAGCAAGGACACCACCGCTGACGAACCCCAGCAGGACGGCGAGAGCGGCGCGAAGCAGATCGAAACGCTGAAGGTGGCGTTCGTTCCGTCCCGCGAGCCGCAGGAGATCATCACCGCGACCGAGCCCCTCAAGCAGCTGCTCAAGGACGAGCTTGCCAAGGAGGGCTATGAGGTCGGCGAGGTCGAGATCACCGTCGGCACCACCTACGAAGCCGTCGGCGAGGGTCTTGAGGCCGGTACCATCGACGTCGGTCTGATCCCGGGCGGCACCTATGTTCTCTATGACGACGGCGCCGAGGTCATCCTGACCGCGACCCGCAACGGTCTGAGCAAGGATTCCGACAACGCCAAGGACTGGAACGACGGTCAGCCCACCGAAGCGTCCGAGAAGCAGGCGGTCTCCTACCGCGCGCTCATCATCGCCGGTCCCTCCGATAAGGGTCAGGAGCTGGCTGCCAAGGTCAACGGCGGCGAGGAGCTGACCTGGGAGGACCTTGACAGCGCCAACTGGAGCATCATGGGAACCTCCTCTCCCGCGGGCTACATCTATCCCGCCCTGTGGCTGCAGGATCACTACGGCAAGGGCATCTCTGACCTGAGCAGCGCCGTGCAGTCCGATTCCTACGCCAGCGCCTTCGCGCGTCTTGCCTCCGGTCAGGTCGACGTGCTCGTGACCTATGCCGACGCCCGCCGCGATTATGCCGAGCGCTGGAACACCGAGTTCAACCGCGAGGCCTCCATCTGGGAGGAGACCAACGTCATCGGCGTCACCGCCCCCATCTACAACGACACCATCTCCGTGAGCAAGAACTCCGAGATCATGGACGACGCGCTGATCGCCGCCCTGCAGAACGCCTTCATCAACATCGGCAACACCGACGAGGGCAAGCAGGTCATCGCCATCTACAGTCACAACGGCTACCAGAAGGCGCAGTCCTCCGACTATGACAACGAGCGCGCCGCGCAGAAGCTCATCCAGGAGCTGACCGCCGCGAACTAAGCCAGAACTTTCCCAAACGCGGGGAGGATACGCACAGACAAGAACCTTCCGCTGTGCCGTCCTCCCCGCGTTTCATATCAGGAAGAAGAGGAGACCGTATGATCGTATTTGACCATGTATCCAAGGTATATCCCAACGGCACCGTGGGCCTTGACGATGTGAACCTGACCATTCAGGACGGTGAGTTCGTCGCCATCATCGGCCGCTCCGGCGCGGGCAAGTCCACGCTGCTGCGGGCGGTGAACCGCATGCACCGGATCACCTCCGGCACGCTGACAGTGAACGGCACGGACGTGAGCACCCTGTCCGGCAAAGGCCTGCGGCAGTTCCGCCGGGGCATCGGCATGGTGTTCCAGTCGTTCAATCTGGTCACGCGCACCACCGTGATCAAGAATGTGCTCTCCGCCTGCGTGCCGGATATGCCTTTCTGGCGCGTGCTGCTGGGCGCGTTCCGCCGGGAGGACAAGCTCAAGGCGCTGGAGTCTCTGGACAAGGTGGGCATTTTGGACAAGGCGTATATGCGCGCCGACCAGCTCTCCGGCGGCCAGCAGCAGCGCGTGGCGCTGGCGCGGACGCTGACCCAGAGCCCCCGCATCATTCTGGCGGACGAGCCGGTGGCCGCCCTCGACCCCGTGACCGCCAAGCAGGTGATGCAGGACTTCGTTCACATCAATCAGGAGATGGGCATTTCCATCCTGCTGAACATCCACCATGTGGAGCTGGCGCTGGAATACGCCGACCGGATCATCGGCATCCGCGCCGGTAAGATCGTCTATGACGGACCCTCCGCAAGGGTCGATCAGGCGGTGCTCGATTCCATCTACGGGGAGCAGGGCGGCGCGGAGGAGTGCGTATGAGCCTCTACGACCGCATTTTCAAGCCTCACGTCTATACACTGGCGGACGGTACGGCGGTGGAGGAAAAGCGCAGCCGCGCGCCGCTGATCTTACTTGTGCTGATCGCGCTGACCGTCCTTTCCGTCCGCATTACGGGCTTTGACCTTGCTGTGCTGGTGAAAAAGGGCAGCAAGTTCTTCGACATCCTCAAGGCGATGTTCCCGCCGAACACCGCCTACCTCGGCAAGATCTGGCAGCCGCTGTGGGACACCATCAAAATGTCCATCCTCGGCTCCTTCATCGGCGCGGTGCTGGCGGTCCCATTTGCCGTCGCCGCAGCCAGCAACATCGTGACGAACCGCGTTGTGGTGTTTCTGGTGCGCCTGTTTTTGAGTCTGGTGCGCACCCTGCCGACGCTGGTGTGCGCCCTGATCGCCACCTACATTTTCGGTCTCGGCACCATGGCGGGCACCTGTGCCATCGCCGTTTTCACCTTTGCCTATGTGGGCAAGCAGCTCTTTGAGATCATCGAAACGGTGGATATGGGGCCCTACGAGGCCATGGAGGCGTTGGGCGCTACGCGCCTGCGCGCCTTTACCACCGCCGTCTTTCCGCAGGTGCTGCCCACCTATCTGTCCGTATCCCTGTTCTGTCTGGAGGGCAACGTGCGTTACGCCTCTATCCTCGGCTATGTGGGCGCGGGCGGACTGGGCCTCATTATGAATGAAAAGATCGGCTGGCGCGAATACGACAGCCTTGGCATGATCCTGATCGTCCTCTTTGTCGCCGTCATGGTCATCGAGGGCATCAGCCACGCGCTGCGCAAGCGCCTGACGTGAGGAGGAACGGCTATGAACGAACGAATCAAAAAGGCCTATGCCTCCGCACCGAAGACGTGGGTGTGGCAGCTGCTGGCGGCGTTCATCGTCGCCTGCCTTCTGGCGTGGTCCGGCACGGCGGTGAGGGTCAGCAGCTCCACCGGCAACGGGCTGGAGGTGGCGGGGAACATTCTCTCCGGCATCTTCCATCCCTCGGCGAAGCTCCTCCTTACACTCGGCACGGACGGCGTGCCCTACCTGC
>ENA-USYV01003557-USYV01003557.1-human-gut-metagenome-genome-assembly--contig:-NODE-3557-length-10596-cov-3.093260_pt1 | contig 10596 bp, 9 predicted proteins | sample MGYA00250066_ERZ773514 | MGnify/ENA primary metagenome ERZ773514 (study PRJEB29103, sample SAMN06112049) | human gut metagenome | biome: human gut; feature: ankylosing spondylitis patient; material... | reverse complement strand
AGATTGTAGCATTATCAGAAGAGATCACTGTGTTAGCGATTGTCTGGCCAAGAACGTTAGTGATAGTAACTTTCTTACCAGCTGCACCATTAATGATTACTGCACCTTCAGTAGCAACTATAGATACTTCAGAAGCATTGATTCCATCGTTAGCTGTTGGAGTACGAGTTTCATCTTCATTCATGTTGAATACATCAGCATTCTTGATATCTGCAACAACAACTACTACGCCATTCAACCATTTCAAATAGCCTGTTTCTACTTTTGATACAGCTTCACCACCATGCCAAGCCTTACGTCCGGTCTCGATAACGAATGAGCCTTTTTCCTGATCTACATAACGGAATGCGTACTTAGCAATGCTATGAGAATAGTCTTTACGATCCATCGGCAGTTTGTCATAAGTTCCGTTCGGACGTTTCAGATATAATGTATCGTGTGTATGGTAACCTTCTACAAAACCTAACTTAGCCCAATCTTCTCCATCTTCTTCGTTGATGAATTTATTGTTATGCAGGTGAGTTTCACCATATACATAAGCAGAATCCATCAGGTTAACCAAGAAGCGACCACTTGTTGTATCAGCTTTGTGTTTAGGATGACCTTCGATATCACATTCACGGTTATCTTCCCAATGTTTAGCATCTACAGCCAACAGATATTCCCAACGATTGTTGTGAGCACGATTTACATATGCTGTATCGACATACAATGCAGGATTAATTTCCGGGAACTGAACAGCATTTGCAATACTCAGGAATTCACCCTTTTCAAATAATACCTGTGCTTCATCGGCACTTTCGTTACGGAAAATCTTGATTGTATCAGCCATAGCTACTGTACGATATTCCGGAGCTTCTTTGGGTTCTACAGTAAAAATATCGTTTTCAGTCTGTGCATACATACTGCTTGCACGATTCAAAATACCTTTGTCTGCACTATCGCCACCATATACTTTGTTGTTAGCTATAGTATTTACAGGATCTTCAACCAGATCTTCATTTGTAGAAACTGTTACCAGATTATACTTATCGTTACCAACCATCTTCAATGCAAAGTAGTCAGCGTCAGCAGCATCTGTATAACCAATTTTCTTTGAAGCTTCACCTGTTACATACTTACTGTTGCCATCATAAGCCATATACTCGCCATTAGCAGAGTTCATCAAAGTATATGCCGGGAATTTCAGTATCTTTGATCCTACTTCTACACCATTTACTTTTTCAACTGTTGTCTTATATGTATTTCCATCATAATATCCAAGGACACTTCTGATTTCAATTGTATCAGGAGTAACAGATACAACTTCACCATCAACATCCAACTCATGACACATAGCAGGAGTCAATGTCCATTCATCTGCGCCCTGAGGAGCGCCTGCACGCCGAGCCGAACGCCCTTGATCTGGGCGAACAGCAAACGAAAAACGCCGACAAGCAGACTGCCGGCGCCGAGAAGGCTGAGGACCTGATATAGCGTCATTCAGTTACCTCCGTCCAGCCATAAACGCCAGGCTCCCAAACGTTGTTATCGACGTCGGAGGTCCAGCGCTTACCGGAGTGCAAGACCTTTGCGCCCTTGGCGTAGGCGTCATGTGCACCCTGGGGCTGAGACCAAACCGGCCACTCTTCGGCAGGGTCGGCGGTAGCTTTCCATAAGCTGGAGGTGACATCAGGAGTCCAGTCCGCCTGCGAGGTATGATCTTGCAGGCAACGGTAAAGTTGGCCGCCGTATTTGCGGATATTGCCAGTCTTATAGGCGATCGGGTAGGCCCAGGCAGCAAACAGGTCAACGTGCTCGTTGGCGGTCGTGTCATCGACCGCGCCGCTTTCCGCAGCGTTTACGAAGAGAATCGACTGCACGGCCACGGCCTCGGTCGTGAGCGTGCCCGCGTCCACGAAGGCAAGCGTAACGAGCTCCAGGCCGTCCATGGCGGACTTCCCTGCAAGGCCGTACACTTTACCTTCCCAGGCGATACCGTGTGCCCTGGGCTCGTCACAGAGTCCCCAGGAGCCGTTATCAAGCGGCTCAACAAAGTTCGGTTGCTCGGTAAGCCCCAGAACAGTCCCGTCTTTTACGATTCGATACATTCGGTGCCCTCCATTTCGTTTTATCGTTTGGGTGGAATCCAAAGAGATGCTTGAAAAATAGATCAATACGAGCAACAGCCTTAAAGCTGTCGCCGCGCCGCATGTGTCCCTTAAAGCTGTCATAAGCCGTGCGAATATCCTCAAGCTGGAACTCGCCAGCCTCATACCACTTATGGAACTTAAAGAGCTTTCGCTTCATGGCGCGCATGGACGCGCGGCTCATTTTACGAAGAACCCGCCCGGTCTCCGTGAGCACGAACTTCGTTTTGAGGAATACAATGCCGCGTGTGATCGGGCGGATTTTGGTCTTGCGCAGGTTGAGCGTGATACCCAGCTCGGCGCAGGCCTCTTTGATTCTCTCGAGGCAATACTCCAAATAGTGAATATCCTCGTGAATCAAATAGCCGTCGTCCATATAGCGGCCGTAGCCCTTGATTCGAAGCTCTTCTTTGATAATGTGGTCGAGCTTGTTCGGAAGCATGAGGGCCGCATTTTGCGAGATTTGACTGCCGAGACCGTACCCGCCCGGGCCGAAGTTCTCGAGGAAGTCATTCGCGAGCTTTCTGGTCTTCGGGTCGTGAACACGACGAGCGAGCTCGTTCTTGACGGTCCAGTGCTGCGCCGAGCCGAAGTAGTCCTTGAAGTCGAAGACGAGAATACCGCCTTTAAGACCGTGCTTGCGGAAATGCCGCTGCAAGTGGCAGTTGAGACGGTCCATTGCGAAGTCAATGCCCTTGCCCTTGATGCTTGCGGCATTGTCATAAATAAACGCAGGTTGAAAAACCTTTGTGATAACCTGGTCGCAGAGATTTCTCTGAACGGCACGCTCTGTGATATGGACGCTGCGAATATGACGCCATTTTCCGCGATCGTAAATGTCAAACTCGTAGAAGCCTCGGCTCTTATATGTTCCAGCCATCAACTGCGCATGGGTCTTTGCGGTGTTCGAGATGATGTTCATTCGGTAGCGCTGCGTCGAGCATTTCCAGTTGACATTTTTGCAGCAGGTTTGCCCTGCTTGAAATAGATTGCTAAAAGAAAAGGCCTCCTCAAAGCTGCCGCAAGCAATGCTGCGGGCGAGCCTTTTGGCTTGCCTCCTCTGACAGCGGCGTTGATACCTAAGCTCGTGCCGCTCTTCGCTTGTCATAGATTAGATTGTCTCCTTCGTACAGTGGTATTTATAGAGCGCGTGTTATAACTGCATAGCGGCGCCGTCCATGAAACTCGGTACCCGCGCGCTTCCGAGCCATGCAAGCAGCGTCCAGACGGCCGCATCGACGGAGTGTTTTTGGCCCGACGGCCAGGGCTGCAAGTCCTCCTTCCGTATCGGTCCTGCTTTCACTCTAAAGAGAGCTACTCGGTCTCACCAGGAAATAAACGGAATCCGAAGGCCACGCCATTCGAGTTGCTGGCGTTGTTGTTGTTGGCGTTGCCGTTGCTGTTGACATTACAGAAGTTGGTAGTGTTGCTCGCATTAGGAGAACGCTCCCACCAGTTGTTAGCAGACAGGGCAACAATGCAGGACTTGACCCAGTTATTCGGGAAGATTTTTATATCGGGCGCGATCTGAGCGCCTGATACCGGAAATGAGTTTGGCCTCCTCGATGATAAGCTCTCCCCAAACAGTGAAGGCGTTATCAAAGCCTTTGAAGTTTTCGGGATTCTTCCAAAGGACGGCCGCAAGAAGGCCCAACTGCCGATCGAGCGCCTGCAATTTCGCGTTAGCCGCGATCAGGTGATCTCGTCGGAGTTGAGCCTCATGCTGATTGATCGGGAAAATGCTATTTGCCATCGTAACCTCATCGTAGACGGCGCTCGCATGGTCCATGATCTTCTGCGTCAAATAGAAGGTATACCTTTTAGGCACCTTGAGGCACTGCTCAAGGGTATGGACCTGCAGCTTTCTCGCGGTCTCAACGAACTGCGCAGAGCTGGCGCCGCGTTTGGACTTGTAGACTGACATAAGCATTTTCCTTTCCGCGGCCCTTACGGGCCGCAGATATTTGTAGATTACAGATTAAACACAGAAGCCGAAGGCCACGCCAATCGAGCTGCTGGCGCCGTTGATGGCGGCGCCGCCGTCGCTGTAGACAATACAGAAGCTGGCAGTGTTGCTCGCATAAGGAGAACGCCCCCACCAGAAGTAAGCAGACCCGCTTACATTCTTAACCTTGCTGTTGCCGGCTTTGTAGTACGCATATTGCGTGCCCTCACCGGAAACCGAGTAAGAGGTAGAGCCGAAAATCTCAACCTCAGACAGGAGGAAGAGCTTATCGGCGGTCGTCTTGATCGTTGTACTCTGGTTGCCGGCCGAGGAGAGCTTATTGACCTGCTTAATGGCGTTTTGCCAGGCACTCGTGAGCTGACTAAGATAGGTCGCCATGTTGCTCTTACGCATGGCACAGTTTTCCCAACCGCCGCTATTCGTGTTAGAGCTATTCATTTGCGCCTTACCTGCCAAGCAGTCAGCCATCTGCAAGGTCATGCCGGCTTTACCGGTCGCGGTCGCAGAGCCGTACGCAGTGGAGCTTGTCAACGTATCATGGTTGAAGCCCATAACCTTAAAGGCGTACGCCGTGCCATTGATCGCAATATTGATTGAGTCGCCAACGCTGATTTTATAGTGGTTCGCGCCGTCGTCGATATAGACCACGCTCGTCGTGCCCGAGATCGCGCTGTTCCGAGAAATTGCCTCGCCGTAGAGACTCATTTTCTCGGCTGTCAGGTTGGAGATACCGGACGTATAGTTCACGCCGGACTTCGGGCTCGTGCTTGCGGTCGGCTTATAGGAGAGAGTCACGCTTGTGCTTTGGCCGTTAGCTGTGATCGAAACTGCCTGCTGCGCGGTGTCCGTGCCGTTCGTGCTCTTGACAGTCCAGGTGCCGGCGCTCGGGACGGTAAACGTGTAGCTGCCGGTCGTGTTCGGCGCGGTGAGTGTGGTCGTGCCATTCGAGCAAGTACAAGTCGAGCCCGAGGGGTACGTGACCGCGATCGTTGCGGCGAAGTAGGTCAGTGTGACAGCGTACTGCTTGACCTCCGTGACAGAGACACTCGTGGTAGCTGTCTGACCGTTCAGCGTGGCGGTGATATTCCACACGCCATAGGACGGAATCTGGAAGGTCCATTTTCCGCTTACCTCTGTTCCCACGAGAGAGGTCTCGCCGTCTGTGGCGGTCACCGTGGAGCCCGTGGGGGCAGTTACGACGATCGCGGGATAGAAGCCGCCGCCACTCTGCGCGACCGGATTCAGGAGCTCATATTGCGCGCCGTTGTACTGGAAAAGATAGACGTAGCTGGCCTTGAGAAGTCCAGCCGCGACGGCCTCGCCCTTGTAGTAGATCGACTTTGCGCCAGTGCTGTTGACGTTCAGCGTGGGCGCAGCCGCGGTATTATCGTAGGAGAACTTCACGCCTACGATCGCGCCGGTAATGAGCGCAAAGCCCGAGAGCGTTACGGCCTTCGCCTTCGTCGCGGCGGCGGTCGAGCAAGCGCCGTAGCCGCGCCCCAGCTTTGCAGCCGCCGAGAGTACGGCCTCAGCCTGCGCGAGACCGCCCGTGCCGGTGAAGACAGGGAGATTCGCGGCTGAGCCGAGCTTGCCGTCACTCGTCAGGTTGCCGTGCTTGTGGGACGTAGCTGCAGCGCCTACCTGAGCCGCAGTCACGCCATGCGGATTCTGCTTGTTCGCGGCGTGCTCGTCAATAGCACTCTGGGCGTCATCAGCGGCGCTCTGGGCGTTGTCCGCTGCGGTCTGCGCGTTATCTGCAGCAGTCTGGGCATTGCTTGCGGCCGTACCCGCGGCGTTGGCGGTATTTTGCGCGCCCGAAGCAGCGGTACCGGCTGCGTTGGCGGTACTCTGCGCAGTAGCAGCCGCGCTCTTCGCAGCGGTTGCGTCGCTGACGCCCTGATCGGCCTGCTTTTTCACCTCCTGGATATTCTTCTGCAGGGCGTCAAAGTCCTTGTTGGTGAAGTTGCGGGCGATCGTGGTACCGGAAGGCCAAGCTTTCGCCGTACCCTCTACGCCGCGCGTACAACCGGAAAGAGAGTCCGTCGTCTTCGCGGTGTAGAGAATCGTTTCGCCGTCTTCGTCCGTGCCGATCGTTGCGAGGTTCGGGGCGTCGGGGAAGGCGGAAATATCGGTGACGGGAATCATGGTGTCGCCTGCACCGATACCGTCGGCGAGAGCGACCTGCGGAGAGAAGGGAATGCCCTTATACATAGTCTCCAAAGTGTTTTACCTCCTGAGAGTTAAACTGTTGCATCGCCCCTGGACTGCACGAAGCCCTGGACGAACATGTCAATACTGACGTAGGCAAGATCATTCGGCCGAACCTCGATCGAGAGCCAGGAACCACGCGGAATCAGCTTGGAGCTGGTGTCCACGAGATATTGCGTCAGGTCGAGTTCGGTGTCAGTCGAGACGATCGTCGTCTTTTTCTTGCCGTTAACGTAGAGGTCGAACTGTTTCGGGCTGCCATAGAAGTAGATGCCAGGTGTGATGTCGTGCTCATGCGCGGGAATCGTGATATTATGGCTATGCCCAGGAATCGTGACGTTGTGAGAATGACTTGGAATGCGAACGCTGTGCGAGTGATTGTTGATCTCATGCGTATGCGCGGGATGGACATGCGCACCAGACCATACAAAGGTCTCATAGCCATCAATGGTTTTGCCGTCACTGGTCGTCGCGAGCCGCGCGCCACGAGAAAGACCATGATTATGCACGGCCTGCCCACTTGTTTGGCTCGGCAAGACGTTTGAGGACTCGAGCGTCGTCGCGCCAGACGTCTGGCCGCCACCCGAAGAGGTGGTCGAGGTAGAGCCGCCGCCCGAGGTGCTTGAATAGGTCTTTTGCGAAGCAGTCGTCGAGGAGACAACCTTAGACTCGGCTGCCTTCGTCGCCTTGGAGTAGGCGCGGAAGCTGCCGACGCGGACCTTCGCGACGATCTTATTGACGATTCGCATATCCTCGGGAAGGTAGAAGTCCATGACCGCGCCGTTCTGCGAGTCGCAGTTGGCTTGGAGCGACTGCGAGTAAAGCTGCGTTGCGCCCTGGGCGTACGCCTGCTCAATTCGCTGCCGGTCGGCCATATCTGCGACGCTGGATGCAATATCGGTACTCTTGTTCGCGACAATGATCTTGCTGCTCGGCACGTCGTCATATTTATAGGTGAGCTCGGTAACATAGGTATCGACCTGCGTACCGAGCTCGGTCTGCAAAATACGAACGCGCTTACCGATTTGCGCGACATTGTAGTCGGACTCGTCGAGCTCGGCGAAGCTGATCTCGAATTGCTGCAAAGGGTCCTGCAATTCATTCAGCATGACTTGCGCTGCAGAGAGAAGGCTTGCTGGGTCCTCATACCGGCGGTCAATCCAGATTCGCTCAATTAGACCATACTTGTCGATATACTCCTGCGGGCTCTGAATGTACTCGCAGCCGTTATTGACGCTCTTGATCGTGAGCTGGTTGACGCCTTCGCCGTAGCCCAGGGGGTAGAGCCTGGTACAAATCTGCTGCGGGTCGCTGCCCGAGCCATACGAGAGCATGTTCCAGCCTGAGCGCACGTAGAGCTGCGGCTTTTGCCCGAGACCGATCGACTTGAGGGAGAGCCGCCACGGGTAGACGCTTGTGTCGGTTACCCACATGTAGTCGGAGAGCGGCGTCGCGATCGAGAACAGGGCCGAGAGCAAGGTCTCCTGCGTCCAGCCATATTCAAATTGCCGAGCGAAGTCACACTCATAGAGGACCCAGTTTTGCACGCGCTGCCGATTCAGTACATAGCGAATACAGTCAGCCGTGTAGGTCCCGCGGTTGCCTACGACGTGATACCCGAAGAGCACGTTGTCGATCAAGGTCGCGAGAACGTGCTCGCATTGATAGGTCAAAAGACCGGTCTCGGTGATCTCCGCGTCAACCGGCATAATGCGATAGAGCTCGCCGCCATTGTAGCGGATATAGTTGAAGGGCTGGCAATACTCATTCTTCGCGTCATTGTACGGAAGCGAAAAAGTGAGGTACCAAAGACTATTGATTTTGCGTTCTTCCTCTACGCCGCTCGCGTTCTCGGCGATCGCGATACGCTTGCGGCTTTTATCAAAAATCTCAAGCATATCACAAGTACCTCTCTGTATAAATCAGATTGCAAGATAAGGCATTGCCGATCGCGCTCTCAATATCAAGGTAGAGAAGATCGCGCGAGATCATAAGCCAGTCACCAGACTGCTTATCGAGAACGTTCTCGCCATTCAGCAGGACTCGGAAGGTGTCGCTGTCAATACGCAATTCGCCGCCAGGCGGAATCGTGACAGTGACGGAGACCTGTTCCGTAGACTGCGTACCTGCGCCAGAGACCGAACCGAGCACTTCATAGAGCAATGGGTCGATCAGAATATCCTTGACTACGCTCGCAAGCGAAGTAAGCGCGTCGGCGTAGGCCTCATGCCAGAGAATATCGGCACTCGCGTACGAGCTTGCGCCAAGATTATCGGTGAGCACGCCGATAATCATAGAGTTCTGTGCGCCGTCGGATACGGCCTGCAAGGTATCTTTGAGCAAGCCCTGCACGATGATATTCGCCTGCATAAGCGCGGCGCTGTTCATTGCCGCATACGACTCGAAGGCCGAAGCAATGCCGATCGCGCCGCGCGCAGTACCACGGAGAATGTCATTGAAGAAGGCGGTCGTCTCGACCGGAATAGCTACGCCGGCAACAGATTCCAGGCTTTCAGTGAGAAGCAGCTCAATATGAATTGTGTTGTCCTGACTTCCCAGAGAAAACCTGGATAAATTGAAGCGGTCAAAGCTAAACATATTAGTTCAATCCCACCTTCAACGCGCCGACGTCGATCGTCGGCATATAGCCTTTCTTGATCGTGATCGCCTCCGTAAGCTCCTGCAAGTACACAGGCTCGCCGCCCGTTGCGGCAGAGTAGATCGCCGAATAAGTCCAGACGCCCCACGGAGTCGATGGACGGTTGAAGGACACGGCGAGAGAGTTCTGCGCGAGCATCTGGCCACTCGCTTGCTCGCTTGGCGCGGAGAACGTCAGCGCAGCGCGGGCGTAGTTATCGCCGGCGAGCTCGGAACCGGTCTCTTCAGGAGAGCCGTTCCAAAGGGAGAAATGTGGAGAGATACCGAGGATAGACGTGCCGCGGAAGAGATTCAGGAGCTTTGTCTTGAAGGCGTTCGACATATTGCCTGTCAGGTAGAAGAGCACGTCGCCGGCCAGGAAGACAGGCGGCTCATTCGCGCCGATAACCAGGCTTTCAGTCAGCTCGCTGCGGGCGAGCATATTGCCGCCGACAAGGGAGTCCATGATCGCAATGTGCGTCACGGTGCCTGCAGGGTCAGCCGGCGCCGCGAAGGTAATGTCGGAAAGATTCTGAATACCGATACCGCCGTTCGAGGCTGCGGGCTCGGAGAAGGCGATCTCCATGCGAGCATAGCCCGCGTAGCTAATTTCGGTGCCGGCCGCGCCAGAATCGCCAGGGTCATTGAGGAACAAGGCCAGGTAGACTTTTGTCGGAGCGGCGAAGGTGACGCCGCGCAGGACATTCAGAAAACCGGTCTCAAGGTAGTCGCAAGCATACATAGCTTAGTCACTCCTTTTCGTTGCAGTGATCGTGATGTTTTGGACGTTGCTCGAGGAGACTTTGCGCAGGACGATCATGCACGGCGTTTCCGCAGTGCCCTGATACGCGATCTTGTTGCGCCCGTTCTCAAGCGGCGTGGTGATCGTCGGGCCGTACGCGAACGGCTCGGCGATGAAGTTAAGCTCGAATTCGCGCCCCGTCTCGAGGTAGTAGTCCTGGACCTCTGCGGGGTCATAGAGCTCGGCGATATAATACTTGTCAGGCTCGTTCCAGAGACGGAGCCGAGCCTTCTTGCTGAGGGCGTAGATGATCTCGCGAAACTCAGCCTTTGTGACTTGGCGCGTCAGCGTGCAGGTCATGCGCAAGGTACGCTCTTCCCAGTTTTTCGCGCCGAAGTCATAAGAGCCGGAGCGGCCAGGAATGGTAATCTTACGAGCTCGCTTTGGAGGAAGCAAGTAGTCATAAGCAATCACCATCAGGCCCCAGTCGTCTACACTGTTATACCTGCCGAAGCTAAAGCTATCGCCGGTCATGTCGGTGCAAGCCCCCTTCTTCGGATTTCGCGCGCTGTTTCAGCGCCGATTTGCTTACCTACGCGGCGCGCGTCCTCTTCGGAGCCGTCGCCGTTATAGGTTACATAGACAATGATTCCGTTGTCGTTGGTAATGGTCTGCGAGTGGTTACCGCCGCCAGAACCGGAGTTTGCTGTGAGCGCGAGCTTACTGCTGAGTCCGCCGACTTCGGTCGCGACGGAGACATTCGCGTCATCGATCAGGTCTTGAAGCTGCGCGCGCATATCGTCGGTCAGCTCAGGCATGGCCTGATTGACACCCTTGCCGATTCCAGGAGGAATCCAACGACCGACTTCCTTGGCGAACACCTTAGACGGCGACGAGATGCCGAGCGCAGACTT
>ENA-USYV01003551-USYV01003551.1-human-gut-metagenome-genome-assembly--contig:-NODE-3551-length-10625-cov-4.252370_pt1 | contig 10625 bp, 7 predicted proteins | sample MGYA00250066_ERZ773514 | MGnify/ENA primary metagenome ERZ773514 (study PRJEB29103, sample SAMN06112049) | human gut metagenome | biome: human gut; feature: ankylosing spondylitis patient; material... | reverse complement strand
ATCCCGCACCGATTCCGGCGTCAGGTTGCCGTACACGTGCTCATTGATCATGATCGCCGGGGATATTTCAGGAACTCCGGACGGAAGTGAGCTCTCAAGTCATGCATAACGGAGCTTTCCGCCTCCGGCTTGATCTGTCCCTTTTCATCGATGCCGTCCAGCAGATACTGGGAACCGATGTTGGAGGTCATAATCAGGATCGTATTCTTGAAATCGACAGTTTTGCCAGTCGAATCCGTGATACGTCCATCATCCAGAACCTGCAGCAGGACGTTAAATACATCCGGGTGCGCTTTCTCAACCTCATCGAAGAGGACAACGGAATACGGTTTGCGCCGTACTGCCTCGGTCAGCTGACCGCCCTCGTCATATCCGACATATCCTGGCGGCGCTCCGATCAGACGGGAAACGGAATGTTTCTCCATGTATTCACTCATATCGATACGAACCATGTTGTTCTCATCGTCAAACAATGCCTCCGCCAGCGCTTTTGCAAGCTCTGTCTTGCCGACACCGGTCGGACCTAGGAACAGGAACGAACCGATTGGTTTCGTCGGATCCTTGATGCCCGCTTTGGAACGGATAATCGCCTCCGTTACCTTGGTAACGCCCTCATCCTGTCCGATGACACGTTTATGCAGCAGTTCGTCCATATGCAGGGTCTTGCTGCGCTCGCTCTCAGTTAGTTTTGCAACCGGAATACCGGTCCACTTCGAAATAATCCGGGCAATCTCATCCTCGGTGACACTCTCATGTACCAGACTGAGATCCTGATTTTTCACTTTTTCTTCCTCTTCCGCCAACTGTTTCTGCAGTTCCGGCAGCTTGCCGTACTGGAGTTCAGCCGCTTTGTTTAGGTCATATGCCTGCTGCGCTGCCTGAATCTCGCCATTTACATGCTCAATCTCTTCACGCAGTTTGGACAGCTTATCAACGGAAGATTTTTCATTCTCCCACTGGGCTTTCTGGGTCGAAAAGCTGCTCTTGAGCTCTGCCAGTTCTTTCTGCAGTTCTGCCAGGCGATCCTGACTTAAGCGGTCAGTCTCTTTCTTAAGCGCAGCCTCTTCAATCTGCAGCTGCATGATACGTCTCGACAGTTCATCCAGCTCCGCCGGCATTGAATCCATCTCTGTCTTGATCATCGCACACGCTTCATCAACCAGGTCGATCGCCTTATCCGGAAGGAAACGATCCGTGATATAACGATCCGAGAGGATTGCCGCCGATACAAGCGCAGAGTCGGTAATCTTGACCCCGTGGTAAACCTCATATCTCTCTTTCAGACCACGCAGAATGGAAATCGTATCTTCTACGGTCGGCTCATCAACGTGAACCGGCTGGAAACGACGTTCCAGAGCTGCGTCTTTTTCGATGTATTTACGGTACTCATCCAGGGTCGTCGCACCGATACAGTGCAGTTCACCTCTAGCCAGCATAGGCTTCAGCATATTCCCGGCGTCCATCGCGCCCTCGGATTTGCCCGCGCCGACGATCGTATGCAGCTCATCGATAAACAGAATAATCTGTCCCTCGCTCTTCTTGACCTCGTCAAGCACCGCTTTCAGTCTCTCTTCGAACTCGCCGCGGTACTTCGCGCCCGCCATCAGAGCTCCCATATCCAGGGCAAACAATTTCTTGTCCTTCAAGCCCTCCGGGACATCGCCGCGCACGATACGCTGTGCCAGTCCTTCGACAACGGCTGTCTTACCGACGCCAGGTTCACCAATCAGAACCGGGTTGTTTTTCGTCTTTCTGGAGAGAATCATAACCACGTTACGGATCTCACCGTCACGGCCGATGACCGGATCGAGCTTCTGATCTCTCGCACGTTCCACCAGATCGTAACCGTATTTATTTAAAGTGTCATACGTTGCCTCCGGATTATCGCTGACAACACGCTGGTTGCCGCGCACTGTCGAAAGCGCCTGCAAAAAGCTCTCTTTCGTAATGCCGTAGAGACGGAACAGTTCCTTGACCGCCTTATTCGGCTGTTTTAACATCGCCAGAAATAAGTGCTCGACGGAAACATACTCGTCCCCCATCGCCTTGGCTTCGTCCTCCGCGTTCACCAGCACCTTGTTGGCATCGTTGGAGAAATACACCTGACCGCCGGATACCTTCGGCAGCTTTCCAATCGCCTGCTGCACCTCATCACGGAACTGGTCGCCCGAGATTCCCATCTTTGTTATTAATTTAAAAATCAAGCTGTCTTCCACAGTCAAAAGACTGTACAGCAAATGTTCCTGATCAATCTGCTGGTTTCCATATTCATACGCCAGCTTTTCCGTATTTTGAACGGCTTCCAGAGACTTCTGGGTAAATTTACTGATATTCATAAACCTGCCTCCTTTCGAACAATCTGTGAAAACCTTTTGGTCTCCTTTTGTTCTAGCAGTAATATAACACTTGTTGTTAGCACTGTCAAGAGTAGAGTGCTAATTTTCTGTGAAGAATTTGTGAAAACTTTTTTTTTAAAATTTTCATGTAAGCATATCTTTCTTGCCGATTTACCTGTTTTATGTTACATTTATTAACAACAACTCGATCTGTTTTTTAACTATAAACCCTGCATTTACATGAAAGTTGAATCTAACTTATGAATCATCCATCCAACGAAAATATCCCATCAAGAAGCTTTTCTTATCATGCCTTTAACTTTACCTTTTTGCTTCTTCTGGCAGTATTTTTCATTTCCTTATACACCGTTGCACTGCTGAAAAGCAACAGCCGCATCACCCTGAGCGCCGCCGTAGAACGGAATATTTCCTGTTCGGACGCGGTTCACCGGGCGATATCGAGCCGGCTGACGCGGGCAGATTTTGAACAGATCAACACAAAATCCGATATGAACTCCGCGCAGTATCGAAGCCTGCAGTCTTATTTAAATGAGCTTCGCAGCCTCAATTCGACGCGCTACTTATACACTGCCAAGCGTGGACCGGGCGGAAAACCCATCTACCTGATCGATGGCCTGGATCTGGAAGCACCTGATTTTGCTTATCCGGGCACCTACCTGGAAGAGGAAATGGTTCCGTATCTGGAAGCTGCCCTCTCCGGCAAAACGATCCACTCACAAAAGATCATTGATACCACATGGGGGCATATTTTTACCGCCTGCTATCCGGTCATTGCCTCCGACGGAACCAATGACATTCTCGGTGCCCTCTGTATCGAGATTGATATGGAAGACACTTACCGATCGATTGAGGCGATCAACCGTTCCTCCTTTGGAATCGCCGCTGCCGCGAGCATGATAGCACTTCTGCTAATTGTTATTTCCTATTTTTATACAAAGAAACAGAAGTCCAGAGAACTCACCCAGCAGCAGCTTCTGGAACAGACCGCAAAAGCAGCAGAGGCAGCCAACAAGGCGAAATCGACCTTCCTGTTCAATATGTCGCATGATATCCGGACACCGATGAATGCGATCCTCGGTTACGCAGAACTTGCCAGAAACCATCTGCAGGAACCGAAAAAAATCGGTGAATATATGGACAAGATCCATATTTCCGGTGAAAAGATGCTCTCTATTATCAACAATATTCTTCAGTTTTCACAGATTGAGAATAACCAGATACACATTGAAGAAACCTCCGTCCAGACTGAGAAAAGTTTTGATTCCTGTATCGTCATGGTTCAGACTGCCCTGGAAGAAAAACAGCAGCATTTTCATGTGACTAAGGACATTTCGTACCCATATATCTACATTGACACGACGTATATGTCCGAAATTGTATTGAATATTTTGAGCAATGCGATCAAATATACTGCCAAGGGCGGGACGATCTCCTGTGCCCTCCGCCAGGAGCCTGGTGAAACGGACGGCTGGTGTATCACAGAAATCGCAATCACCGATACCGGCATCGGCATTTCCGAGGAATTCCAGTCGCATATTTTTGAATCATTTTCACGGGAGCGTTCTTCCACCGTCAGCGGCATTGAAGGCACCGGGCTTGGCATGGGAATCGTGAAAAATCTGGTGGATCTGATGCATGGAACGATCGAGGTAAAGAGCAAGCTCGGAGAAGGTTCAACGTTTACCGTCCGGATCCCATGCCGGATTTCCTCGCGGGAGGAAACAGAGCCTATCGCATCCGATGAAACAGCTGCCCAGACTCTATCCGGCTGCCGGATTCTTCTTGCGGAGGATAATGATCTGAACGCCGAAATTTCCATCGAACTTTTGACCCGCGAGGGGCTTTTGGTCGAACGGGCAAATGACGGGGTTGCCTGCCTGGAAATGCTGCAAAAAGCGCCGGAAGATTATTATGATTTGATTCTGATGGATATCCAGATGCCGATCATGGACGGCTACAAGGCAACGCGGGCGATCCGGCGGTTTTCGGATAAGAAGAAGGCTGGCATTCCGATCGTTGCGATGACAGCGAATGCATTTACAGAGGATAAAGAGCGGGCGCTGGAATCCGGAATGAATGATCATGTGGCGAAGCCGATTGATATGAAGGTGCTGATGAGTGTGCTGGAGGAGCAGATTTGTGGGCATAAAGGTTTATAAATGATGAAAAACGGCACACCGCATTCTCATCACTAAGTAACGAGAATGCGGTGCGCCGTTCTTCAAATCCTATTTTGTAAAATATTTCTCTTTAATGATCTCCACCGGCATCTGCTGTCCTGTCCAGAGTTCAAAGGATGCAGCTCCCTGATAGAGAAGCATGTACATACCGTTGCTGGTCTTGCAGCCTGCCGCTCTTGCTTCGCGCAGTAAACGGGTCTCCTGAGGATTGTAGATGACATCGAATACGAACAGGTCTTTGTGGAACATCGTTGTATCAGTAATGATCGTGTTGTCTGTCTTCGGAGCCATGCCGACGGAAGTACCATTTACCAGAATCGCGCTGTCTGCGATGGACTGGCGCAGGATCTCCGGATCGGAGTAATCATGCAGGGTTACCTTGCACCCTGTGCGCTCGTTCAGTTTCTTTACAATCTCCTCGGCTCTCGGATAGAACGCGTCCTTGACGTTAAATACGTTAATTTCTGCCACGCCGTCTAAAGCTGCCTGTACAAGAATCGCGGTTGCGGCGCCGCCAGCGCCTAAAAGCGTCATTTTCTTGCCAATGATGTCTACACCATTTTCTGCAACTGCACGCATAAATCCGACGCCATCGGTCGTATAAGCAGTCAGAACACCGTCGTCGTTGACAATCGTATTGCAGGCGCCGGAAATCTCGGAAGCCGGTGAAACCTTGTCTGCCAGCTTGCACATGATATTTTTGCCCGGCATCGTGATATTCCAGCCGCGCGCGCCCATCGTCCGCAGTCCCTCAACCGCCTGCGGCATCTTCTCTTCCGGCACATCAAACGCCAGATATGTATAATCCAGACCCAACTGGCTGCACGCCTCGTTGTGCATCTCCGGCGAAACACTGTGTGCGACCGGGCTTCCCAGTAAACAAAGTAAACCTGTGTGTCCTGTGATATGATTCGACATCTTTTTTCCCCTTTCGTTTTCTCTGTCAGAACTTTCTGAGCAGTCACATTATTTAAACTTCTTCACCTGTGCAATGATCTCCTCGCAGATCTCATTCGCTGATTTTCCATCGGTCGCGATCACAATATCCGCTGCCGCTTCATACGCCGGTCTGCGCTTCTCCATCAATTCGGAAACATATTCCACTGTCTTATTATTTTCCAGAAGCGGACGGTCATGGTTCTCTTTGACACGCTCCAGAATCGTCTCCGGCTTCGCGGTCAGAAGTATAACCTTGCCGCTCTTTCGCATCTCCTGTACATTGACCTCGCGCATCGCTACGCCGCCGCCGCAGGATACAATCTTGTTCTTCTCGTTTCCTACCTCTTTAAGCAGGTTTGTCTCCTCGTTGCGGAAATATTCCTCGCCGTGCAGATCGAAGATCTCGGAAATGCTCATGTTGTTCTTTTTCGCGATCATTTCATCCATTTCCACCACATCCATCGCAAAGGTATTCTGCAGTGCATTCGAAACGGTGCTCTTTCCGACTCCCATAAATCCGATCAGGAAAATATTGAATCCAAACAACTCATGGGACTGGATCCGTTTGCTCCGGTAGAGGACGCTGTCGTAAACTGCCATGATTGATTTTTTGTATTCATAATCATCCAGCTTCGCAAGCATCTTGCTCTTCTTGCGCTCTTCCTCCTCTGCCTGATAAATCGGAAGTCCGTTTTTCTGTTTATAATTTGTAATCTCCTGGATAATCTGGCAGCGCATCCGCAGGGCATCGATCAGAATCTCGTCGCACATGTCCAAATCATTTCGCAGCTTCTTTAATTCATCCATCTGTCTCATCCTTCTTCACTTGTATTCATTCAAATCACTTTTGCACTTTACATTGAAAGTGTGTTTTATTATTATACCCGAATCAGGATATGAACGCAAGTGCTAATGCGGAATAGCAGGTATAACTGCAGGGGATATAGTTTAATTAGATTCCCAGCTTCTCCTTCATGTAATCCACCGGTGTTGATTTTCCTGTATACAGTTCAATCGCGATCAGCGCCTGGAACAGCATCATGCTCATGCCGTTGTATACGCGGGTGCAGCCAGCTTCTTTGGCCTGCTTCATCATCACGGTCTCACGCGGTGCATATACCGTATCAGTTACGATCAGATCCTTGCGGAAATAGGACGGATCCGGGATATTGGACAGATCCTCCAGCGGGTGCATACCAACGCCGGTTGCATCACAGAAAATGTCTGTTTCGTGCATTTTCTCTTTTAAGAGTGCCAGATCACCCAGGTCATGCATCTCGGCCTTGCAGTTAGAGTTCTCGTTGATGATATCAACGATCTCCTCGCCGCGTGCATAGAATTTATCTTTGATATTGAAGATATGCAGTTCTGCAATGCCGTCCAGTGCGCCGCGTACTGCGATAGCGGTTGCTGCACCGCCAGTACCGATGAGAACCATCTTCATTCCCTTGAAATCAATGCCCTCTTCCTTGATTCCCTGCCAGTAGCCCATACCGTCGGTGTTGTAACCCTTCAGGTATCCGGTTACATTGCCGTCTTTGTCACGGGTGTTGACTACGGTGTTGATCGCGCCGCACAGCTTTGCAGCCTCATCTACCTCATCCAGATATTTGTGAACGACGGTCTTGTTCGGCATGGAGATGTTGGAACCCAGCATCTTCAGCGCACGGATACTCTCAACCGCTGCTTCCAGGGTATCGTTGTCTACCTCGAACGCGAGCTGGATAACATCGTCGCCATTCTTGTCATAGGCAAGGTTGTGGGTGGTCGGAGACTGTGTATGACGGATCGGGTAAGCCATTAATCCTACTAATTCGGTATGTCCTGTAATGTTTGGCATGATAATTTCCTCTTTTCTTCTCTATTTTTTATAATCAAATAAAACGATATCATTCGTTCAGCGAACAGTCAGAATCTTTCAAATGCAATATTCAATTCCTTACTCCAACGGTGCCAGCTCTAAAAATCCTCTCGCTTCCAGCACGTTCAGAATCGCACGTCCTTCCATCGTTCCCTCCATGATACGGCGGGCACGGACAGAGTCTCCGATCGGGTAAATGAAGGTATCTGTGTTGTCAAATGCCTCTTCAAGCTGTGCCAGAATCGGATTGTTGGCGCGCATTCCCAGACAGTTGAAACCGAGGTCAAAGTTCAGATCCTCGATCGTGCCATCCGGCAGCTTCACGGTAAATGCGTTTTCTTTGACTTCCTGCAGCGCAGTATTCACATACTCTTTCACACCATATTTGTCGTGTGTCTCACGCATGGAACATTTCGTGATCGGATCTGCCAGCATACCAATCTGCGGGAGCATATCCACGATGGTACACTCCGCGCCGCGCGGTGCGAAATACTCCACAACATCCAGACCAACGGAGCCGCCGCCGACTACAACCACTTTTTTGCCCTTGCAGAAATCATCCGGGTATTCTCCGGCTTTTACTTTCTGAATCATCTCGAAAATGGTATCGACATGACCGGCTGCGATGTTTTCCTTGAGTCCCTTGATCGGCGGAACGACTGGAACGGAACCGGTTGCGTTGACAATGATATCCGGCTTGAACTGTTTGATCTTGTCCACGGTTGCCTCGCAGTTCAGGAAAACATACAGGTTTTTCAGTCTCTTCGCACGTGCTTCCAGATATTTCGGGAAGTCTTTCATACGGTTCTTGCTTGGCAGGTCGGAGATGAAGGTGGAAAGTCCGCCTAATTTACCACTCTTTTCTAATAAGAATACGTTGCATCCAACCTCGGCTGCCGTGCAGGCTGCTTCCAGGCCGGCTGTACCGCCGCCGACTACAACTACGTTGCAGTTTTTATTGACTTTCAGCTTCTTGTAGATATCGCCCTCCGGAACAGCCGGGTTGACGGTACAGCGGATCGGGCGGTTGACGCCGATTCGGTTGCCCGCACAGCCGACGTTACAGGAGATACATTTACGGAGAATCTCTTCCTCACCGTTCTGCACTTTGCTGACCCAGTTTGGCTCTGCAATGAGTCCGCGTCCCATGCCGACAATATCCACATCGCCGCTCTCCAATACTTTCTCAACGACCTCCGGATCGCGGTAGTTGCCCGCATTGATAACCGGTTTACCAAATTTATCTTTCACGGCTCTTGCCATGTAGGAACGCCAGCCATCCGGCAGGAAGTTCGAGTCAATCTGATACTGTAAGGACGGGTTCAGACCGCAGGATACATCGTACATATCTACGTACTCATCCAGATATTCGAGGTATTCCAGTGTATCTTCCAGCGTGTTGCCGCCCGGCACGCGCTCTTCCGCAGAGATACGGACGATGATCGGGAACCACGGACCTACATTTTTCCGCACTTCTTCCAGAACCATCTTCGGGAAACGGAGACGATTCTCGACGGAGCCGCCGAATTCATCGGTTCTTTTGTTGTAATACGGGGAAATAAACTGACTCATCAGATAAGAATGACCGCAGTGGATCTCAATCGCATCAAATCCGATCGCCTGTACACGTTTCGCCGCCTCACCGTATTTTTTTACGGTCGTCAGGATCTCTTCCTTTGTCATCGGACGCGGAATCTCGCCGCCTGCCTTGGTCGGGATATTGGAGGAAGACACCGTCTCCATACCGGTTCTGGCAGAGGATGCCGAAGCGCCCGCATGGTTGACCTGAATCGCTACCATCGCGCCATTCTTGTGAAGATTCTCGACTAACTGATAGTAACGCGGCATAAAGCTGTCGTGATCGATGCGGATCTGGCTTGTGCCATTGGAACCAACCGGATATTCAATATTGGCATTCTCCAGAATAATCAGACCAGTTCCTCCCTTGGCACGCAGGGAATAATAATTCATATGGCGGTTGCTCATCTCACCGCTCGTCTCGCCATAGTTAGTACCCATCGGCGTCATGGCAACACGGTTTTTGATTGTCATGCGCTTAATGGTAATCGGTTCAAAAATTTTCGGGTATTTGCTCTTCATGATGAAATTCTCCTTCTCCATTGCATGAGAGGCATCCCTGTGTTTGTGACACTTTTATCATAACCGTTTTGCTTAAAAATTAACAATATCTTTCAGGTAAATTTTCAATACGTTTTTGCTATCGGTTTCCCGTTCCGCCTGCAGACCGTCCTGACGCGCCTGCTGTTTCATATATTCAATAAAGCGTTCCACCGCCGGTAGCCGGTAGCGTTCTTTCATCCAGAACATAAAAATCTGGTGATAAATGTCCAAATTTTCAATCGGGTGAATGCAGACTCCCGGAGAAAACTCCAGAATGTCCGTGCGCGGCATCAGTGCGATGCCAAAACTCTCCCGCACCAGCGCGACGATCGAATATTCGTCCGGGCACTCCACGACAATGTCCGGCTGGATGTTGTATTTCGCATAGAGCGCGCGGGTGCGCGTCCCCATCCAGGAGTCCTTATCATATCCAATTACCGGATACCGGTTCAGCTCCGCAAATGGAATTCTCTCCCGTTCCGCCAGCGGATGATCCTTCGGTGTGATGATAACAAGCTTCTGGTTCGCCACCGGGAAAAATTCCATATCATCCTTTTCCAGACAGCCGCCAAAGCCTACATCTAATTCACCCGTTTTTACCTTTTTTGCAATCGCCGGTGTGTGATTCTGCCAGAAATTAAACACAACCTTTTGATTTTCCGGCTGTTCTAAAAAGAGCTTGACCCGGTGCGGGATATAGTGGCCGGCCAGCGGAAACACGTAACCGATGTCGATCTTTCCCCCATCCATCGAAATCTCCCGCATTTTCCCGACCGCGATGTGGCAGTCTGTGAGAATCCGGTCCGCGTACTCCAAAAACATCCTCCCCGCCTTCGTCAGAGTCACCCCGCGTCCTTCTTTTTCAAAGAGCGTCACGCCCAGCTCATTTTCCAGTGATGCCATCGACCGGCTCAGGGATGGCTGTGATATATATAATTCTTCCGCCGCCTGATGATAATTTTCCAGATTCGCTATCTTCTGAAAATATAAAATCTGATTCAATGTCATTCCTAACGTCCCCCGTCTTTATGTATCTTCGTATTAACTCTTCGCAATATCAGCCGTAAATGCATCACACCAAACTTCCATAATCGTTACTGTTCACGCATACGTGCCCAGTAACGGAATTTGCCGTGGCTTCGCATTTAAATACGGCAAATTCCTGCT
>ENA-USYV01003549-USYV01003549.1-human-gut-metagenome-genome-assembly--contig:-NODE-3549-length-10628-cov-3.753767_pt1 | contig 10628 bp, 4 predicted proteins | sample MGYA00250066_ERZ773514 | MGnify/ENA primary metagenome ERZ773514 (study PRJEB29103, sample SAMN06112049) | human gut metagenome | biome: human gut; feature: ankylosing spondylitis patient; material... | reverse complement strand
TGATGAAGCGGGACATCGACTATGTGGTGAAGGACGGCGAGGTTATCATCGTGGACGAGTTCACCGGCCGTCTGATGTTCGGCCGGCGCTACTCCAACGGCCTGCACCAGGCCATCGAGGCTAAGGAGCACGTCACCGTGGCCAGCGAGAACAAGACCTTGGCCACCATCACCTTCCAGAACTACTTCCGCCTGTACGACAAGCTGTCCGGCATGACCGGCACCGCCATGACGGAGCAGGAGGAGTTCGGCACCATCTACGAGCTGGACATTGTGGAGATCCCCACCAACCGGCCCAACCAGCGCCACGACCACCACGACGTGGTGTACAAGACCGAGGCAGGCAAGTACCGGGCGGTCATCCAGCAGATCAAGGACTGCCACGCCAAGGGCCAGCCCGTGCTGGTGGGTACCGTGTCCATTGAGAAGAACGAGCTGCTCAGCGGCCTGCTGGCCCGGGAGGGCATCCAGCACAACCTGCTGAACGCCAAGAACCATGAGAAGGAAGCGGAAATCGTGGCCCAGGCGGGCAAGTTCGGCGCCGTCACCGTGGCCACCAACATGGCCGGCCGCGGCACCGATATCATGCTGGGCGGCAACGCCGAGTACCTGGCCCGGGCAGACCTGGTGAAGGCCGGCTACTCCGATGAGGTCATTGCCGACGCCACCGGCTACGCCGAAACAGACAACGAGGAGATTCTGGCCGCCCGGAAGCTGTTTGCCGAGAAGATGGCCCAGCACAAGGCGGTGATCGCGGAGGAGGCGGAGAAGGTCCGCGCCGCCGGCGGCCTCTTCATCATCGGCACAGAGCGCCACGAATCCCGCCGGATCGACAACCAGCTCCGCGGCCGCGCCGGCCGCCAGGGCGACCCCGGCGAGACCCGGTTCTATATCTCCCTGGAGGACGACCTGATGCGCCTCTTCGGCGGCGAGCGGATCCAGAACATGATGGAGAAGTTCGACCTGGACGAGGACACCCCCATCGAGAACAAGATGCTGACCAAGGCCATCGAGAACGCCCAGACCACCGTGGAGTCCCGGAACTTCCAGTCCCGCAAGTCCGTGCTGGAGTACGACGACGTCATGAACAAGCAGCGGGAGATCATCTACCAGCAGCGCCGGGAGGTTCTGGACGGCAAGGACCTGAAGGACACCATCCTGTCCATGACCCGCAACGCCATCGCCGACCACGTGGCTATGGCCTTCGGCGAGGCCCAGGCCCTGGACGCCGCCGGCTGCCGGGAGATGCTGCGCGGCCTGGAGGGGCTGTACTTCCCCAAGGACACCTTCCAGTTCACGGAGGACGACGCCGCCGACAAGACCCAGCAGGACTTCACCGACCTCTTCCTGGAGGCCGCAGAGAAGACCTATGAGGCCAAGGAGGCGGAGATCGGTACGCCCCTCATGCGGGAGCTGGAGCGGGTCATCATGCTGCGCGTGGTGGACGAGTACTGGATGGACCACATCGACGCCATGGACGACCTGAAGCAGGGCATCCGCCTGCGGGCCTATGCCAACACCGACCCGGTCATCGCCTACAAGCAGGAGTCCCTGACCATGTTCGAAGAGATGGTCTCCGCCATCCAGACCGAGACGGTCCGCCGCATGTTCTCCGTCCGGCTGAAGAAGGACGAGGAGGTCAAGCGGGAGCGGGTGGCCAAGGGCATGGTGGAAAACGTGGGCGGCGACGGCACCGCCCCCAAGAAGCAGCCTGTCAAGGTCAACAAGATCGGCCGCAACGACCCCTGCCCCTGCGGCAGCGGCCTGAAGTGGAAGAAGTGCACCTGCAAGGAGTACCACGACAACTGATTTCGAGGGGGAGCAGGCTCCCCCTCGACCTCCCCCACCACCAGTCTGCGGACTGGTGAACGCGCCCAAGGCGCTTAGGTCAAAGTATTTTCGCCACGTACACGCCGCGGCGAAAATGATTGGAATTTCTTGATCTGCCTTCGGCAGATCAACTGGGGAAACCCGGATGGGTTTCCCCTAGCCCCTTTCCTTTTGGGAGCATCTCCTCACTCTCCACTCTATCTTTTATCCTTTGTCTTTTCATTTTTATCTCTTCCGCTCCCTGTTCTCTCCTGCCGGAGGGCAGGGGGCGGTCTTTTCACAGAAGGGAGCTGCTTCCGTGGGTGAAAATCAGGAGAGCATCCGCCTGCTGCACACGATTCGAAATATGCTGATCGGCATAGGTCTGATGGTATCTGCCCTGGGGCTGCTGGCCTTTGGATACCTATTCGCCGAAGGCACCAACCTTTTACAGCCTTGTTCCTCGTCAGCGCCCTGCTGTTTCTGACTGGTACCATCTGGTGGTAGGGTTCCCGCCGCCTTGCGGACCCGGTGAACGATCCCCAGGAACGCTCCTGACGTCCCTTTTCATGCTCAATCAAAGGAGGTCGCCATGTCATTTGTCACCCATGAACAACAGAGTCTGGTCTGGCTCGCCTCTCCCCTGCTGGGCGGGGTGCGCCACGGATTCTCCACCCGGCGGGGCGGGGTGTCTCCGGCGCCGTGGGATACCCTGAACCTGGGCCCCGGACGCGGGGACGCGCCGGAGAACGTGGAGGAGAACTACCGCCGCTTTTTCGCCGCCCTGGATATGGACTCGGCGTACCCCGTCCTCTCCCGGCAGGTCCACCGGGATGATGTGCGGCTCTGCACCGCCGCCGACGCCGGGAAGGGTCTGATCCGGGACCGGGACTACGACGCCGACGCCCTCATCACCGCTGAAAAAGGACTGCCCCTGGTGGTGTTCTCCGCCGACTGCGGCATCCTTCTGCTCCATGACCCGGACGCCGGGTGCGTGGGAGCGGTCCACGCCGGATGGCGGGGCTGTGCCGCTGGAATCGTGGAGAAGACCGTCCGGGAGATGGTCCGCCTGCTGGGCGCCAGACCGGAACGCATCCTGGCTGCCGTGGGGCCCTGCATTGGGAAATGCTGCTTTGAGACCGACGGCGACGTACCGGAGGCCATGCGGGCCTCTGCCCTGGGGCCGGAGGCGGAGCCGTATCTGGAGCGTCGAGGGCCCAAATACCATGTAGATTTGGCGGGTCTGAACCGTCAGTGGCTGCTCCACGCCGGTGTCGCGCCGGAGCATATCGACATCTGCGGCCTGTGTACCGCCTGCCGCCCCGACCTCTTCTGGTCCCACCGGAAGATGGGCGAGGCCCGGGGCGCACAGGTGGCCGTGATCTGCCTTTGAAACACTCTTTGCCGGAGGGCCTGTGCCATGACCAAGACCAAGCGCATCCAGATCCTGTGCCTGCTGGGGGCAGTGACCCTGCTGCTGTCCGGCTGCTGGACGGAAGCCCCTGTGGAGTCCGCCAACGGCCTGCTGGGGGACCAGGAGCCCGCCGACCAGCAGGAGGAGGTGATCCTCCCTGCGGCGTTCACCCTTCCCTATGACCCGGACCAGACGCTGGACCCGGTGACCTGTGCCGACGGTATGCAGCAGGTGGCGGGCTCCCTCATCTACGAGGGACTCTTCCGCCTGGACCGCCAGCTGGAACCCCAGCCGTGGCTGTGCCAGAGCTACACCTATGACGCCGCCTCCCTCACCTACACGTTCACCCTCCGCAGCGGCGTCACCTTTTCCGACGGGTCCCCCCTGACGGCGGCGGACGCGGCGGCCACCCTGCGGCGGGCCAAGAGTTCCCAGCGGTACAGCGCCCGGCTGGCCCATGTGGCCGCTGTCTCCGCCGGGGACGGGGTGGTAATCGTAACCCTGTCCCGCCCGGACTCCAGCCTCCCGGCCCTGCTGGACATCCCCATCGTCAAGTCCGGAACCGAGGAAAGCCTCACCCCTGTGGGCACCGGCCCCTACTATTTCACCACCGATGAAGCGGGTGCCTGTCTGGCGTCCCACAGCGGCTGGTGGCGGGGAGAGTCCCGCCCCGCGGAGCGGATCGCCCTCTCCGCCGCCAGGGACCGGGAGGCCATACTGTACCAGTTCTCCTCCCACGAGGTGCAGTTGATTACTGCCGACCTGATCGGCACGGAGCCCATCACCGCCACCGGCAACATCAGCTATGAGGATGCGGATACCACAGTGCTCCAGTTCCTGGGCTTCAACACCGCCCGCGCCCCCTTTCAGGACAGCGCCGCCCGCCGGGCCCTGGGCCTGGGCATCAACCGGGAGACGCTGGTGAGCGCCGTGCTGTCCGGACACGCCCGGGCGGCCCAGTTCCCGGTCTCCCCTGTCTCCCCGCTCTACCCGGCGGAGCTGGAGTCCCTATACTCCTATGACGATTTCGCCGCAGCGATGGAGGCAGCGGGACTGAACACCGGCCGGACCCGCACAGTGACCCTGCTGGTGAATCAGGAGAACACTTTCAAGGTCTCCGCTGCGGAGCATATCGCCCAGGCCCTGTCGGATTTCGACCTTCAGATCCAAGTGGAGGCCCTGCCCTGGGAGGAGTATGCCGCCGCCCTGGCCGCCGGGAACTTCGACCTGTACTATGGCGAAGTGCGGCTGCCTGCGAATTGGGACCTTTCCGCCCTGGTGGGCACCGGCGGCAGTCTGAACTACGGCGGCTGGGCGGATCCCCAGACGGAGCAGCTCCTGGCCGCCTGCGCCGCAGCGGAGGACCGGGCCGCAGCTCTGTCGGACCTGTGTGCCTATCTTCAGCAGCAAGCGCCTATTCTGCCCTTGTGCTTTAAGTCCTCCTCCGTCCTGTACCAGACCGGGGCCGTATCCGGCCTGACCCCTACGGCGGCAGAGCCCTTCTACGATCTGCCCTCCTGCCAGATCCACCAGCGGCAGCCGTAAATCCGCGCTGTCTCCACGCGCCGCGCCCGGACCGGGATTCCCGGTCCGGGCGCGTTTTGTGTTTCCTTCCCGCCGGGGGAAACGCGGTCCCAGCTGCACGGCAGCGGGCATCCTAAGTCATGGGATAACTGCTGCCAATGGAAGATTTCCCCGGAAGGGCCGTTCCAGAGCAGCCTGCGGGCAACGGCCCTTTTCGTCCGGCGTGGTCAGGGGACCGGGCATCCGGGGCCTGCGGGGTAATCGCCGTCCTGCAAGATGGTGTGCTTACGATCTTCATAACCGCTGATGTGTCGGTCATATTCTTTTGCCAAAAGAAATGCCCCCGCCATTGAGTGGGATATGTCTCGTTGCGTGTATCAAACAAGGCGCTGTGGGATGGTGGGCCAAAGTACCTTTGTTTGATGGCGGGCGCGCAGTCAGCTTTGTCGGAGCTGTCAACGCATTCCTCCATTTTTTGTCGATTTCGCCAAAGCTCCTGGGGACGGCGGAACGATTTTAGGCGGTCCCACAAATTTTCCGTCTGTGGGGATTCCGGGCCCCCAAGTGTCTTGACAACACCGCCTTAGAGTTCGTATAATAATAGCACTGAGAGCAAAGGCGCCCTTTGGCGGTATCCTTTGCTCTTTTTTCTTTTTAAAATTTTTCACGGAGGGGCGCTCCGCGTCCATACACGGTCACCATCGGAAAGGAGTCAGGCTCATGCGTCACTACACCAAGGAGGACATCATCCGGCTGGTCCGGGAGGAGGATGCCCAGTTCATCCGTATGCAGTTCACAGACATTTTCGGCCAGCTGAAAAACGTAGCCATCACCGCCTCTCAGATCGGGCGGGCGCTGGACAACCAGATTATGATGGATGGCAGCTCCATCGCGGGATTCGTCCGCATTGAAGAATCAGACCAGTATCTCTGGCCGGACCTGGACACCTTTGCCATCCTGCCCTGGCGGCCCCAGTACGGCAAGGTGGCCCGGCTGATCTGCGACGTCCACAACCCCGATGGTACCGCCTTCGCCGGTGATCCCCGAGGTGTGCTGAAGCGGGTGCTCCGCCGTGCCGACGCCCTGGGCTTCACCTGCAATGTGGGAGCGGAACTGGAGTTCTTTCTGTTCCAGACCGATGAAGACGGTCAGCCCACCATCCGGACTTCCGACGAGGCCAGCTATTTTGACCTGGGCCCTCTGGACCATGGGGAGGGGACCCGCCGGGAGATCTGCCTGAATCTGGAGCAGATGGGCGTGGCGGTGGAGGCCAGCCACCACGAGGTGGCAGCCGGCCAGCACGAGATCGACCTCCAGTACACCGACGCCCTGCGGGCTGCGGACAACATCATGACCTTCAAGCTGGCGGTGAAGACTCTGGCCCAGAAGAACGGCCTCCACGCCACCTTCATGCCCAAGCCCGTCAGCGGCGCCGCCGGCAGCGGCATGCACGTAAATATGTCCCTGTTTCGGGATGGGAAAAATGCCTTCTATGACGAGGCGGATCCCCGGCACCTGTCCCCGCTGGCCTATCAGTTCATCGCGGGACTGCTGGGACACGTACGGGGATGCTGTGCCGTCACCAATCCACTGGTGAACAGCTACAAGCGGCTGGTGCCCGGCTACGAAGCCCCCTGCCATCTGGCCTGGTCCACCGGCAACCGCTCCGCCTTGGTCCGCATTCCAACACCGCGGGGAAACAGCACCCGGGTGGAGCTGCGGAGCCCTGATCCCGCCTGCAACCCCTATCTGGCCCTGGCGGCGTGCCTTGCCGCGGGACTGGACGGGATCGAGCAGCAGATGACGCCCCCCGCCCCCCTCACCGGCAACCTTTACGAGGTGGGAGACGCCTCCGGCATCCAGCGGCTCCCCGGCTCTCTGGAGGAGGCCGTCCGGGCCCTGGAGGCAGACAGCGTCATTACGGACGCGCTAGGTGCCCACGTGACGGAGCAGGATCTGGCCGGCAAGCGTAGGGAGTTCCGGTCGTACGCCGCCCAGGGGTCCCCGGGGGCGCTGGAACAGTATCTGGTGGCGTACTGACCTGCCGGCCCTTCTGACAGGGCCGCAGAGAGAGGAGGGGGGCAAATTCCATGGACAGGATCATATTGGCGTTTGCCTCTGAGAAAGCCCACGCCCAGATCACCCGCATTCTGGGCTCCGGCGGCCTCGCGCCGTCCATCTCCTGCTTCAGCGGCGCGGAAACCATCCGAGCCGCCCGGAAGCTGGGCGGAGCCGTCGTCATCTGCGGTTTCCGGCTGCGGGACATGACTGCGGAGATGCTGGCCGTGGACCTCACGGGCATCGCCCCGGTGCTGGTCATCTCCTCTCCCGGGAATCTGGAGCTGTGCGGGGACAGGAACCTCATCAAGTTGGCCGTCCCCTCCTCCCGGGCGGAGTTCTTCGCCTCGCTGGATCTGGCCCAGGGAGTCCTTGCAGGCGGCGCCCCGGCTCCCCGGCTTCATATCCAGCGAAGTGCCGAGGAGGAGCGGCTGATCTGCCGGGCCAAGGCGGTGCTGATGGAGGTAAACCTCATGAGCGAGGCGGAGGCCCACCGCTTTCTGCAGAAGTACAGCATGGACACGGGGCTGCGGCTTGCAGAGACCGCCCGGCTGATCCTGGAGCGGTACACAACAGGCTGAAGCCTGACGATGAAACGACAAGGGAGGCAGTCCCAATGAGTGGACCAGCGCAGAACATACACAATATCTATGATCCCCTGTGGGAGCACGACGCCTGCGGCATCGGCGCCGTGGTGAATTTGAAGGGCACGCCGTCCCACGCCACAGTGGACAGTGCCCTGAAGATCGTGGAAAAGCTGGAGCACCGGGCAGGTAAAGACGCCGCCGGCGAGACCGGTGACGGCGTGGGGCTGATGATTCAGGTGCCACACAAGCTGATGGTGAAGGCGGCCTCCGCCGAGGGCATCGCCCTGGGCGGCCCCCGGGATTATGGCGTGGGCATGTTCTTCTTCCCCGCAGACGCGCTGAAGCGGGCCCAGGCCCAGAAGATGCTGGAGATCATCGCGTCCAAGGAGGGGCTGGACTTCCTGGGCTGGCGGGATGTGCCCACCCATCCGGAGGTGCTGGGCCGGAAGGCCCTGGACTGTATGCCCTGCATCTGCCAGTGCTTTGTGGCCCGGCCTGTAGACTGCGCCCGTGGCCTGGACTTTGACCGGAAGCTGTATGTGGTCCGCCGGGAGTTCGAGCAATCCAATGTGAACACCTACATTTGCTCCTTCTCCAGCCGGACCATCGTGTACAAGGGCATGTTCCTGGTGGGGCAGCTGCGGAAGTTCTACACGGACCTGACGGAGCCGGATTGTGAGAGCGCCATCGCCCTGGTCCACTCCCGGTTCTCCACCAACACCACCCCCAGCTGGGAGCGGGCCCATCCCAACCGCTACATCCTCCATAACGGTGAAATCAACACCATCCGGGGCAACGTGGACCGGATGCTGGCCAGGGAGGAGACTATGCACTCGGCCGTACTGGAGGCGGACATGGACAAGATCCTGCCGGTGGTAGACCAGAGCGGCTCCGACTCCGCCATGCTGGACAACACCCTGGAATTTCTGATGATGAACGGCATCCCACTGCCCCAGGCGGTGATGATGTGCATCCCGGAACCCTGGGCCAACGACCGGAAAATGAGCCGGGAGAAGCGGGACTTCTACCACTACTATGCCACCATGATGGAGCCCTGGGACGGCCCGGCGGCCATCGTGTTCTCCGATGGGGACACGGTGGGCGCGGTGCTGGACCGGAACGGCCTGCGCCCCTGCCGGTGGTATCTCACTACCGACAAGCAGCTGATTCTCTCCTCCGAGGTGGGGGTGCTGGACATCCCGCCGGAGAAGATCGTGAAGAAGTCCCGGCTCCAGCCGGGGCGGATGCTGCTGGCAGACCTGACTGCCGGTCGACTGGTGGACGACGCCGAGGTCAAGGAGCGGTACGCCCGCCAGCAGCCCTACGGCGAGTGGCTCGATGCCCACTTGGTATACCTGCGGGATCTTCCCATCCCCAACCGGCGTGTGGAGCGGTCCTCCCAGGAGCGGCGGGACCGGCTGTACAAGGCCTTCGGCTACACCTATGAGGAGGTGAAGGACGCTATCCTCCCCATGGCCCGGGGTGGGGCGGAGCCCACCTCCGCCATGGGCGTGGACACACCGCTGGCGGTGCTGTCGGAAAAGCACCAGCCCCTGTTCAGCTACTTCAAGCAGCTCTTCGCCCAGGTGACCAACCCGCCCATGGACGCCATCCGCGAGGAGATCGTCACCGACACCACGGTGTATGTGGGCTCCGGCGGCAATCTGCTGGAGGAAAGAGCGGAGAACTGCACAGTCCTCCAGATCCACAACCCCATCCTCACCTCCGTGGATCTGATGAAGATCCGCTACATGGACCGGCCCGGCTTCCATGTAGAGACCATCTCCCTGCTGTACTACAAGGGCTCTCCCTTGGCCAATGCCCTGGACCGGCTGTTCGTCAACGTGGACCGGGCCTACAAGAATGGCACCAACATCCTGATCCTGTCAGACCGGGGGGTGGACGAGAACCATGTAGCCATCCCCTCCCTGCTGGCGGTGTCCGCCTTGGAGCAGTATCTGGTGCGGACGAAAAAGCGCACCGCAGTCTCCATGATCCTGGAGAGCGCCGAGCCCCGGGACGTCCACCACTTCGCCACCCTCCTGGGCTACGGCGCCCAGGCCATCAACCCCTATCTGGCCCAGGAGTGCGTAGAGGAGCTGGTGACCCTGGGGATGCTGGATAAGGATCCCACTGCGGCCGTCAACGACTACAACAGCGCCATCCTCCACGGCATCGTGAAGATCGCCTCCAAAATGGGCATCTCCACCATCCAGTCCTACCAGTCCGCCCAGATCTTCGAGTGCCTGGGCATCAACCGGGACGTGGTGGACAAGTACTTCACCAACACAGTCAGCCGGGTGGAGGGTATCGGCCTGGCAGAGATCGAGGAGGGCGTGGAGTGGAACCACAGCCAGGCCTTCGATCCCCTGGGCCTGGGCTACGACTCCACGCTGGACTCCACCGGCATCCACAAGCTGCGGTCCGGCCCGGACAAGGAGGACCACATGTACAACCCCCGGACCATCCTGCTGCTGCAGAAGGCCGTCCGGGAGGGCAGCTACGAGACCTTCAAGGAGTATTCCGCCCTGGTGGACGAGCCTGCCAAGCCCCATACCCTGCGGGGGCTGCTGGACTTCCAGTTCGATGAGAGCGGCGGCATCTCCATCGACGAGGTGGAGCCTGTGGCGTCCATTGTCAAGCGATTCAAAACCGGCGCCATGAGCTACGGCTCCATCTCCCAGGAGGCCCACGAGTGCCTGGCCATCGCCATGAACCGCATCGGCGGCAAGTCCAACTCCGGCGAGGGCGGCGAGGACGCGGCGCGCCTGCGCGATGAGCGGTGCTCCGCCATCAAGCAGGTAGCCTCCGGCCGGTTCGGCGTTACCAGCGCCTACCTCACCAGCGCCCAGGAGATCCAGATCAAGATGGCTCAGGGTGCCAAGCCCGGCGAGGGCGGCCATCTGCCCGGGAAAAAGGTCTATCCCTGGATTGCCAGGACCCGGTGCTCCACCCCCGGCGTGACACTGATCTCTCCGCCGCCTCACCACGACATCTACTCTATCGAGGACCTGGCCCAGCTGATCTATGACCTGAAAAACGCCAACCGCCGGGCCCGGATCAGCGTGAAGCTGGTCAGCGAGGCGGGGGTTGGCACCATCGCCGCCGGCGTGGCCAAGGCCGGTGCCCAGGTGGTGCTGATCTCCGGCCATGACGGCGGCACCGGCGCCGCGCCCCGCAGCTCCATCCACGGGGCGGGCCTGCCCTGGGAGCTGGGCGTGGCGGAGGCCCACCAAG
>ENA-USYV01003548-USYV01003548.1-human-gut-metagenome-genome-assembly--contig:-NODE-3548-length-10630-cov-71.551597_pt1 | contig 10630 bp, 5 predicted proteins | sample MGYA00250066_ERZ773514 | MGnify/ENA primary metagenome ERZ773514 (study PRJEB29103, sample SAMN06112049) | human gut metagenome | biome: human gut; feature: ankylosing spondylitis patient; material... | reverse complement strand
GGAGGGTTTGGACTTTGTCGCAGTTCCCCTTACCATACGAACCGACACGGAGGAATTCCGAGACGATGCCGCCCTCGATGTAAACAAGATGGTCAGCACGCTTCGTAATACCAAGGGCCGCTCCTACAGCGCGTGTCCCAATATTGCGGATTGGGAGGATGCCTTTGGCGAGGAGGGGGACGTAATGGCCTTTACCATCACAAGCAGCCTCTCGGGCAGCTATGGCTCGGAGTGCGCCGCAAGGAAGGCCTGCATTGAGCGCAATCCCACTCGGCGCATCCATGTTGTCGACACCCTGTCTGCCGGCCCTGAAATGATGCTCCTCATCGAAAAGGTGCTGTCCGCACTGCGCTCCGGCGCGGACTTCCACGATGTGTGTCGGGCGGTAGAGGCATACCAGCACCAGACCCACCTGCTCTTTGCGCTGGAATCCATGCATAATCTCGCCCAGAACGGACGGGTCAGTAAGCTCGCCGCGACCATGGCGGGCGTTCTCGGCATCCGCGCCCTGGGGCAGGCCAGCCTTGAGGGAACCCTTGAGATGCTTGAAAAATGCCGTGGGTTAAGAAAAACACGGGCGTCCATGCTGCGGGAAATGGAGCGCTTCGGCTACAACGGAGGCAGCGTCCGTATCGGGCATTGTCAGAATGCGGCCCTTGCGCTGGAGCTTGTCACCGAGATTCATCAGCTTTTCCCCGAGGCGGATGTTAAAAGCTATCCCCTGCGCGGCCTTTGCAGCTACTATGCCGAGTACGGCGGCATTATGCTGGGCTTCGAGTCGTGAAAATGCATACGCGGATGCAGGCGGTGGAGATCCTGCATCTGGCGGTACGTATTCTGACGCTGCCGCCAATCGTTATCGGCGTAACGCTGCTTTTGATGTACGCCCTGGAAGGATTTTTGACGCTGCGGGAGCTGCTGGTGTGCGAGCTTTTTTTGCTGCTCATCCCCATTGCGGCATACCCGCTGCGGGAAATCCTTCACATCGGAAAGGACCGGCGGAAAGGGCAGCGCAGTACGGCGCTGGTATGCAGCGCCGTCGGATACATTGCAGGCTTTCTCTGGTCACTGCTGGCACCCTGCTCATGGCTTGTCCATATTCTGTTTCTCTCCTACGTTATTTCCATCGCGGGCCTGCTGCTGCTCAATGTCGGGCTTGGCTTTCATGCAAGCGGCCACGCCTGCAGTACAACGGCTCCGGCACTTCTGCTGACTTGGAAGCTGCACCCCCTCTTCATCATACCGTCTATGCTGCTAATTGTGGCGGTATACCGCTCCTCCTTGAAGCTGTCGCGTCATACGCTGCCCCAGCTCCTGGCCGGCTCGGCGGTGAGCCTCCTGGCCTGTGGGATTTCCACCCTGTTCTACGGAACCGGTTAAGGCCGAGTTCCCCTCTATTAAAACGCTGCACCTACTGATGATCCCGAAAACCTGCGCCTACATCTGGATCATCGTTATGGGGCTGCAGCTGTTGTTCCGCGCTGCTTGAGGAGAGTGTGCAGCAGCATGAGTCAGAAAAGATATTCCATCATCTACAGCAGCGTGACCGGCAAATAGAGGAACAGCGCGAGCGCTCGCGCTGTTCCTCTATTTATGGGGATATAGCCGCAGGGATAAACCCTTGTTTAATTCGCCCGGGCTTTAAGTCAGCTCAAATGCGATACAATAGTCTCCTTACCCGCCTGCCGGGATGGATATCTCAAACACGGCGCCGCCATCCCCATTGCAGGCGCAGATCCTGCCCTTGTGCAGGTGGATGATTTCTTTTGTCAGCGCAAGGCCAATGCCGGTTTTTCCGCTTTCCCCCATATAGAAACGATCAAAGATATGGGGAAGATCTCCCTCGGCGATGCCGTTTCCATCATCCTGTATCCGGATTATCACATTCCGTTTGTCAGGCCGGCAGGTCAGGCGCAGCTCACTGCGGGCATACCGCAATCCGTTGGTCAGGATGTTCGTGACCGCCCTGCGCATCTGCGTGTCATCGCACTTGACCATGACGGGTTCTTCGGGGAAATCCGGCACAATGGCGATGCCGCTATGGGCGGCTGCCGGCTCCACGGTGCGAAGGCTGTCGTAGAGCAGCTCCCGAAGATCCACCTTTGAAAGCGTAAGCTGCCGCCCCATGTCGAGCCGGGAGATGTCCAAAAGCTCCTCCACCAGCTCCGTCATGCGGTCGCTTTCCGCCAATATCACCTCCGCCGAGCTGCCTGCCTCCATCACCCCCGCCTGTATGCCCTCCGCATAGCCCTGTATCGCCATAAGCGGTGTTTTCAGCTCATGAGAGGCGTTCTGGAAGAAGGTCTGCTGCCGTTCCGCCTCGTTTTCGATATCCCTGCCAAACCGGAAGCCCAGCAGGCACATGACGGAGGAAATTGCAAGCAGCACCGCAAAGAACATCCCGTTCAGTGTCACGATATAGCGTGTGATCGGGCCGATGTACATAGATGGAAAATAGTATAAACAGGGCAAAAAGCGCGATTTATTCAAGCTTTTATAAGTTTGGAGAAACGACTGTGCAGATAAAAAAAGGCTCCTGAATTGTTCTTTCCAGACTAAGGAAGTTCTCTATATCACAACCATCCGCCTTAATGAAAAGAATCAAGCCGTACAATTTTCCATTGAATAAAACAATAAATACAGATACAATTGACTGTTATTGTTTTTCTTTGTCATCCACATAATATGAACCAAATGAAAAACTTATTTATGAAACAATTACTATCACTCCTGTTATGCTTGAGCATAATAGTACCCTCAATGGCAAAAAAAGAACAAAGAAAACAAAATGTGTTTCCTGATGGTACTCCTATCTCCGAATGGTTTCTCCAAACTAAAGTGGTCCATCCTGACTCCTTAGGAAAAAAATACGACCTTTCCGATTATGGAATTGAAAGCAATCCCCATATCGTTCAAACACAGAAAATACAAAAGATCATAGACGAAGCGGCAGCCAATGGCGGTGGGGTCATTTACATCCCTGAAGGAATTTATAAAAGCGGTTCCCTCTTTTTCAAACAAGGGACTCATCTTTATTTGTCAAAAGGCGCCACCTTACTAGGTAGTGAGAACATTATGGATTTCCCTCTCCTCATGACTCGCATTGAAGGTGAATACTGCAAATACTTCGGTGCATTAATCAATGCCGACGGGTTAGATACCTTTACAATTAGCGGCAAAGGTACAATTGACGGAAACGGCACTCCCTACTGGAAAGCTTTCCGCCTACGTCGCGAATGGAATCCTCAATGTACAAACAAGGACGAAATGCGACCACGCCTACTTTACATAGCTCATTGCCGTAATGTGCAGGTTGCTGATGTGACTTTACAGAACTCTCCTTTTTGGACCAGCCATTATTATCGCTGCGATAAAGTGAAATTACTCAATCTACGAATTTTCTCTCCTATCAAACCTATAAAATCAGCTAGTGCGGACGGTATAGATATGGATGTATGTACCAATTTTCATATTAAAGGATGCCGGTTTACTGTAAATGATGACGCCATCTGCTTTAAAGGTGGAAAAGGACCTTATGCCGATCAGGATACTTATAACGGTCCCAATAAAAACATTCTAATAGAAGATTGTTTCTTTGATCATACTACTGGCAGTTGCATGACTTGTGGCAGCGAGTCCATCCATGTCTATAATGTATTAATGCGCAATTGCAGAGCAGAAGGCGGTAATGAACTACTTCTATTGAAAATGCGGCCTGATACTCCGCAACACTATGAATACATCACAGTAGAAAATGTAAAAGGCTTCTGCAAGGCTTTACTAGGAGTTTCGTCATGGAAACAATTTTATGACTTGAAAGGAAGAACAACGATTCCTAAATCCTACGGAAGCCATATCACGATGCACAACATAGAACTGAAATGTGACAAATTTCTAAATGTGAATAAAAATGAAGCTGAGTATGAGTTATCCAATTTTTCATTTAAAGATGTAAAGATCGAAACTAAATTTTCCCAATGGAATAAAGATGCTTTTCACAATATTCGTATGAAAAATGTTATAGTGAATGGCCAATACCAGCAATAATTTAAATTTAAGGATCTTTTCCTTATTGTTATCTTGTAAACAATAAGGAAAAGATCCTTAAATTTTTCTCCATTCCAAATCACTTATTTACATTCACTCATAAAAAATCAGTAAACATCTTCCACTTTATAAGCTACTATCCAAAACATCCGGCCTTAAATACCTTATAATTTCATATGTTGATAAACTCTTTCTTAAACAGAAGATTCAATTTCATATTAGCAATGATTTAGTTGCATATTCCTTCTATAGCTTTAAAACATTTTAAATATCAAGTTATATTTGCCCGGGATAGATATATCAAAACTTTTTTTATCTTAAAATGTTTATAATATATGGAAATGCTATTTTTACTAAAGAATTTATACCGTGATCCTCTTGCACTATCCAGATTCAGCCAATTCAGATATCTTCATATAGGCAAGGGAGAAATTATCCAAAATCTGAATGAAAACCATGAATTCCAAGTTTGTTTTGTACTAAAAGGATCTTTATGTCTCTTCAGAGATCAAATGGAATCAATGCCTCTGATAGCAGTGCAAAATGAATTTTTCTTTATCAGCAGCTTACATAAATGTAAAATCAAAACAATGGATGATGTACAACTCGTCATCCATGCATGTAATATTGTGGCCCCTTATCTACATAGCAGAATAATAGAATATCTACAAGACATATCCATCGAAGAAGTAAAACCGGTAGAAGTTCTTCCCATTTATCCGTTAATACGTTCCTACTTGGATTTGCTGGTCGATTACATGAAAAATGGAACAGAAATTCCCGACTTACATCGAGCCAAAGAATATGAGCTGTTCTCATTATTTAAAATTTGCTATAGCAAAAACGAAATTGCCTCCATTTTCCGTTATGCCCTTTCGAATGATCTTCAGTTTTTCGTATCCGTCATGACACATTACAAAGCTTGCAGAACTGCCAAAGAATTAGCTATTCTATGCGGATATAACGACCTTATTTTCACACAGTTATTCAAAAAAAACTTTCATGGAGATACACCATATCAATGGTTACAAAAGCAAACATCTTATGAAATTGAATTCAAGTTAAAAGAAAGTACCCTACCCATCAAACAAATAATGTTGGACTATCATTTCAAGACATTTTCCCATTTTACGACCTACTGTAAAAGGAATATTGGAGCCACTCCTAACGAAATACGTAAAAAAGGAGAAGAATCAAAAGGTACACCTCCTCTCGAAACATATTCTGTTTCCGCAAACGATTAAACAAACATCCCGCATCCTAAAGATTATGAATATACTTATCTCCATCATACATACTGAAGCTAAGAATAAGTTTGTTTCCTGATCTCGGTATATGGATCTATTTTAAGAGTTTCTATACGTCATATAAAAACAAATATCACAAAACTTAATCATAATCCACCATCAATATATGAAAAAACTTATCACATATACTCCTTATGTAAAATCATATGAAGTATCTACCATTTAAAACTATCCAAAAACGAACATTAAGAAAAATAGGAAACCTTTTTATGCAGATATAAAAGAAAAGATTGATTATATGCAAACAAATCTTTTAAATACGCAACTTCTTTTTAGCACCAAATATAGAACTTTGCACCTAAATAAAATGTGAATATTATTATAATGTAAATCGCACACAGTAGAATAACCTAAAATATAAAATTGCATGAACACCCCCAACGATACAGTATTCAATAAAGCAGAACTGAGTTTATCAAATATGTAACAACAAAAAGTAATTCATTTTTAATTATTTATAGTCATGTATACAAAAAAGAAATGCAAAATTTATGTATTATCAGTGCTACTTTGCACATTTTTTTTCTCGTGCAGCAGTATTGATTTTGAATTACCCCAAGGTCCTCAGGGAACCAATGGCAAATCCGCTTATGAGATATGGAAAGAAGAAGTTGAAACCGGTCATATAAACTGGCCTTCCACCCAAGTTGATTTAGCAGACTTTTTAGTTTATATAAAAGGAGAAAAAGGAGACAAAGGAAAAGATGGAATGTCTGCATACGATCAATGGAAAATCCTGATCACCCAAGGTAATGTCACCAACCCTCATGACCCTTCGCTCATTTGGCCCTCTTCAAAAAATACAGAAGCCGATTTTTGGGATTTTCTTAGCGGAAGAGACGGACAATCACCTCATATTGGTGAAAATGGAAATTGGTATATCGGCAATAAAGACACAGAAATCAAAGCTATCGGCAAAGATGGAAAGAATGGAATTAATGGAAAAGACGGACTTTCCGCTTATGAATTATGGAAACAATCTGTTGCTGACGGCAATATAAATTGGCCCAAAAACCAAACAACAATGGAACATTTCTTTTTATATTTAAAAGGGAAAGATGGTGAAAATGGTATTACTCCACATGTTGGTGAAAATGGTAATTGGTACATTGGCAATCATGATACAAATTTTCCCGCTCAAGGTCAAAAAGGAGAAAATGGTAAAGACGGAGCATCCCCTTATATTGGTCCTAATGGAAACTGGTGGATCAATACATCCGATACAAAAATAAAAGCTCAAGGAGAAAAAGGAAGCGACGGCTTAACCCCTTTCATTAAAGACGGATACTGGTGGATAGGCACATCCAATACAGGGATTGCAGTGCAAGGCCCCAAAGGAGAACAAGGTGATAAAGGAACGGACGGACTTACCCCGGTTATAAAAAATGGGAACTGGTGGATAGGTACTACCGATACAAAAATAAAAGCTCAAGGAGAGAAAGGAGATGATGGCATATCTCCCCATATAGGTAATAACGGAAATTGGTGGATAGGTACTACTGATACAGGAATAAAAGCTCAAGGAGAAAAAGGAGTTAACGGAGCATCTGCATACGAATTATGGGTGAATGATGTCAAAAATGACAAAATCAAAGACAAAAATAATTCAGCATGGGCCAAAGATAAAATTACAATGGCAGATTTCTATACTTACCTCAGTGGAACAAATGGTAACAATGGAAAATCCACTTATGAACTATGGAAAGAAACTGTAGGAACAGGCAATATTAATGATCCTAAAAATCCAGGACAAAAATGGCCTTCTGACAAAGTTTCAGAATATGATTTTTTCAATTATTTAGCCGGTAAAGACGGAATAAACGGAAGCAATGGTTTGTCAGCACATGAACTGTGGAAAAATGACTTAGCTAAACGTTGTGGTACAACAGACGCACTTATCGATCACAAAAATGGTGGAGTATGGAACTGTGAAAAAAATACGTTAAATGATTTTTATGACTATCTACGCGGAAAAGATGGCAAAGACGGAGAAGATGGCAAAGACGGCAAACCCGGAGAACCAGGAAAACCGGGAACAGAAGTTACCATCATTAAGGGTATACCTAATGTTATTGCACAATATTCTCAATCAGAATATGGTGAATATGTACGCACAACTGATGGAGGTGTACTCTATAAAGTATATGATGAAACTGGACAAATCGCACCCAAAGCTCAAGTAAAAGGTATGCCGGGTATCAATGCAGAAAAAACTTACATAACCAATGAAAACGGAGAGTTTATTGTACCTAAAGAAGATTTACCCGAAATACAAGACATAAACTTACGCTGGGGAACGGTAAAAGAAGTAACCCTAGCCGGAAAGACACCGCAAGAATCCGCTAAAAACACATATGTTCCCAATAGAGTACGCATGAGAATGATCCTTCGCGATAATTCAAATTCATTATACGATTATCAGTATCTATATTTCTATATACAACGAAAAGTTAATCCGGAAGACCAATGGCAAAATATCCCTTCTTATTTACCTAATAGTGGTTCAAGGAATTTAGACGCATATAGAGTCTCTGATAAAAATAATCCCAACAGTATTTTGTCAGACAAAAAATTATATTCAAGCCAAAATTCTAGTTCAAATAATGGAGGATATTATTACTATATTTATACCTATCGGTTCATTCAAGAAAATCCCGGAAAATTCAAAAACAATCAATCTGAATATTGGGATGGAAGTGACGTTTATTACACTGTAAAAGCTAGAGAGCCTTATTATGGAGAAACTTTCCAATGGAATGGTATTTGTTTATTAGCTCCTTATCAAATGGGACCTACGCTAAAAACATTAAAATTAAAAATAATATCCAATGGAGAAGCACCCAGTTTCTCATCTGCAGAAGGTGAATTGGATTTTTCAAAAATAGACTTTACAAGAATTTACAAATCATCGACCACACGTGTCGTTAAAGAAAATGGAATGGACTATGTAGAACCGATAGCTTATACTGAAGAAGAAGCCAACAAACTTAAAATGGCATATATCACATTCAGATATACCTCAACAGCTGGTTCACAAGAAGCATCAAGTTCTAATAACAGATCTTCTGCAGAAGTTCCAACGTTCAAAGTATTCGCACCGTTTTTAAATTCATCCATATACATTGACAATGGCAATAGTTCATATTTCTATAGATATTATCAAGGTTATCTCCGAAAAGGAAAGGATGAAAAAACATTTATTATTGAAAACTATAACAGCTCTTATGAGTTGCCCGAAGTACAAGTTATCTATGAAGAATAAAAATATGAAGAAAATATATATACATAAAATCCATCTCATACTATGCTTTACCTCAGTATTATGTTTCGGTTTACCTATAAATGCACAAAAAAGCGCAAAGAATGGAACAACCGATAATAATAAAAAAGCATGGGAAATAGGTATAGGCGCAACCGGACTTCAAATGACACGTTTTAATGTTATTAATTTCCATACTAATAATAAAGGCGGTTACACTGTAGGTACTAACAAAAAAGATTTCATTTTCGGAGGAAATCTATATTTTGCTCGTGAACTTAACTCTCATTTTTATCTAGATTTACAAGGAACATTAGACTACAGTTCCGATCCTGTCCGTAACGGTAAGGAATCAAGATGGCTAGGTATGACAGGAATCGGTTTACAGTGGCGCCTAGGTGAATATTTCCATTCAAATTATATTGATCCTTTTCTTCGAATGGGGGTCAACTATATGTACAAGAATTTTAAGATCAATTATAAGGGGATGGAAGAATTCAACAGTGAGGAGATGGGATGGAATCTGTCAAATGATTATACTAAAGAAGGGAAGGATAAACAAAATCTTATCCCTATTTCATTGGGAATAGGCGTGAATATGTGGCTTAATGACAACATTGGCATAGGACTCCAAGGAGACTATCTCATCATGCCATACAAACATATAGCCAATTCATGGCAAGGAAGCATTCGATTGATGTGGCGCATTGGTGGTAAATCCCTAAAAGTCAAACCGGAAATTCAATATGTGGAAAAAATCATAGAAAAAGAAATAGAAAAACCTATAATCATGAAACAAATTGTAGAGACTCCAAACCAGCCCAATGTTTTATGTGATTTATTCAACAATATCTATTTTGAGTTTGATAAAACAGAAATAACTCCTAAAGCAGCTACTATCATTGATGAAATAGCTCAAATTATGCTGACAGACACAAGCAAAAAATATCTCATTACAGGATGTACTGATGCAAAAGGATCATCACAATACAATATGGAACTATCCCAAAAACGTGCAGACGCTGTAGTCAATGCACTTATAAAGAAAGGAGTTCCCAATAAAATGTTAAAAGCAAAAGGAGTGGGCGCAAAAATATCTTATGCATCTCAGAATGCTCCCAACGAAATACGAGAAGGAGATCGTAAAATTATAGTTCAAATCGTTACAAATATGGATTATTGGAATTATATACCATAAAAAAATTTCCCCTCTATCAAAACGGCATATATTCCTATATCGTGGAATATAGCCGTTTTGCATGTTTCTAAGAAAAGTTCGAACCATGTATACCCTCATACCCTCACTGCATATATAACAGGTTTATTATAAACTATTTATGTAGTAAGGATAAAAATACTTGCTCTTATTCATGTTCTCATACTCTCACAACGTTTTGAAGCATATTTTTACATAACATCCTTGTTTTCAGCTATATATTCTTTTTTTATAAATTGTTTCGGCTTGATATAAAGTAGGGTATTTTAGGCTTTTTCCCCACAAAAAGTACACATGAAAAGTTTGTACCTCCACAGAATGACGGTTTACGATGTATTGGCAGCAATAAAAAAGATCAAGACGTTTTTAAAAAAGTTCCTGTTATTTTTTAAAAAGGTCGTCTTCTTTTTTGAAAAGTTCTTGATCTTTTAAAAAACACTTTTTGGGCATGAGGATATCACATATGTACGCATAAGACTGTACGTACACATATATAACCCTGCACATACGTATGTATAGTTCCATGCAAAAGTATGCTTTCTGATGCGAAATGAAAACAGCTTTGCAACACTCTCCATATTTTACAGGTGATCCGTAATAAGGTACACCGAAAGAATACTTTGATATGCCTATTTTTACTATACATCAAAAAATAAAAAATCCCCGTAAAGTATTAATTTACAGGGATTTTCTTTGTTTTACAATTCTTTCCAGCGGAGAGAGAGGCTCTCGAACCTACATATTCAAGAAATATCATAAAATTGCAAATCATTAATAATCAAGCACTATTTGGAGTACATA
>ENA-USYV01003547-USYV01003547.1-human-gut-metagenome-genome-assembly--contig:-NODE-3547-length-10632-cov-3.748745_pt1 | contig 10632 bp, 10 predicted proteins | sample MGYA00250066_ERZ773514 | MGnify/ENA primary metagenome ERZ773514 (study PRJEB29103, sample SAMN06112049) | human gut metagenome | biome: human gut; feature: ankylosing spondylitis patient; material... | reverse complement strand
GACCTTCTTGCCCTGTGCTTTATATTCAGCAAGCTGCTGTTTCGGAGTTGCAGCTTTTACCTTAAATTCGTCTAATAATGCGTTGATACTCATGGTCTATTTAGCCTCCTTTGCCTGGATGTTTGCTTCCATAGCCTCTACAAGACCCTGTACTCGTGTCTCGTACTGAGCGGCATTGAAGTTACGCGGGTCAGCCTGGTCACCATCGAATCCTGCGCACGGAATACCAAGATCCTTTGTGAAGCGGCGCTGCATCTCTGCCATGTAACCGGACCACGGCTTACAGCTTCTGTTGTAGTGAACCAGAACGCCATCTACCTTGTTATCACGGCAGATGCCTTCACGCCATGCAACACCCTGCTCGATACATACAGAGTTCGGTGCTTTGTAGTAAGCACGTGCCATCTCATCCAGACCATTATATACGAAACCGAATGCCGGTGCGTATACAACTGCTGTTACGTTGACGCCGTTAGCCTTTAACGGTTTGAACAGTGCCGGAAGCTTCGGCCAGCACGGAATACCCTCGAACATTACACGGTATTTCTCCGGGAACGGAGTTGTTGTCTCGCCCTTAGCGATCGTCTCGTCAAGGTCTTTTGCTAACTGCTCAAATGCCGCAGCAGCCTCAACTCTTGCACGTGCGGTTACAACGTCAGCCATATGGTTGAACAGGTCGAAACCACTGTACGGAGCCGGTTTATACTGTAAGTAATCACAGACTTTTAACCATGCCTTTGCTGTACGGTTTGCGTTCTCACATGCATGCTCGAACTTCTTCTCGTCGAACTTCTTGCCTGTGAGTTCCTCTAACTGTTTGATTGCCTTATCAAACTGTCCACGAACATAGCGAACATTCTGATCAGCAACTTCTACAGTGTTGTTGTACGGGATATCGATCATGATAAGCGGAACATTGCACATACGGGCGATGTTCTCATACCACTTTGTCATACAGTTACAGATGTTGTTGCAGCAGAGAACGAAATCCGGCTGCGGGATCTGCATCTGACGGATCGGGGAGATCGCTGCAATACGGCGCTCTTTATCCGGTCCATCCGGAAGCTTTTCAAGCTCAAGAAGGTTTACAAGCTCAAGATACGGAGTCTGAGTCTTCGGATCTTTTTTCGGCTTGCCTGTTGCCTCATCGATCACTATGTTTCCGTCTGCGTCCTTTAACGGCTTACCTGTGCTCGGGTCGATGATGTACTCACCTGTCTCCGGGTCAAACTTACGCGCTACACGGACACCGGCTGCGTAAGCAAGGCTGATACGTGCGTATCCGCAGATATCGTTGTCGTAACCAAGATCCTCAGCTGCCTGACACATAAGCTCACCGTAACGGTTTGCTGCGATACCAGCTGCCTGGTTCTCCGGATACATAACGTGTAAATCAAATGCTGCTGCAAGCTCACACGGGAATTTGGAAGAAGACCATCCAACTAACTCGCCTCTTGCTTTGGCCTCACGCGCCTCTTTGTGTACGTCATCTACGACTTTACGAAGCGCAAGAACACCAGGACTAACTTGTTTTGCCATAATAATTATCCTCCATTCTTAAAAATTAACTTAGTTACTTCTGACGGCTGGCTACCTGATATGCCATCAGGGCTGCGCCAAGCGCGCCGTTATACTGTGTCAGCGGGGATGTACAAATCTTTACGCCAAGCTCAGCCTCAAGCGCATCTACTACGCCCTGGTTCTGAGCCACACCGCCTGTCATAACGACATCCGGCACTACACCGATTCGGTGGGCAAGACCCGTGACACGATGAGCCACTGAACGATGAATACCGGCAATGATATCACATTTATCCGTTCCCATCGACAACTGGCTTATAACCTCACTCTCTGCAAAAACCGTACAGGTGGAACTGATTCCTACCTGCTTCTTGGACATAGCGCCAAGACGGCCTAGATCACTTACCTCAACTTCGAGAACGCGAGCCATAACATCCAGGAATCTTCCGGTTCCGGCTGCACACTTATCGTTCATCTGGAAGTTTGTCATGACACCGTCCTCAACGCGAAGAACCTTCACGTCCTGACCGCCGATGTCAATTACGGTATGAACCTTCGGGAAAAGGAAATAAGCGCCCTTTGCATGACATGACAGCTCACTCATCTGCTTATCGGCAATTCCGTCCATCAGAGATGTACGTCCATAACCGGTAGCCAGTGTGAATGCCATATCTTCTTTCTTGAGGCCTGCATCTTCCAGAACTGCCTCGATGGCACGGCTTGGACCGCTGGTACCTGCTCCAACGTCAATCAGAGACTTACCTACGATCTCCTTGCCATCCTTCAGGATGATACATTTGGAAGCTGTAGAGCCTACGTCGATACCTAAAGTGAAAATTTCGCTCATGATGTATCTTTTTCCTTTCAATACTGACTTTCTATGCCTGATTTTTGTTTCAACGATGTTTTGGCAGATCCGTGCTATCACATCGTCTCCACCCATCATAATACCACAAAATCAACTAAAAGTCGCTGTAAAATCTTGAAAATGTTATAAAATAATTCTTAACAAAACTATTACTTATTACTTATCTGCCTGAGTATACCAATAAATCGAGCAAAGGTTCCAGTTCCTTTGCCCGATTTATCTGCAAGCATCCGGCAAAACGGTTCATTTACAGTCATACAGACAAGCCGCTTCGCCAGAGCCTCACACTATTCACACTATCAATTTGTTACTTATCACTATTTACACTATCACTGTCAGCCGCGTACTTACGCGCCTTCTCTTTTTAAAATGTTATCTTAGCGGCACCTATCACAATGCCGTTTTAATTTGATAATTATTTACCGTAGTTGATGAACTCACGAGTAGATCTCGGAGCCAGCATCTGATGCATCGGGCAGATAGCCTGAGCATTCTGATAATAAGCCTCGGTAAATGCCTGGATGTACGGACGAAGATCGGTCAGATCTACGATCTCATCAACCATACCCTGTTTTGTACAATATTTCGGACGAGATTTGTCTGTGTACATTTGGATCATAGCGTTCATCTTGTCGATGATCGGCTGAAGCGGCTCGCCAGCTTTTTTAGCTTTAACAAGCTTTCTGGAGTACATAGCGTTTGCAGCGGTCTCACCCGGCATTACGTAGTACTCGCAAGCACCTGTACCGATAGAGAATACGTTGGTGTTGTTGCCCTGCGGACCACCCAGAACGTAGTGAGCAGCAGCACTTGCCTTACGAAGAGTAACCTCCAGAGACGGAAGCTTAGCATTCTCGATAGAGTAGATCAGGGACTGACCTAAACCAAGCAGCTCTGCCTTCTCAGCGTCATCGCCTACATCGATACCTGTGGTATCCTGCAGCCAGATAACCGGTGTCTTATCACGAGCACACAGAGTAACGAACTCGTTCATCTTAATCAGACCCTGACGGTACAGCTTACCACCGATACCTACAGAACCCTGTTTGTACTCCGGATAGTTCATGAGTAAGCCCTGTACGTTAGCGATAACACCAACCAGAAGGCCGTTAACTTTTGCAAGACCAGCAACGATCTCCGGACCGTAGCCTTTCTTGTACTCGAAGAACTCACTGTTATCGAACAGACGGCCGATTACATCGTAGATGTCGTACGGACGTTTCTGGTTCATCGGGATGATGCTGTACAGATCCTCAGCCGGAAGCTGCGGAGCCTTCGGGCTGTCAACACGGAAGAACTCCAGGTTGAAGCACGGAAGGTAGTTGATGTACTTCTTGATTCCCTCGATAACGCCTAAATCATCCTCGTAAACTTCACGGAAGAATCCTGTCTCATCATAGTGGATCGGCACGGAACCCGGAGCCGGAACGTGATGTTTGCTGTTCTCGATCTGAGCGTTAACGATCTGCTCTGCTGCTTCCTCATCGATGTAACCCTTCGGGTTCATACCGGAAAGGATACCAGCGCCACCAACTGCCATGTTCGCATCTTTATGAGCGATCAGGATAGTCGGGGAAATGCTGTGGTAACCACCACCTGCCGGGTTGGTTCCGTAGATACCTACGATAACCGGAACACCAAGCTGGTTTAACTCAGCGTTGCGGAAGAACGGTGTACCACCACCACGACGGTTCGGGTATACTTTGTCCTGATTCGGGAACTCAACGCCTGAGCAGTTTAACAGGTATACTAACGGCAGATGCAGCATCTTAGCGGTATCTGCAGCACGGAGCAGGTTATCTGCCTGTCCCGGAACCCAAGCACCAGCCATCTTCTTGTTATCAGAAGCGATGATGTAAACCCATTTGCCATTTACACGGCCAAGACCATTCAGAACGTTAGTTGTCTGGAAACGGTTGTCTTCCGGATTGTAAAGGCTGTTTAACGGGCACCATGTACCTGGATCGATCAGGGCGTTGATACGCTGTGTAGCAGAAAGCTGTCCACGTGCGTTTAACTTCTCTTCGGTTGTGATACCAGCATCAAGAGCCTGCTTAATGGACTCATGGATGTCGTTCTCAACAGCCTTCAGTTCCTGCTCGTTTTCCGGATTCGGATTAACCAGAGCTTTACCAACGGTAGGCATATTCTGGAAATATCCTGGCATTGAATACATATTCATGTCTTCTTTTCTCCTTATAAAATAAAAAATAAAAATGGTTATAAATGAATTGCTTGCGGGACAGTTCGTCTCCTGTCCCGCCTGCAATCAGTAACTAATTAATCGACAGAAATGATATCTGTCTTGATTCCCTATGGAAGGCTAATTACTTAGTCTCCTTCGGAACTTTGATGAATGCCTGACCTGGGTCGATCTCTTCACGAATAACGCGGATGATCTCCGGATCCGGACCTTCCATCAGCTGAGCTCTGGAGGTATCGATCTCGAAACCAGTGTTCTCCTGAACCATTTCCGGAGAGGAGAATGGATAGTAGTAAGCCAGGTACATTCTCTTGGTCTCTTCGTCGAATTTCATGATACCAAGATCGGTAACTACCATCTGCGGTCCACGGTTGCCCGGAAGACCTGCTCTCTCACGTCCGCCAGGGCCGTCCATCCAGCCACAGCTTGTGATGTAGTCAACATGCTCCATGAATCTTCTCTTCTGATGCTGCATCATGATGATGGTGTTGCAGAAGGTAGCGATTCCGTTTGCACCGCCAGAACCGGTGAAACGTGTGGTAGGTTTAACATAATCACCCTTACCAAAGATACAGGTAGAGTTAACGTTTCCGTACGGGTCGATCTGAGCGCCACCGATGAATGCGATCATACGATCAGCATCATGTAACCACTCATTAGCCTCGAAACCTACGAAACGAACGTTTGGCCACTGTACTGCACAGTGAGCCATGAAACGGTTGTCACCTACAGAACGCGGAACCTCAATCGGAGAACAATCCATAAGACCACTCTCTACGATCGGATGGCAGCTCGGGCAAACAACACGTTTTGCCAGGGATGCACCGATTAACGGAAGACCGGTACCAACGATAACGATCTGATTTTCTTTAATATTTTTTGCGATGGCGTAAGCCTGCATTTCCTGCTTTGTATACTTTGTATAATCAGCCATTTTAGATTTTCCCTCCCTCAATTAATGTCTGGTAGAATAGCCAAGATGCGGCTCATTCTTAAGGTTCATGAGGCGAGCGCCGCCCAGTACGTTGAGCAGATCATCCTGATCCTTGCATCCATATACATACTTCTGAAGGTAATCCTTGAAGGTCTCCGGAATCTTGGTGCCGTCAGCAGCATCTTTTGCAGCCTGTGCAGCAACTTCTGCAGCTTTTGCAAGCTTCTCATCTTCCGGCTTAGCAGCAGCAGCCTTAGCAGCTTTGTCTGCAGCCTTCTGAAGCTGTGCCTTAGCATCCTCAGCGTCAAGGTACTTGGAAGCCTTGTCGTACTCTTTCAAGCCCTTATCATCATCATCATAATAGCCGTAGCACTGTGCCGGCCAAGCACCGTACGGTGCACGAACAACGGCGTCTACACACTCACCAAAGATTCTTGTCTTGGTTGGGTCACGACGGATATACTCATCACTTACGATCTCCTCGCAGGTAACGATACAACGTTTTGCAGCTACAGCGATATCTACGTCATGGAACTCATCACCATCGATGATACAGGTTCCATCCGGAGATGCCTGCTGAACATGGATGATAGCGCAGTCAAGCTTCGGAACCGGAACAGCCAGCAGCTTCTCGCCTGGCTCAAGCGGGTTCTCGATCTCTACGCATTTCAGGTTGTCAACACCTTCCATGGTTCTTCTCTTCTCTTCGCTGATACCCCAGAACTTAACAAGTCCGGAGCCCTGCATCATACGTACCGGCAGGTACGGAAGACCCAGAGACGCAGCATGAAGCTGAAGCATCAGAACGTCCTGAGAATAATCCTCATATGTAAGCTCACCCTTCTCGATAGCTGCACGGAAACGACGAGCTACGTTGGTGTAACCAGAGTTTGCAGTATAGCAGTTGATGTAGGCTCTCACACGGCCCTCACCGATTAACGCATCCCAGTCACCACCTGCCGGGCCAGACCAGCCTACAAAACCAGTTTTACCCTGACGAAGGATCTCGTAAACTGCTGCATACGGTTTACGGTTTGTTGTAAATCCGCCGAGACAAAGTACATCGTTGTCACATACATACTTTTCTACGGCATCGTGTAAAGACATTACTTTATTAGCCACAATAAAGCCTCCTTTAAAAAAATTTTCTATAACTACCTATATAAATAAGTAAAAACGGGATCCGGTACTTCCGGCGCTGCGGTCTTTCGCAGGCCAGATGCAGCCAGATCCCGGCTGCAACAGCCAAAAATCAATATTCGATTAACCGAAAATCAGCATGAAGAAACCTGCTGCTACGGCAGAACCGATAACACCTGCTACGTTTGGTCCCATAGCGTGCATCAGAAGGAAGTTGGTCGGATTCTCTTTTGCACCAACTGTCTGAGAAACGCGGGCAGCCATCGGTACAGCAGATACACCAGCGGAACCGATTAACGGGTTGATCTTGCCGCCGGTTACAGCGCACAGCACCTTACCAAGGAGAACACCTCCGATGGTAGCGAATGCGAATGCAAGAAGACCCATGCAAACGATAGCGATGGTCTGAACACGCAGGAAGATCTCACCGTTTGCGGTCGCACCTACGGTAGTACCAAGCATGATAGTTACGATGTTACACAGTGCGTTCTGAGCTGTATCAGAAAGACGCTCTGTAACACCAGATTCACGAAGCAGGTTACCAAGCATCAGCATACCAAGCAGCGGAGCTACGGACGGAAGAAGCAGGGAGCAGAACAGTACTACGAATACCGGGAATACGATCTTCTCAACCTTGCTTACCTTACGGAGCTGCTTCATAACGATGGAACGCTCTTTCTTAGTGGTAAGAAGCTTCATGATCGGCGGCTGAATCAGCGGAATCAGCGCCATGTAGGAGTAAGCGGCAACGGCGATCGGAGCAACCAGATCCGGTGCCAGGTTGTTAGCTACATAGATAGCGGTCGGACCGTCTGCACCACCGATGATACCGATAGCAGCTGCCTCACCTACTGTAAACAGACCAGTTGCGTTAGCCAGCATGAATGCAATGTAGATACCGAACTGAGCAGCTGCACCAAGCAGAAGGCTCACCGGGTTTGCAATCAGCGGACCAAAGTCTGTCATGGCACCTACTGCCATGAAGATCAGACACGGGAACAAACTGGACTTAACACCGCCGTAGATGATACGCAGAACACCTGCGGTATACCACGGCTCGCTTTCCTTCATCAGGTCAGCCAACGGCAGGTTTGCCAGGAACATACCAAATGCAATCGGAAGCAGAAGAAGCGGTTCGAACTGCTTTTTAATTGCCAGGTATAATAATACAAAAGCAATGAGAATCATTACACAGCTTCTCCAGGTCAATGCTGCGAAACCCGACTGTGCAAGAAGCTCTTTTAATATTTCAAAAAAGTTCATTACCTAACCTCCTAGTTCAGAGCAACCAGAGCAGCTCCTGTATCAACAGAATCGCCAGCCTTAACAAGGATCTTGCTGACTGTACCGTCTGCCGGAGCAACGATCTCAGTCTCCATCTTCATGGCTTCCATAATAACTACTACTTCGCCAAATTTAACTGCCTGTCCTTCAGATACTTTGATGTTCAGGATTTTACCTGGCATCGGAGCTTCTACGGTAGTTGCGCCCGCCGGAGCTGCTGCCGCCGGAGCCGGTGCTGCTGCCGGTGCTGGAGCTGGAGCCGGTGCTGCTGCCGGAGCCGGTGCTGCTGCCGGAGCCGGTGCTGCCGGTCTCTGTACCGGTGCGGATGCTGGAAGAACCGGAGCTGCCGGTGCTGCTACACCATTACGATCCAGAGATTTGTAAGCTTCTAATTTTTCTACTTCAACTTCGTATTTCTTTCCATTGATCGTAGCAACATATTTCATAATTCTTTACGTCCTTTCGAATGTTTATCATTACTGTTCACACATGTGTGCCCAGTAATGGGATTTTGCCGATGCTTTGTATTCCAAATCGGCAAAATCTGTTGCCTGAACTGTATCATACAGAATTTTCAGTTCCGAAAATTCCTTTTTGTAAACAGTTGCTATTTATCATAGTATCGTCTATTAGTTCAGGGTAACCAGTGCTGCACCTGTGTCAACGGCGTCGCCTGCTTTGACAAGAATCTGTGCTACTGTACCGTCTGCCGGAGCAACGATTTCAGTTTCCATCTTCATAGCTTCCATCACGATGACGGTCTCACCAAACTTAACTGCCTGTCCTGCAGATACTTTGATGTTCAGGATCTTACCTGGCATCGGAGCCTCTACGGTAGTTGCGCCTGCTGCCGGTGCTGTCGCCGGGGCCGGTGCTGCTGCTGGTGCAGGAGCCGGTGCTGCTGGTGCAGGAGCCGGTGCCGGTGCTGCTACTGGAGCCGGTGCTGCTGCCGGAGCCTCGCCGTAACGCGGCATTGGCTCGTATGCATCGATTCTTTCAAGTTCTACTTCGTACTGTTTTCCATTGAGGGTAGCCGTATACTTCATAACTGCTCTAACCTTCCTTTCGATTTCCTTTCATTCCTGTTTCTCATTACTTAACTTCTGTCACGCTCAAGATCTTAAACTTGTCTGTCGGCAATCCGAGGTCATCCCCGATCGTTGCCATCAGCACGGCAAGTAATTCCTTATCAGCTTCATCCGACACAGCCGGTGCTGCTTTCTGTGCTGCGGCCGGGGCCTTAGCACCATCAGAAACAACGGAGCGGAGAATCTTGGAAATTACCATAATTGCCAGAGCCAGACAGATCAGAGCCAGGAAAACTACCGAAAGACCCAGCAGAGAAACGATAACTGACTGCCCGAAAGGCATAGTTGGTTCAGTCCACATTGTGCATTGCACCTCCTTATTTATTTTAGGTTCTGCTTTCTTTGTGAAAAATTATACTTATAAAATTCCACCAGTAAGATTCCGTATTGTGGAATGCATTCCATTTTTGAAAGCAATTTATAAGGGGCTTTTCCCCTTAACTGTAACAAGTGAAGCCACAGATTGACATGATCAGCTCACTTTACTTAAATTATAACAGTAACCCCCCTGATTGTCAACCAAGCCTTTCATAAATTATGCACAAAAAGCAGGGTGTTTTATTAGCAAAAACAACCTGCTTTTTATAGGTTATTACTACATTTTTCTACATTTTTCTTAATAACCCCCGGAAGAATCGCCAAGACCTCTCAAGCATTTTGCTCATATTCTAAAATGTATTCTGAAAGTCCCGTTCTCTCCTTTTTTCATCAGAACAAAGCCGCTTTTTTCTGTATTTTTTTATACATTTTCAAGAGTTTTTCTCGATTTATTTCGGAAGCTTGAAAGAGCTCTTCAGCGAAACAATCCGGTTGAAAACCGGTTTGCCCGGCTCGCTGTCGCGGCAGTCCACGCAGAAGTATCCATTGCGGACGAACTGAAAGCTCTCAAATGCTTTTGCCTCTTTCAGACCCGGCTCTAAGTAACACTCTTTCAGAACGCGCAGGGAATTCGGATTTAAGTTCAGCGTTCCATCTGCATTGAGTTTGCCCTTTTCCTCGTCTACCAGGTTCTCATAGAGACGTACTTCTGCTTTCAGTGCAGTCTGTGCTGCTACCCAGTGAATCGTACCTTTTACCTTTCTTGCATTGAAGCCGGAACCACTCTTCGTCTCTGGATCGTAGGTACAGTGAACAACCGTTACATTACCGTCTGCATCTTTCTCGAATCCGGTGCAGGTAACAAAGTACGCGTTCATCAGGCGGACCTCATTGCCCGGGAAGAGACGGAAGTATTTCTTCGGTGGTTCTTCCATAAAGTCCTCGCGTTCGATGTAAAGTTCTCTGCCAAATGGAATCTTTCTGGAACCAAGTCCCTCGTTCTCCATATTGTTTGGTGCATCCAGCTCCTCGATCTGTCCTTCCGGATAGTTGTCGATAACAAGCTTGACCGGGTCAAGAATTGCCATCACACGGGACTTCTTTAATTTCAGATCCTCGCGCAGGCAGTACTCTAACATTGCACTGTCGATGGAATTGTCTGCTTTGGAGACACCTGCCAGCTCTACAAAGCGGCGGATTATATAATGTAACCGAAGAAACTATCAGGCGTGATCTTGAAAAGCTGAAGAATGACGGTATCATTACCAGAACTTTC
>ENA-USYV01003545-USYV01003545.1-human-gut-metagenome-genome-assembly--contig:-NODE-3545-length-10633-cov-10.798503_pt1 | contig 10633 bp, 4 predicted proteins | sample MGYA00250066_ERZ773514 | MGnify/ENA primary metagenome ERZ773514 (study PRJEB29103, sample SAMN06112049) | human gut metagenome | biome: human gut; feature: ankylosing spondylitis patient; material... | reverse complement strand
AAGCCTTATGTAGAACGTTTGCGAGCTGGGGAACAGAATCTGCTTTGGCCATCGGAGATACGCTGGTTTGCAAAATCTTCCGGAACGACTAATGATAAAAGTAAATTCCTTCCTGTCAGCAAGGAAGCGCTGGAAGATATTCATTACAGAGGAGGAAAAGACGCAGCAGCTCTTTATTTCCGCATCAATCCGGATAGCCATTTTTTCTCCGGCAAGGGACTGATTCTAGGAGGGAGCCATAGCCCGAACCTCAATTCCAATCATAGTTTAGTAGGAGATTTATCCGCTATTCTGATTCAAAACGTAAATCCGCTTATCAATTTCATTCGCGTACCAAGCAAGAAAATTGCATTGATGAGCGAATGGGAAACCAAGATAGAAGCAATCGCCAACAGCACTATTCCGGTAAATGTGACAAGCCTATCCGGTGTGCCGTCGTGGATGCTGGTACTTATCAAACGTATCCTTGAAAAGACAGGAAAGCAGGCACTGGAAGAAGTATGGCCCAATCTGGAAGTTTTCTTCCATGGTGGAGTGGCTTTCACACCGTATCGTGAGCAATATAAACAGGTGATTACAACACCTAAAATGCATTATGTAGAGACCTACAATGCTTCGGAAGGATATTTCGGAACCCAGAACGACCTTTCCGATCCTGCCATGTTATTAATGATCGACTATGGAATTTTCTACGAATTTGTTCCATTGGAGGAAGTGGGAAAAGAAAATCCACGGGCTTATTGTCTTGAAGAAGTCGAGCTCAACAAGAACTATGCAATGGTTATTTCTACTTCCTGTGGTTTGTGGAGATACATGATTGGTGATACAGTGAAGTTTACCAGCAAAAATCCCTATAAGTTTGTCATCACGGGAAGAACGAAGCATTTCATCAATGCATTTGGTGAAGAGCTGATTGTCGATAATGCTGAAAAAGGCTTGGCAAAGGCTTGCGCCGAAACCGGAGCACAAATTTGCGAATACTCTGCGGCGCCGGTGTTTATGGATGAGAACGCAAAATGCAGGCACCAGTGGCTAATAGAATTTGCCAAAATGCCGGATTCCGTAGAAAAGTTCGCTTCGATACTTGACGCTACGCTGAAAGAGGTTAACTCTGACTATGAAGCCAAACGATGGAAAGATATCGCTTTGCAACCATTGGAAGTGATCGTAGCCCGTCAGGGATTGTTCCATGACTGGCTGGCACAGAAAGGAAAACTGGGAGGACAACACAAAGTACCCAGATTAAGCAATACACGCGAATATATAGAAGCAATGCTGGTGCTGAATAATAGCGCTCATCCGGAAGAATAACCAAAAACCAAAACATAACCACTACAAGTTTTTTTCCATTACAGAGGTTACTTGTATAAGGAGAGAGCGTCAAAACAACTCTCCGATTTCTTTCAGGCACGGATTACACGAATTACATGGATAAGTTTATTCTCTTTCCTTGTTTATTCGTGTAATCCGTGCCTTAGTTATGTCGATTAGCAAGCTAAGTTTTGTTTTAAAAAACTTGCGTCAGAGCGTTCATCTTCCCAATATATAAGATTACCGGGCGTTGACTATGATTCCTCCTCCTAGTAGCAATCCGTCTCCATAGAATGCAGCAGCCTGCCCGGGAGCAATGGCTGTTAATGGTTCATGGAGCTGCACGTGCAGTAAATGATCCGATGTGACGGTAATCGTGCCATAGTTTTCCTGCTTGCGATAGCGTATCTTCACAATTATGTCAGAGCGTCCTAAAGTACGCTCCTGATTTACAAGATTCCAATCTTTCAACCACATTTCTGTTTTTTCCAACAATGAAAGAGAAGCCAACATCACTTCATTCTTTTCAGGATCAATCTCTTTCACAAATACAGGACGATTCAGATGAATGCCCAAACCGCGTCTCTGCCCAATAGTATAAAAGGGATAGCCCTCATGCCAGGCAATAAAATTCCCCTTTTCATCGACAAATCTTCCTCTTCTGATTCTGTCAGACCAAGTCTGTTTATCGCTGCCCGATGTCTGACTATTGTTGATTGATGCCTCACTATTACTGACCAACATCTGACCATTTCTGACCAACCAGTCTTTTAAAAAGGTCCGATAATCCATCGGGCAAAAACAGACACCAATACTATCCTTTTTGGTTGCCACCTTTCGAAAACCATGTTCAGCAGCCCAGGCACGGGCTTCAGCTTTCGTAATATCGCCCATCGGCAACAGCATCCTATTAAGAATATCCTGTTTCAATCCCCATAAGAAGAAGGTTTGATCCTTATCCGAATCGGCGGCATACGTTATATAAAAGGTTTCATTTAGTTGTATATTCTGTGCATAGTGTCCGGTAGCAATATAAAAAACTCCCATTTCATCGGCAATCTTAGCAAGCAAAGGCCATTTCAAGTAATTATTGCACAAGGTACAGGGGACCGGAGTACGTCCTGCCAGGTATTCCTGCACAAAATATTCAATAATCTGCCGGGCAAATATCTCACGGGCATCGTATGTTATATGCCGTATTCCTAAACGTTCTGCCAAATTACGGGCATCTTCCAAGTATTCTGTCGAACCATTCAATTCATAAAAACGGAAGGTTACCCCGATTACTTCATAACCGGCTTCCAGCAATCGCATAGCAGCAACAGAGCTATCTGTACCGCCACTCATTCCAAGCAATACGCGTTTGTTTTCCTCTATCATGCTGCAAAATTAAGTATTTTCCCGTATCTTTGTCAGTTAAAGCCTAAAAGAGAATGAAAGAGAGACCAACTAACGGACAAGTTATAATCGTTTTCACAGAGCATCCGATACTCGGCATATTACTGATTCCGTATATTGCGGAAAGGCTGAACGATGGCACCTTGCAATTAGTGGAGCAAGCGTTTCACGCCTCTCCGGAAGCTATGAGCATAATGAGCGAAGCGGAAAGACAAGCTATCGATATCGCTTCATACTATACAGAAAAGTATCTGATGGGCCTCTACTCCCGTGAAAAAACAGTATCACGCTTTCTACATAAGCTATCCGAAGATCCGGAACGAATTAAAAATAATATTCGCCCGTTCATCGAAAAGAAGCTGTTGGAGATGCTGGCGTTGATACGGGAAAATGGACTGCCTTTTTATCAGAAACAAGCCGGTAGCAAAATCTTATACGCCCATCATATTTATCATATCAACCCTCACGACGTAGAAATTCGCGTAACGTTTCATGTTGACAGTAAAACGTTCCGTTATCAGTTGCAGTGTTATTATGAAGGGCAACCGTTCTCTTTGAGTGAGTTAAAACCGGTAGTTGTACTGACCTCCTCGCCGGCCACTCTATTATTGGGAATGGAGTTATATTTCTTTCCGCACATTGAAAGCGCACGTATCTTACCTTTCACAAAGAAAAGATCGATTAGCGTAGACGCTTTGCAGATTGAGAAATACATAGACAACATCGTTATTCCAATTGCACGTTATCACGATATCGAGACTCACGGTTTGAATATTACTGAAGAAGAATGTGCCTGTGAAGCTGTTCTCTCATTCGAAGATGCCACATACAACGGACAAGCATTGCAACTTGTCTTCCGCTATGGAGACCAGACATTTGCACCAGATAGTGCTAATGAAATGAAGAAAATCATTTATCGGAAAACATCCGGTGAAATCGGCTTTTTCCCGCGTAATATTACAGTGGAAGAACAAGCAGTCCAACTCTTAACGAATGCCGGTCTGCAACAACTCAATGCCACACACTTCCAACTATCCGCCAAAGCTCCGGAAAAGACAATTGTCGAATGGATCAACAATCATCGGGAGATGTTGCAGCAATCCTTTCACCTTACCAGTAATGTAGGGAATGCATTATATTGTCTGGATGAGATACGCATCGAGCAAAGCTGCGACGATGAGGTTGACTGGTTCGAACTGCACATCACTGTTGTTATCGGTAATCTGCGCATTCCTTTTTCACGTTTCCGCAAACATATCCTCGAAGAAAAGCGGGAATATCTGCTACCTGACGGGCGTATGATTCTCCTGCCTGAAGAGTGGTTCAGCAAATATGCGAACTTACTGGAGATGGGAGTACAAACAGAAAAAGGAATTCGGTTGAAACATGCATTTATAGGTGCCGTACAGACAGCTTTGGGTGAGGATGGAGTGAAAAAATTCCCCGCGAAGCAGCAAATACATAACGTTGCCGTACCAAGAACGCTTAAAGCAACGTTACGCCCCTATCAGCAGAAAGGATTCTCGTGGATGGTACACCTCCATAAACAAGGATTTGGCGGATGCCTGGCAGATGACATGGGACTCGGGAAGACTCTTCAGACTCTTACCCTGCTACAGTACATATATAAGCCATCCGCTCCCAAACAACCCGCTACCCTAATTGTAGTCCCCACATCGCTACTTCACAACTGGCGACGGGAAGCCAAGCGCTTTACAGGGCTCTCAATGATGGAATACAACAACACCGTGGCTATAGACAAGAAACGTCCGGAAAAATTCTTCGGTCATTTTCACTTGATCTTTACTACGTATGGCATGATGAGAAACAACATTGATATACTCTCTTCCTACCGTTTCGAATACGTCGTGCTCGATGAAAGCCAGAATATCAAGAATAGCGAATCGCTCACCTTCCGGTCGGCAATTCAACTACAAAGCAAACACCGACTCGCACTGACAGGTACTCCTATCGAAAACTCATTAAAGGACCTGTGGGCTCAATTTCATTTTATACAACCGGACTTACTGGGCACGGAAAATGCTTTCCAAAAGCAGTTCATAATGCCGATTCGCCAGGGAAACGAACGAGTACGAATGCAGTTGCAACAACTGACTGCCCCATTCATCCTCCGCAGAAGCAAGAAAGAGGTAGCTCCGGAACTTCCTGAACTTACGGAAGAAACAATCTACTGCGACATGACTGAAGAGCAGAACACGTGTTACGAACAGGAGAAAAACAGCCTGCGAAACATACTTCTCCAGCACTCTCAAAGTACGAACAGGCTCCATTCGTTTAGTGTACTAAATGGCATTTTGCGTTTACGACAACTCTCTTGTCATCCGCAACTCATTCTTCCTGATTATACCGGAACATCCGGAAAAACCGCACAGATAATCGAAACATTCGATACATTACAAAGCGAAGGACACAAAGTCCTAATTTTCTCTTCATTCGTCAAACATCTGGAGGTCTTGGCTGAAGCTTTCCGAGAACGAGGCTGGAAATATGCCCTATTAACAGGAGCAACCAACAACCGGCCTTCCGAAATCGCCCATTTCACCGAGCAAAAAGATGTTCAGGCATTCCTTATTTCACTAAAAGCAGGGGGTGTGGGACTCAATCTTACACAAGCCGACTATGTATTTATCATAGATCCCTGGTGGAATCCTGCCGCCGAATCGCAAGCCATCGCCCGTGCCCATCGTATCGGCCAGAACAAGCAGGTGATTGCCTATCGCTTCATTACACAAAACAGTATCGAGGAAAAGATTCTGCATCTGCAAGATGAGAAACGAAAACTGGCAGAAACATTTGTTGCCGACAGTGAGTCATTGCCTATATTAAGCAATGAGCAATGGGTAGACCTGCTCTAATAATACATAAAGCCTCAATCTATCACAGAGGTGTGTAAAATGTATTATTTCATCGTATTCCTGAATTTTTTTATCCATATACTCTTATTTTATCCGGTTATCTTTGCCACTGTGAAAATTATAAATAACCCGAAATAATAAATGTATGAAAAACAGGAGCATTACCTACCTATTACTATTTGGTATTTGCAGCATGTTGGCAATCATGCAATCATGCCAAAAAACAGACGACCTGGAAGCAGACATCAATTCTCTGAAAGACCGTGTCGCTGCTTTGGAAAAAGCAACGGAAGGACTGAATACTTCATTTGCCAGTCTGCAAGCCCTTATGCAAAAAAACAAAATCATTATCGGAATTACTCCGACTAAAGATGGCTTAGGATATTTGCTGGAACTTAGTGACGGAACAAGCATTAAAGTCATGGAGAGTGAAGCTGTACAAGCGTCTGTCCCTGAATTTTCCGTAGACGAAGAAGGCTACTGGATATATAAAACAAGTAATGATACAGATTTCAAATATCTGCCAGGAGCCGATGGAGAGAAAATATCAGCCTGGCCCCGTGATGGAGAAGGCAATGTGGTGGCAACTCCATTAATCAGCGTATCTTCCAGTGGATATTGGCAAGTGAGCTACGATAATGGACAAACATATACAAGCTTAGGAACTAAGGCCGAAGGTGGAAGTCAGGGAGGAACCAGCATATTCAGCAAGGTAGAATATAATGAAGCAAACCATACTTTCTCATTCACCCTGGCTGATGGTGAAAAAACATATACTTTCCCAGTAGACGACAGCTTCGGACTGATCATTTATGGTCTCAATGACGCTGAAAGTGAACAAGCTGTGCAAGTTTTTGCCCCCAATGAAAGCCATAAAGAGTATAAAGTAGAACAGAATGACGTGCAACAAGCTGCAATACAAGCTCCTAAAGGATGGGATGTTCTTTTATCCGAGAACTTATTAACTATCACACCACAAGCAACTGTTGTAAAAGACGTAGAAGAAACAATTAAGATTGTACTTACTTCATCAAAGAATTATATCCGTATTGTTTCTATTGAAGTGAAACAACTTTCCAATGAAACCGGAGCAAAAGCCTGGCAACAATTTGTAAACGCAGATCAACAAAATGTATTATTGGACTTTTCATACGCCGGATATAAACATGGTGAAATAGCTCCTCCTGAAATAGAAACATTAATAGCACAAGGATATAAAGTATACGATGTTACAGATCCCCAATATGGGGCTATCCCCAACGACGGCAAATCTGACAGAGCAGCTTTCATGAAGGTACTGGAAAAAATAGCAAGAGAAACAAAGCAAGAAGATCTCAATAATATGACAGATCGATATATTAAGGAAAACGCTAAAGCTATTATCTACTTCCCAGAAGGGAATTATATTCTACAAGATGAGGATTCTAAGGATCGCAGGATTCGTATATCGATGAGTGATATTGTTTTAAAAGGAGCCGGAAGAAACAAAACAACACTCGAAATGACTGCTGCAAATAATTCTCCCAAACCTACTGAGGAAATGTGGAATGCTCCTGTTATGATGGAGTTCAAACATAATACAGGATTAGGAGAATCAATTGGTGCTATCACTGAAGACGCTCCCATAGGCAGCAAAACCATAACGGCCAGTTTAACAGGAATAAGTGCGGGCAGTTGGGTATGTCTCGTACTGGGAACCCCCAAGTTGGGAAACACGGATAATGATGTTATTAATTCCGAACTATCGCCTTATCAATGGCAAGATATTAAGGTACAACAAGGCATTACTCCCAATATCAAAACAAATGGTATTCAAATATTCGAATACCATCAGATTGAAAAGATTAGTGGTAACAGTATTACCTTTAAAGAACCCATCATGCATGCTATTAATAAAGATTGGGGATGGAATGTACATAAATTCGCCAATTATGCCAATGTTGGCGTAGAAGACCTTACATTTAAAGGACATGCCAAAGAGAAGTTTATTCATCACGGCTCTGACATAGATGACGGTGGTTTTAAGCTTATCGATTTTGTACGTCTGACCAATTCATGGATGCGCCGGGTTAATTTTGAAAGTGTTAGTGAAGCCATGTCAATCACAAGTTCTGCCAATTGTTCTGCTTATGACATCACTATTGGTGGTAATCGTGGACATGCTTCTATCCGCTCGCAAGCTTCTTCCCGTATCTTTATTGGAAAAGTAACTGAAAGCAGCAATGGCTACACACTTAGAAAAGGAGAAGGTGAAAGCACATTGATGGAATATAAAACAAACGTTGGTCAATATCACGCTTGCGGTGTTTCAAAGCAAAGCATGGGTGCTGTAATATGGAATGTGAAATGGGGAGATGATTCTTGCTTTGAATCACATGCCACACAGCCACGTGCAACATTAATTGACTGCTGTACTGGCGGTTTCATGCATTGGAGACAAGGAGGAGACTCTGCTCAAATGCCAAATCACATGGAGAATCTGACAATATGGAATTTCTATGCAACAAATGTACAAACAGATCAGGACATCGATACAGAAGGTAAATTTACCTGGTGGGATAGTAACGGCTTTTGGTGGAAATTTATGCCTCCTATCATTGTCGGTTTCCACGGAAGTCCTTTAGATTTTGATGCTACTCAAATGAAGCGACTCGAAAGTAACGGAACTGCTGTGGAACCATATTCACTCTATGAGGCTCAATTACGTAAACGTTTGGGATATGTTCCTTCCTGGCTATCCTCTTTAAAATAATAACTTTAAAACAATATAATCATGAAAAAAGTATGGAGTATGTTCATGTTATTGGCTGTATGCCTGGTAGCATGTACCAACATTGACGATTTGGAAGATGATGTAGACGCACTGAAAAAGCGCGTTACCGCACTCGAGACACAAGTACGTGATATAAATAGTAACACAGAAGCTCTTCGCGAACTTTATAATGAAGGAACATTTATTACTAATATAGAGGAAAAGTCTGATTCCTACACACTCACTTTGAGCAATGGAAAAACAGTAAATCTATATATGAAAAACGATAATAACCTGTTATGCCCTATTATCGGTATCGATTCAGAAGGCTACTGGACTGTTCTTTACAACAAAAATGAAACTCCGGAGCGTCTGACTGTAAACGGACAACCTGTGAAAGCTAATGGAGAGAGTGGCAAGACTCCTACATTTAATGTAGATAGTGAAGGCTACTGGCAGGTTAGCTATGATGAAGGAAAAAACTATGAATATATATACAAAGAAGGAACTACTGACAAAGTCAGCGCAACTGGTGACGGTTCCGCTCCGGCAGAAGACAAAAACTTCAAGAGTGTAACAGTAGAAAACAACGAACTGGTCTTAGTACTTGCGGGTGAGGATGCTCCAACCATACGTATCCCTATCATCAGCGACTTTGAATGTAGTTTTGCGGCTGAAGATTTAGAACAAATACAAGAGTTTTCTGCAGGTGAAACGAAAGAATTTACCATGACCATGAGAGGAGTAAAAAATACAATGATTACTGCTCCAGAAGGATGGAGTGCTAAATTCTCTAAGGAAGCTGGAAAAGAAAATGTATTGATTGTTACTGCCCCTGCATCAAGCGCAAAGATGATGACTCGTGCAACAGCTGATAACAGTACTGATATTGCGATATTGGCAACAAGTGGAAAGTATGCTATGATTGCAAAGATTCAGGTTAGTATTAAGAATCGTACGGATTATAAAGCCGATTTTGATCATGGTAAAGACATTACTATCGGCGGCATCACCATCAACAACCAAATTTATTCAGATGCTGACATACAAATATTGGATGCAACAGATGCCGATGTGGCACTTGACACTTACTTTAGTGCTACAATGAGTAAACCTGTTATACTGTTCCTCACAGGTACAGCACACAATTTTACCACAACCGGAGTAAAATCAATCAGCAATGATGTTATTATCATCGGTCGATATGATGACGAGCAAGTAACACTTCGTCCTATTAATTGCTGGAAATCATGCAAAGGAAAGCTACTTTTTAAGAATATAAAAATAGATTTAAGTGATCTCAATGGAGGTAGCAATGCTGGTTATTTTATAAATAATGCAGGCGTTATCAGCAAGGGAGACTTTACTGACATCTGCATTGACAACTGTCTGATTGCGAATGTCTTGAAACCAATTTATTACGATGCAGCACAAAAGACTTACTTTGGTATAGACAACATCTCTGTTCAAGACACTCGTATTGAAGTTAATGCTATCAAAATTGCCTTGATAAATATATATAAAGGCTTCAATTTAGGAGATTATAAAACTTTCAACTTCAAGAACAATATAGTGTATAGCCAGACACCTCAAGAAGGCGTGCAAATATTAAACTGGGCTACTGGTAATATACCTTTATCAGATGGTGTACTTTCTGCCGAAATTATAAATAATACTTTTGTCAACATGATAGGTAGCAATATATTCTTCAGATATCAAAAAGGAACATCATTGACTATAAGCAAGAATATCTTTGACGTAAGTCCGGAAGCAGAATTCGGTTCCTACTATTATTCTTTCTTAGAAAGTTGCACACCTCAAATAGATGTAACCGACAATATCGTATATGGCTTAACCAAAAATTGGAATTATTATCATACAAGTTCTTTAGTTAAAGAACCAACAAGCGGTAATAACATAACCAAGCACGCAACAGCTCCTATTACTCAATATGATTATGTAAATGGTATATTTACATTAGCTAGCGATGTAGCTGGTTATGGAGCAACAATTGAATAAAACTCTTTTACCAGTTTAATAATAAAAGCCGCATAACTTTCGTTATGCGGCTTTTATTTATCTAAATGTCATATCATCAATCAAGAAATCAGAAACAGGAGAAGCTACTACATCCGAAAAATACGAGTCTGGTTCAAAAAGAAAGTCCCTGCATCTGATGCATGACAGCACGACGACTCAGATCTGAAGCTCCTTTATTAATATTCAATACTTTACAAAAACATCTGCCAAGTTGAACAAACGATGGCTGGCTAGCTAAAGCCACATCTTTTCCCCC
>ENA-USYV01003536-USYV01003536.1-human-gut-metagenome-genome-assembly--contig:-NODE-3536-length-10659-cov-3.393782_pt1 | contig 10659 bp, 8 predicted proteins | sample MGYA00250066_ERZ773514 | MGnify/ENA primary metagenome ERZ773514 (study PRJEB29103, sample SAMN06112049) | human gut metagenome | biome: human gut; feature: ankylosing spondylitis patient; material... | reverse complement strand
TCGTCGTTTTAAATCTAAAATCCTCCTCTTTATAAAACAATAGAAATATTTCTCGTCCTATCTTCACAGGCGAATCACAGAAATCATTAACTTTGTATCTGTGAGAAATAATTGTTTTAAAAAAAACACAAATTTTTTTGACAAAATTTATAAACATATGAAAAAGGGATACATTGTTTTAATCGTTATCGCTGTAGTTGTATTGAGTATTTTCTTTTGGTTTAAAGGAGCTTACAACGGCATGGTCAATATGCGCGAAGCCGTATCGGCCCAATGGTCGAATGTGGAAAACCAATATCAACGGCGCCTGGATCTGATCCCCAATCTGGTCAATACAGTGAAAGGGTATGCTTCACACGAAGAAAATACACTGACCGAAGTAGTCAATGCCCGGGCAAAAGCCACTCAGATGCAGCTGAATATCGACCAGCTCGACGAAGCGGCCCTAAAAAAATTAAGTAACATACAAGGGGAATTATCCTCCGCTTTATCCCGATTGATGGCTATTTCTGAAAATTATCCGGATCTGAAGGCTAACCAAAACTTTCTTGATTTGCAAGCCCAGCTCGAAGGAACGGAAAACCGGATAGCAGTAGAACGCCGGAAATTCAACGATGTCGCCCGCAGCTACAATGCTTTCATCCTGCAATTCCCCAGAAACCTGGTAGCCGGAATGTTCGGATTCACCTCCAAACCCTATTTTGAAGCCAATGCAGGAGCTGAAAATGCTCCTAAAGTAGAATTTTGAGCAATGAAACCATCCGATTTTTTCACCCCGGCTCAGAAGACCGCTATGGTTGCCGCCATCCGGCAAGCAGAAAAAGATACTTCCGGCGAAATCCGGATCCATTTCGAAAATCATTGCCGGAAGAATGTACTCGACCGTGCAGCCCAGGTCTTTGCCGACTTGAAAATGCATAAGACAGCCTTGCGGAACGGTGTACTGATTTACGTCGCATTAGAAGATAAACAATTGGCGATATTGGGAGATGCAGGGATCAATGCGAAAGTGCCGGACCATTTTTGGGATGACATAAAAAACAATATGATAGAAAAATTCAAATCAGGACAGATTTGCGAGGGAGTTTGCGAAGCTGTCCTGACTGCAGGACAGCAGCTAAAAGCTTTTTTTCCCTATCAGGCAGACGATGTCAACGAACTGTCGGACGATATCTCATTTAAAAATTAAACATGAAACGATCAGTCCTTATTTTCTTTATATGCATTACTTCCTTTTTACAGGCTCAGGATCTACCCGAACCGATGCGCCCCAAACGGATAGTCAATGATTTCACTCAGCTGTTCAGTCCACAGCAACAACAAGCATTGGAGCAAAAGTTGAGAAATTTTAACGACACTTCTTCCACCCAGATCGCAATAGTAACCGTACCCACCCTACAAGGCTACGCCCCCAGCGATTATGCCCAGCGTTTAGCTGAAAAATGGGGAGTCGGCCAAAAAGGAAAAGACAACGGAGTCTTACTTCTGATCAAGCCCAAGAGCAGGACAGAAAAAGGACAAGTAGCCATTGCCGTCGGATATGGATTGGAAGGAGTCATTCCGGATGCCATCGCTTCGAGAATCATCCGGAACGAAATTATACCTGAATTTCAACAAAACAATTATTACCGGGGAATTAACAAAGCGACAGATGTACTCATGCAGCTTGCCGGTGGGGAATTTACAGCCGAACAATATGCCCGCAAAAACGGAAATGGCAGTGCCGAAGTGATCATCATTCCTATCTTGATCCTATTTCTCCTGCCTCTGTTTTTCCGAAGAAAAAAAGGGTATACCACAGGTAGCCATGGAAGTGGAGGAATCCCTCCCATATTTTTCGGAGGTTTCGGCGGTGGCGGCAGCAATTTCGGTTCTTTCAGCGGAGGTAGCGGAAGCTTCGGAGGTTTCGGCGGAGGGAGTTTCGGCGGTGGCGGGGCCAGTGGAAGCTGGTAAAACGATAAATACAGATAATGCAAATACCGGACAGTACCATATGTTCACTCCTCAATCAAGGCGAGGAGAAAGGCATGGAATATTTGTTTACCAGATATTACAAGCCTTTGGTACTATGGGCGGCTTCTTTCCTGAACAACATTCCCCAGTCGGAAGATCTGGTACAGGACTTTTTTATCCGTTTATGGGAAAAAAGGACCCAAACCTCACTACAAGCAACCACCTTTAAATCTTTTCTTTACACTTCTGTACGCAATCTGGCATTCGACCGGATGGAAAAAAAAGATCCCCTGCGCCATGCTACCGATCTGAAGTCTTCCGACAAAGCCTGGGAAGAATACGATACCCTGGAAGAAGAAGTATTGGCCCGGGTCAAAAACGAAATCGATAAGCTTCCCGAAAGAAGCCGTCAAATCATGCAATGTATCTATTTACAAGGATTACATTATAAAGAAACTGCAGCTAAACTAGGCATTTCTATCGCTACGGTGAATACGCTTTTAGTCAACGCCCTCAAAAAAATTCGTCAGGCCTATCCCGATATAACCCAAAATATCATCCTGTTTTTGCTTTTATCCGACAAAAAAAGATAAAAAAACAAAAACACAAAAGATTAAATTCCAATTCATTATAATTATTTTTTCAACTATTTCAAAAAAAGTTGTCTTTTCCATTCAATGAAAATTAATATTTTCCCGTACTATGGACAAATGCAACCGATATGCTAAATAAAGACAACATCGATCAATTACTTTTAAAGCATCTCTTACAGGAAAACGCCGTAGCGGAAGAACAGCTTCTCAAAGAATGGTTGGGACACGATCCTGAACATCAAAGGTACTTCGAAAGATTCCGTCGGCATCACATTCACCTTCAGGCTGCTATCCAATCCGGCCGTATTCAAGGTCAATATATTGAATTTGCATCCCGTCTGAAACGGCGTCATATCCGCCGTCTTTTTATCCGAGTTGCAGCCATCGCCCTGATTCTGCTCGGAGGCGGACTTTCCTTTTACCTGATCCATACCCCTTCACTGATTCCGACTTTAGCCGAAGTTCCGATTCATCCGGGTTCGTCAAAGGCGATTCTGCATCTTTCTTCCGGAACTGCGATTCCCGTAAACACCACTTCGCAGGAGTTAAAGGAAAAAGATGGAACACTAATCCGTATTTCCAATGAAGGAGTCTTGAATTACGCAGAATCAGCCAACATTTCGACTGCAAACCTGATAAACCGACTCGAAATCCCCAGAGGTGGAGAATTCAAAATCAAACTGGCAGACGGGACCGAAGTATGGTTGAATGCAGAGACAGAACTCCGATACCCAACAGTTTTCTCAAGCCTGGAAAGAAGAGTAAAACTTCAGGGAGAAGGCTATTTTAAAGTTGCTAAAAATGAAAAACAGCCTTTTATTGTCGAAGTCGGCGATATTGAAGTCAAAGTATATGGTACCCAATTCAATATCAGTACTCAAAATAAAGACAACATCGAAACCGTTCTGGTCAGCGGTAGCGTCAGTATCCGCCACCACGACCAGGAGACTCACCTAAACCCTTCCCAAAAGGCAGCCTATACCTCCTCCGGGAAACTAACGATTGAAGAAGTGGATGTTTTACCTTATATCACCTGGAAAGACGGAAATTTCATGTTCCAAAACGAGTCCTTGGAATCGGTCATGAATAAATTAGCCAGATGGTACGATCTGGACGTATTCTACCTCAACGAGCAAACTAAAAATATTCACCTGTCAGGTATGATGACCAGATATAAAGAGGTATCGGAACTTTTCCACTATTTTGAAAAAATTTCCACCGCCCGTTTCATCATCAAAGGCCGGACCGTGACGGTAAAATAAATGTTCGTTTATTCAAAATAAACAGCCGGGAATGTACCACCATTCCCAGCTGCAATCAGATAAAAAGACATCGGACAAAGCTAACTGTAGGCTGTCGGATTGTTTTACCTTAAAATACAAATTTATAGAATGTAAACGAATCTTTGTCCTTTCAAACTTAAAAAGATTAAAAATTGTCAGGATTATGAAGTTATTCTCAATTTTTATGCTGGTATTCACCTTGGGAGGTTTTGCTTCCGGATACTCTCAAAAGCAAGTCGTCACTTTGAATTTAAAGCAATGTGACGTCAATACGCTATTACAGGAAATCTGGAAACAAACCGGGTTGCGGTTCGTTTATAACGAACAGGATGTCGCCCGACTAAAACGCTTTGACGTTAACGCCCAGCAGAAGCAAGTAGACGAAATTTTAGACCATATCTTCAACCACGCATACTTGCGGCTCGCCTCAGGCTTAGACCATATCTTCAAAAACACGCCTTATCAGTGTGCTTATGAAAGCGACGTTATTTATATCACCCCTCGTCCGGTAGGCGATCTTCCTCAAGTCAAACAGGAAAGAGTGAAACTTTCCGGTAATATCAAAGACAAAAACGGAAATGTTTTACCGGGAGTAACGGTCTTCATCGGTAACTCGGACATTGGTACTTCTTCCGATATCAATGGTAACTATCAGCTTGCCATCCTCAAAGGTAATGCGGTGGAAATCGTCTATTCTTTTATCGGAATGAAAAAAGTCACCTATAACTTTACGGCAACGGAAGATGTCCGTCATAATGTCGTCATGGAAGAAGATCAGGTTGAATTGCAAGACGTTGTAGTTATCGGTTACGGAAGCAAGTCGGCAAGAAACCTGACCAGTTCCGTATCGTCGGTCAAAGCGAAAGACCTGGAAAAATATGCCAACGGAGCCACGACTTTCGACAACATGCTAGGTGGAGCAGTGAAGGGGGTATTGGTCAATCAAAACTCAGGAGAACCAGGTGCCAAAGCAACTTTAAACATCCGGGGAATCACTTCCCCGTTAAAATCGCAAAACAATAATGAACCCTTGTATGTCGTCGACGGTGTACCTTTCTTTGTCGAGCGCAGCCTGAATATGCTGAATCCGCTTTCAACTCTTTCCCCCAACGACATCGAAAGTATCGACGTATTGAAAGACGCTGCCGCAACAGCTATTTATGGTTCCAGAGGAGCCAACGGAGTAGTCATCATCAAAACCAAGGACGGTCACCGCAACGAACAAATGAAAATCAGTCTGGGATATACCTTGAGTGTCGGTAACCAAATTAAAAAATTCAAACCATTAAACACAACTAAATTTAAAAATCTCCAGGAATTAATCATTAAAAATACACTCGGAGCCATCAACAAAGCACAAATCACAGACGATAATATCATATACGGCCAAATCTATCCTGCAATCGATTATATGGCCAATACTTCCTATGATAATTACGGAAATATGATATTCGACGGATTAAAAGACGAGGCTTTCGGTGAAGAAAATACCAATTGGGTAGATGAGACCAATAATAAGAATGCACTGACTCACATGTATAATCTGGCTATCCGCGGAGGTGGAAAATTATCCAATTACTCCTTTTCTTTCAATGCAATCGACCAGGAAGGTTTGTTTATCAACGACGATATGCAACGTTACAACAGTCGTCTGTCCTTTGACTCGGATGTCTCGAAACGCTTCAAAGTAGGAGCAGCCCTGGGTTATACAATGACCAAACGCCATAGCGGAGCTGCAGGCGAAGAAATGGGTATTACCCGAGAATGGAATGTCAGACCCGATGTACCCGTATACGATGAAACGGGAGAATTATACCGCATCGACGGAACTCCGACCTGGGGTTTCCCCGTAGGTTTAGCCAATCCAGTCGCAAACCGGCAAAATAAAAACAAAAAAGAATCTTATCAATTCCTGGGAAACAGTTATCTGGAATACAAAATCTTCAACGGTTTGAAAATCAGAGGAGATATCAATATCTCTATGTTTCAGGATCAGTATAGTAATTACAACCCGCTGGTCGCCCAAGACGATTGGGGAGGCGGAGGCATGTCCACCCTTCAGGACGACCGCAGCAAAGCCGCCAATACTTCGATCAACTTCAGGGCCGACTATAATTTCCAGATAGAAGACCATTATTTCAGTTTTATGGTCGGCTATGGTTGGGACCGTTCTTTTAGTGAATATACTTCGCATTACTACATGGGCTTCCCGGATGATGAAGTCCTGAATAATGCGGGGTCTGCAACAGAAACACACTGCATCGGAGACGCAAAGTCCAAAAGTGCCCTCAATTCCATTTATGCCCGTGCCAGCTATAATTATCTCGACAAATATCTGGCAGAAATCAATTTCCGTTCCGATGCCTCTTCCAAATTCGGCCCCGGTAATCAAAGAGGTTATTTCCCTTCTATATCCCTGGGATGGCGGATGAGCAGCGAAAATTTCATGGCCGATACAGAAAAAGTCGACGATCTGAAATTACGTTTCAGTTGGGGACAAACCGGTTCTACCAACATCGACGATTTCGTCTACAGACAATTTTATGAAAAAGGCAATCCTTATATAGGACAATCGACTCTGACTCCCGGTTTATTACCTAATCCGGATATCAAATGGGAAAGAACATCCGAATTCAACGGTGGATTAGATTACGCTTTCTTCAACCACCGCCTGTTCGGTAGCATCGACGGATACTATCGTTACACCAAAGGTGCATTGGCTCCTTCCCCCTATCCGCTCGAATCAGGTTCCACTTCCTATACGTCCAACTTAATCGACCTCTCCAACAAAGGCGTTGAGATTGAAATCGGCGGGGATATTATCCGTACAGCCGACTGGACCTGGACCTCGAAATTCAATATAGCCCTGAACCGGAACAAAATCGAAAAACTCAATGGAGCCGAGCTTTCCAGTAACGATGTCGATACCTATATAGAAGGTCAGCCTGCCGGCGTTTTAAAAGGATATATCGTCGAAAAAATATTCCAAAACGACGATGAAGTAGTTACTCTAAATAAAACAGCCGTAGCTCGTGGAGCGAATTATTACCAGGAAAAGTCGACCGGTATGGGTGACTTCAAATACAAGGACCTGGATGGGAACGGTTATATCGACAGTAAAGACCGGGAAGTTATTGCTACTCCTCAGCCTAAATTCTTCGGAGGATTTTTCAATTCGGTCAATTACAAAAATTTCAATTTGTCGTTCGTTTTCCAATTCTCCCAAGGAGCTAAAGCTGCTGTTTATAATATGATGAGCGATATGTATGGGTATATTGGAAATAACATCTATCCCGAACTCTATGGGAAAACCTGGAGTCCCGAAAATCCCGATGCTCGTTATGCACGTCTGGTTTATACCGATCCTTCCAAAAACTCTCGTTTCTCCGATCGTTACATTTACGAAACATCGTATTTACGCTTAAAGAATATTACTTTCTCTTATAATTTACCACAGAATTTCCTGAAGAAAATCAATGTACAATCGGCCATGTTATTTGTCAGCGGCTCTAATATCTGGACCGTGACCCAATGGCCGGGTATCGATCCGGAACTGATCAGTAGTTTCACTACTTCACAGATGACCCTGAATGAAGATCCCTATCCATTGAGTAAAACATTTACCTTAGGTGTTAAAGTTGAATTTTAACGATAAAATCTCATACTATGAAAACAACATATATTATTTCTACCTTATTTCTCTCTGTATTGATTTGGGCATGTGACCTGATGGGAGACGTAGATAAAGTAAAACCTTATTATAAACTGGAAGACCAAACCGCAATACGGAATGCCCAGAGTGCAGAACAGGTGTTACGCGGGGTATATACCCAATGGAGGGCCTGGGATCTTTGTAACTTCCGAAGCCATATCGGCCTGCTCGCCGGTTCATTAGCACTCTCGGGTAGTGGTGGATTGGCAGGAGAAACCGGTTTCACCGACAACAATGTACTGGAAGACAATAGTATCATCGGAAATGTCTATAATAATTTATATGATGTAATCAACGCGGCCAACTTTATGATCGAATTTTTGGAAAACAATACGGTAAAAGACCTGGACCCTGCGAGACGTATGGAAATATTAGGCGAAGGCTATTTCAACCGGGCCATGGCTCACTTTATGTTGTTACGCTATTTCGGGCAATTTTACGATACCGATTCTCCATATGGTATCGTCCTGTCCGACAAACCTTACCGGGAACCGTTAGCAAAGGCCCGCTCGACTGTAGCTGAAAGCTATAAATTTATCGAATCGGATCTCGATTCAGCTATATTATATGCTCCGGACATGCCTATGAGTAATTATACGCCCACTCATGCGCAGGCCGGAAAAACAACCGCACAAGCCCTGAAAGCAAAAGTATTACTAAGTAAAGGAGATTACGTAAATGCAGCCCTACTGGCCGATGAAGTGATTCAAACAGCCGGCAACTACGGATACGGGCTGGTTGACTTTATGAGTATCTTCAGCGATATGTTCGATTCTCCTGAAGTGCTGTTCGCTCCTTATGTCTCCAACTATGAAGAACAATGTAGTTTCATTTTAGACCGGACAACTTATAGTTCTTATTCTCAAAAAATAGCCGATGCGATGGATCCCACTCCAGGGAACAAAGAAACAGGAGAAGGTTACGATCCCCGTTTTGCCGCCCCGTTTCTTACACCGGACGTCATCACAACTTCTTTCAAAAACGGGAAATATCCTCACAGTACCAATGATGACGGCAAGAGCAATACCTACTACTTCCTGCGTTTGGGAGAAGTATATTATATCCATGCAGAAGCGGAAGCCCGGCAGGGAGGCAATCATCTTGCGGCAGCCCGTACCAGTCTGCAAACCGTTTTGGATGCCCATGTCCCGGGAGTATATGACGTGAGTACTATTCCTGACAAGCAGCTTTTAGAAAGGATCCGCCACTACAAATGGATCGACCTGCTTTTTGAAAACCAGGAAGAGTGGTACGATATGATCAGGTATTATAAACACGGCGATTTAGACATCACCACCATACGCCCGAATATAAAGTCGGATAAACAATTGATCCTACCCATCCCGCAATCGGCCAAAGCAGGTAACAACTTACTCATCGAAAACCCTTAAAATCCCCAAAAATGAAAAATCTGTTAACTGTGCTATTCCTTGTTCTGGCAATTCAGTATTGCCAGGCACAAAATAAATCTTTTCACATCACCGGCTCTATCCAAGGCCCATGTGAAGGAATGGTTTTCAAACTGTTGGATAATAGCTATCCTCCTCAAACAATTGCAACAACGGTCATTAAAGATCATTGTTTCGAATTGACCGGGGAAATTCCGGCACCCGGCTTTTATCGTTGGATCATCGATACGACTCCCGTAGGGAAAAAATCCTCGGAAGCCAACTGGTTGGCCGGCAATTTCTATTTGGAAAATTCGGATATCACTTTCCAGGGAGATATCCATACTTTACCCACTTATTACTGGAATCCGGAACGTAAAGGTAAGATGATAATCCAGGGTTCGGAGACAGAAGATCTGTATCAGTCATTCAAAACTTCTATCCAAGAACTGAGTAAAGCCAGAAATCAGGCAGACGGCGAATACCTCGAGCAATATCACCGTCCGGCATTAGACAACATCTTCAATACCGAGGAGGGCATTCGCCTGGCCCGCCGGATCTCCGAACTGGATCGGCAGATCATTCAGGCCACGATCCGATTTATCAAACAAAATCCGGCTTCTGTAGTGGCTCTCGATCAAGCCGGTTATTTCCTGCTCGGAGAGATCGACTTAACCTCCGGTCAGATCGAAGATCTGCAAAATACACTTTCCGGGGTTTGGGGAAATTGTCCCCGTATGACCGAATTCAAGGAAAAAGCAGAGATGGCCAAAAAAATCGCTATAGGAGCCCCGTTTCAAGACATCGAACTCACCGATCCGGAAGGGAAAAAAGTAAAATTATCCGAATGCCTTCCAACCGGAAAATATGTGATGCTCGAATTCTGGGCATCCTGGTGCGGCCCCTGCCGGGGTGAAATTCCTCATCTGAAACACGTCTACCAGAATTACAAAGACAAAGGATTCGAGATCATCAGTGTCTCGATCGATCAAAAGAATAAAGATTGGCAAAAAGCCATGAAAGAAGAAAAGATGCCCTGGATACAATTAAATGATCCGCAAGGAGAAAACGGACCGGCCATACAAGTATATAATGTGACCGGAGTACCCCATTGTATTCTGTTGGACAAAGAAGGTAAAATATTCAAAACCAATATGCGGGGCGCATACCTGGATGCCGCATTAGAACAATTAATTCCTTAATACGATGAAAAAAATATTTTTAGCTTTTTTATGCAGCAGTAGTTTAGTCGCTTGCCAAACTAAATATGACGGTTATATCCTCAACGGTAACATCGGGGGAAACAGTGAAGGCATGAAAGTACAGTTAGTAAACGAAGCCGTCTACCCTCCGGTCACCATCGACAGCACGGTTATTAAAAACGGCAGGTTCCAATTGAAAGGTAAAGTCGACCGTCCCGGTATGTATCAATTAATCATCGACAAAACCGGCCAGGATGACCCGTCCCAAATGTTAGCCAGCCGGTTTTACCTGGAAAATTCGGTTATCAGTTATTCCGGTCACGTCGACAGCCTGCGTACTTATTATTGGAGCGATGAAACCTTCCGGAAAGATCCGGTAATAAAGGGCTCCGCCTCCCAGGATCTGTACGACCGGTATTTGAAAAGTATCGCCGATCTCAGAAAACAATCCAGGTCATCGCCGGGTATCCCATGCAGACGGTCATGCGGTTTTCAAGGTGCAGTTCTGATTTGGCAATAAAAAATCGC
>ENA-USYV01003519-USYV01003519.1-human-gut-metagenome-genome-assembly--contig:-NODE-3519-length-10703-cov-16.376623_pt1 | contig 10703 bp, 8 predicted proteins | sample MGYA00250066_ERZ773514 | MGnify/ENA primary metagenome ERZ773514 (study PRJEB29103, sample SAMN06112049) | human gut metagenome | biome: human gut; feature: ankylosing spondylitis patient; material... | reverse complement strand
TGGATGATGAATCCCGAGTACGACAAGAAGGCCAAGTGGACGCTGTTCGACCTGCAGGCCAAACTGCAGCAGAGCGGATGGATGGTTCCCGCATACACCATGCCCAAGAACATCGAGAACGTGGTCGTGATGCGCATCGTGGTACGTCAGGGCATGTCGCGCGACATGGCCGACATGCTGATGGGCGACATCCGCAACGCCGTCGCAGAGTTCGAACAGCTCGAATACCCCACTACGTCGCGCATCAAGTACGACAACATGGAACACCAGAAAGGCAAGGTATTCACGCACTAGAATCGGGGATTCGGACCGGCGGTCGGGGGTTCGCCCCGGACTTCCGGCCGGTTTCCGGACCGACATTACAGCCGGAAGGCGGAAAGACTCCCATTTATTGAGGTCCAGTCAACGGCGGGACGCCGCCGGCTGGCCGTCGCTTCCGGCGCCCCTGCTTCGGCAGGGGTTTTTGTCCCGGTGCGCCGACACGCCCCGGAGTCCGTCGCAGAGATTGCGGAAAAGGTCGATCCAGCCCATTCCGCGGCAGGCAAGACCGGGGTTTCGGCTACCACATCAAACTTCCGTGTGCCCTGAGGCAGCGCTTTCTCGCAGGCAACTCGTTTTCACGATTCTGCGTCCCGTCACGGCGGTCGAAAGAGCACACTTCCGGCTTCGGTCCGATTTCGGGGGATCGGCGGGCACGACCGCGACACGCACACTTTCCGGGCGCCACGGGAACTTGACAGGCGGCTTTCGCATACAGCGGCGGCCGCCTTTTTTATCAGGCCTCTTGCAATATTTCAAGCCGCGAAAAAGAGGCGGGCGAAATGCAGCCCCCCCCCTTACCCTGAAAAACACCGAGGAAAACCGTTGCGGGACAAGAAAGACTGCAGAGAGAAAAAGAGAACCGCCGAAGAAAAAGAAAGTTTGCTGGCGGGAAGAGGAGGAAACAGCAACGGAACGAGAAAGGCCGCCGGAGGGGAAAAGAGAACCGCCGAAAAACGAGAAAGCCGGCAGGTGGGAAGGCAGAGCCGTCATGGGCCGCGAAAAGAGTGCAAAAAAAAGCGGGAGGAAACCCGTTTCCCAACTGTCAAAAAGAACAAAAACGGCCCTTTCGGGGACTTGTCGGAGCGGGAAAGTTTTATTATCTTTATGCCGTTTTACCGAAACCGTTCCGATATGGCCCAAACATTCGATATATTCCTGATCGTCATGGCGCTGCTGGCCTTGGTGGTCTTCGCTGCCCTGCATTTTTTCGAAGCCGGATACGGCTATCTCTTCAACCCCAAATACGGGCCGCCCGTGCCCAACAAGATCGGCTGGGTGCTGATGGAGTCGCCCGTATTCGTGGCTATGTGCGTGCTGTGGCTGCTCTCCGAAAGGACGTGGGAAGCCGGGCCGCTGACGCTCTTCGCACTCTTTCAGGCCCACTACCTGCAACGGGCGTTCATCTTCCCGCTGCTCATGCGCGGCGCGTCGAAAATGCCGCTCGGCATCGTCCTGATGGGCATGTGCTTCAACACGCTCAACGCCCTGATGCAGGGCGGGTGGATCTTCTACGTCTCGCCCGAAGGCTACTACGCCGACTGGTTCGCGCAACCTTATATTTATATCGGCGGGGCGATGTTCCTCGCGGGAATGGCCGTGAACCTCCATTCGGACCACATCATCCGCAACCTGCGCCGGCCGGGCGACACGCGCCACTACATTCCGCGCGGCGGCATGTTCCGCTACGTCTCGTCGGCCAACTACTTCGGCGAACTGCTCGAATGGACGGGCTTTGCCGTGGCTTCGTGGTCGTGGGCCGGAGCGGTGTTCGCGTGGTGGACCTTCGCCAACCTCGCGCCCCGCGCCGCATCGCTCAACAAACGCTATGCCAAGGAGTTCGGCGACGAATTCACGTCGCTCGGACGCAAAAAGATCATACCTTTCATTTACTGACCCGATTATGTCATCGCTTTTCACCCCCTATAAGTTAGGACCCGTAACGCTGCGCAACCGCACGATACGCTCGGCGGCGTTCGAGTCGATGGGCCGCCATTTCGGCCCGACGCAGCAGTTGAAGGAGTACCACGTATCGGTGGCCCGCGGCGGCGTGGGCATGACCACGCTGGCCTATGCGGCGGTCTGCCGCAGCGGGCTTTCGTTCGACAAGCAGCTGTGGCTGCGGCCCGAAATCGTGCCGGGGCTGCGCGACATCACCGACGCCGTGCACCGCGAAGGCGCGGCGGCGGGAATTCAGATCGGCCACTGCGGCAACATGACCCACCTGACCACGGCGGGGCAGATTCCGATCGGCGCGTCCACGGGCTTCAACCTCTACGCCTACACGCCGGTCCGGGGTATGCGGGCCGGCGAGATCGAGCAGGTGGCCCGCGACTTCGGGCGGGCCGTCCATACGGCCCACGACGCGGGATTCGACTCGGTGGAGGTACACGCCGGGCACGGCTACCTGATTTCGCAGTTCCTTTCGCCCTACACCAACCGCCGCCGCGACGAGTACGGCGGATCGCTCGAAAACCGCATGCGCTTCATGCGGATGTGTCTGGAGGAGGTCATGGAAGCCGCGGCGCAGACCGGGACGGCCGTGCTGGTGAAGCATAACATGTACGACGGATTCAAGGGCGGCATCGAAATCCCCGAAAGTCTCGAAATCGCCCGCGAGATCGAGCGTTTCGGTGTGGACGGCATCGTGCTGTCGGGCGGATTCGTGTCGAAGGCCCCGATGGCCGTGATGCGGGGGCTGATTCCGATCTACACGATGAGCTACTACTCGCCGCTGTGGCTGCGTTACTTCATCCGCTGGTGCGGGCCGTGGATGATCCGGCAGTTCCCGTTCGAGGAGTGCTATTTTCTGGAGGACGCCAAGAAGTTCCGCGCCGAGCTGAAGTGCCCGCTGGTCTATGTGGGCGGGCTGGTGAGCCGCGAAGGCATTGACAGAGCGCTGGACGCGGGATTCGAACTGGTGCAGATGGCGCGGGCGCTGGTCAACGACCCTGCGTTCGTCAACAAGCTTCGGGAGGGCGACGCCGCGACCCGCAGCGAGTGCGACCACCGCAACTACTGCATCGCGCGCATGTACTCGGTGGACATGAAGTGCTGCAAGCACTGCGGCGACCTGCCGCGCAAAATCCGCGAAGAGCTGGCAAAACTGCCGTAAACATGGAACATAAGAACGACACAAACCCGATGGACAAGCAATCGGGACATACGCCCGGCGAAGGCGCGCCGGGCACCCGCGCCGTGCAAGAGACGACGGGAACGGCGCCGGGCATCCGCACCGGGCAGGAGACGGCACGGCATTCCCGGCGGATGAAGCGCGGCGAAGTCCGGCCGGGAAGCGCATGGGCGCTGGTGACGGGAGCCGGATCGGGCATCGGACGCTGTTACGCCCTGCGGCTGGCGGCGCTGGGCTACCGGCTGGTGATCGTCGGCAACAACGCCGCGCCGCTCGAAGCCGTGGCCGGAGAGATACGCCGTGCGGCGGGGGCGAACGCTTCCGCATCCTTTCCCGAAGTCCGGGTCATGCCGATGGACCTCGCGCGGGTCGGGGCGGCACAGGAGTTGCACGACCGGACAGCGGCCGAAGGGATCGAAATCGACGTGGTGATAAACAACGCGGGCATCTTCTCGTTCTGCGACATCCTGACGACGCCCGCCGAGCGTATCGAACGCATCATCCTGCTGCACGACCTGACCGTCTCGCAGCTCTGCCGCCTTTATGCCGCCGACATGGTCCGCCGCGGGGTGCGGGGGTACATTCTCAACATGTCCTCCTACTCGTTGTGGATGCCGTTTCCGGGGCTGGCTTTGTACAGCGCGTCTAAGGCTTACATGCGGTCGTTCTCGGTGGCTTTCGCCAAGGAGGTGCGCGACCGCGGCATCCGCGTCACGGCGGTTTGTCCGGCAGGCGTGGCGACCGACCTTTACGGGCTGACGCCCCGCTGGCAGCGCATCGGCAAACGGCTCGGCGTGCTTATCACGCCCGACAACTGCGCGCGGCGGGGACTGCGGGCTTTGTGGCGGGGCCGCCGCTGCATCGTGCCCGACTGGTGGAACCGGGCATGGATTCCCCTTTGCAAAGCGTTGCCGATGTGGGTGCTGCGGCCGATCCGCAGGTTCACGATGCAATTCCAGAAATAACACGGCCCGCGGTCTGCCACGATCGGAAGCCGAGCGGTAGTCGCAACGACGGACTAAACGGCTGGCGGAATAGCAGATGCAACGGCCGGCAAAACGGCGGCCGTAACGGCCGGCCGCGCAAAAACAAAAATCGCAACAGCTTATGAAAGAGATCAAAAACGTAATATTCGACCTCGGCGGCGTCCTCGTGGACCTCGACATCGAGCGCTGCACCGCAGCGTTCCGCGAGCTGGGGATGCCCCGTGTCGCCGACCTTATCAATCCCTACTATCCCGCCGAGATGATCGGCCGGCTGGAGCGGGGCGACATCCCGTTCCACGAAGCCTGCGACGAAATGCGCCGGCTGGACGGGCGGCCCGAAGTGACCGATTCCGAAATCGCGGCGGCCTACGCCGCGTTTCTGGTCGGGATTCCGGTCGCCAAACTGCGGCAGATCATGCGTCTGCGCGAGGCGGGCGTCCGCACCTATGTGCTTTCGAACAACAATCCGGCGGCGATGGTCGCCATCCGCGGCGCGTTTACGGCCGACGGGCATACGATGGACGACTATTTCGACAAGATATACCTTTCGTACGAACTGCACGAACTGAAGCCTTCGGAGGCGATTTTCCGCAAGGTGATCGCCGACAGCGGCGTGATCCCCTCCGAAACGCTCTTCATCGACGACGGCCGGAAGAACGTTGACGCCGCGCAGGCGCTGGGCTTCGCCGTCTACATGCCCGCGCCGGGAGAGGATTTCGGGCATCTGTTCGAGGAGATAACGCGTTGAGGGATTGCGGGGAGGAGCCGCGGAGCCGAACCGCAGGGCCGAAACCGCACGCGGCAATAACCGTTGACAGAAACCGCACGGCCGGAATTTCTATTGCAAGTTCCGGAATGCGGACCGCAAAACCCACAACCGGAGTTCCGACGCGAATTCCCGAACGCGATCGCAAAACCCATGGCCGGATTCAGGCGGAGGTTCCGAAGCCGCCCGGAAGCATACGACAGGGAGCCGGCAACATTCTGACAGCGTTCAGACAGTATTCGGGCGGCATTCCGACAACGGTCTGACAGCGGTCCGACAACATGCTAACAGCTCTCCGACAGCGTTCGGGTCGGCTTCCGAACGCCCGGACGTAAGATGAAAGGCTTCGCGGAAGATCCGCGGAACCCGGAATAGCGGGAATAAACCGCAGACCGAAAAAAAACGATACGACACAAGGCGGCTGCGGAGGATTTCCCGGATGCCGCACTGACCACAAACAGAAGAACCATGAAGAAATGGATTAAAATTACGCTGATCGCCGCCGCCGTCTTGGCCGTGCTGATCGTCATAGCTGCGATCGCCGTTTCGCCCGTAGCCAAGAACTACATCGAGAAACACGACCGCGAACTGATCGGCCGCTCGATCCGCATGGAGCGGCTGCGGATGAACATTTTCACCGGACGCCTGCGCATCGAAGGACTCCGCATCGGCGGAAGCGAAGATTCGACGACGTTTTTCCGACTGGACAGCTTCGAGATGCGCATGCGGCTATGGCCGCTGCTGGGAAACCGTGTGCTCGTGAAAAAAATCTCGTTCGCAGGTCCCGACGTGAAGATCTACCAGCGGGGCAACGCCTTCAGTTTCGATGACATCACAGCCCGCTTCGCGGGCGACACGACAGCCGTCGCCGCAACGCCCGAAAAAACCTCGAAGCCGTGGGAAATCGGGATTTACGACATCTCGATCCGCAACGGCAGGGTCTTTTACAAGGACCTCGCGCTCGATGCCGAGTGGGGCATGAACGACCTGAACCTGCATATTCCGGGCGTCTATTTCTCCGGCGAGAAAACCGACGTCGGGGCCGTGCTCAACTTCGCCGAGGGCGGGTCGCTCTCGACCGACGTGGGCTACAACATCGAAAGCTCGGAATTCGACATCGGAATACGCCTGCAGGACTTCGCGTTGGCGGGCACGCTGCCCTATTTCCGGCAGTCGCTCGACGTCACGGCCGTGGACGGCCGCCTGTCGGCCGACATCCGCCTGCGCGGCAATACGCAACATCTGCTTTCGCTCACGACCGAGGGTACGGCTTCGCTGGCGGGCTTCGCCCTGCGCGACCGGCAGCAGCGGCCCGTGGCGGGCGTCGATACGCTGGACGTAAAACTCGCCGAGGGCGATCTGGGCAAAATGCGCTTCGTCTTCGACCGCATCTACGTTTCGGGACTCTCGGCGCTGTTCGAAGTGACGCCCGAAGGCAACAATCTCGCCGCTCTGATGAAATCCCCGGCGGCTGAAACCGCTTCGCCAACCGCCGTTTCCGTCTCTGCGGCAACGAATCCCGCTCCGGAAGCAGCCCCCGCTCCGGCGGCTGAAATCACGACGTCCGACACTGCGGGAAGCGCGACGCTGAGTCCGACGCTCCGGATCGCCGACCTTGAAATCGCCAAAGGCCGCGTGACGGTGCGCGACCTGACGATGCACCGCCCGTTCGAATACACCGTCTCGGAGATCCGCATGCGCAGCCGCGATTTCGACCCCTCGAAGCGCAACAGCATGACCGTCGATGCGCGGATGCAGAAGACCGGCTCGGCGAAGCTGCGCTGGGAAGGGACGCTCGACGACATGAACAACCAGAACATCACGCTTTGGCTCACCAACCTCGACCTGCGCGACTTCGGTCCCTACTGCGAACACTACACGGCCTATCCGCTGACCAAGGGCAACCTCACGTTCCGCAGTCAGAACGTCATCCGCGACCGCTACCTCGACGGCACCAACCACCTCGACATGTTCGAACCGAAGGTGGACAAAAAACGCAGGGAGATCAAGGCCGAGATGAATATTCCGCTCAAGCTGGGGCTATACGTCCTGAAAGACAAAAAAGGACACGTGAAGATGGACCTTCCGGTCAAGGGGAGTCTCGATTCGCCGGAGTTCTCCTACCGCAAGATCGTGCTGAAGGCGATCGGCAACGTCCTGCTGAAAGTCGTGACGGCGCCCTTCTCGTTCCTGTCGGGCAACAAGGAGAACCTCGAATACATCAATATCGACCCGCTGCAATACGTCTTCACGTCGGAGCAGTACGCTTCGCTGGACAAGATCGCGCAGGCATTGCAGGACAAGCCCGACATGCACATCGTCCTGACGCAGCGCGTCAACATGCGCCGCGCCCTGCCCCGGCAGGCGGCCGGCGCGCTCCGAATGGCCTATGCCGAGCATCTGAAGAGCGCCGACACGACCGGCCGCCAGCCTATGTCGATGCTCGAATACGAAAAGATCCAGCAGACCGACATCCGCACTCCGGCGATCATGTCCTTTGCCGATTCGCTGCTCGCCCAGCGGGGAATTTCGCCGCAGGGACTTTCGTCCGACGACAAGGCGCTGGCGCTCTACCGCGAAAAAGCCGCCGGACAGCTGGCCCGCATGATGGCCGCACGCAACAAGGCGCTGACCGACTACATGCAGTCCACGCACGGCGCGACGGCTCCGGCGTTCCGGGTGCAGACGATGGATTCGCTGGCGTTGCCGAATTACGCGGGCCGCGACCGTTACACGATCGCCCTCGAAGTGGACGGCGAGACCGTGGAGGTCGAAGCGGACGACGGCAACGCGGGAGCAGGAACTGACGCAGGGGCTGGTACAGATGCGGGGACGGAGGCCGAGACAGATGCAAGGACAAATACGGAATCGGATACCGAGACGAATGCAGGAACGCATGCAGGAACAGATACAGAGTAGGATGCCGGGGCGGATACAGAACTGAATACAGAATCGGATGCCGTGACGGATGCCGTGACGGATGCAGGATATCGCCGGGAATGTTCAGGCGGATTCGACACATGGCCGCATCCGCCCCGGCAGAGAAGCGGCGGGAACCGGCAAGGCAACGGATACGGCGACGGACACAAATCCCATTGCGGTCGCACGGGACGGAGTCTTCGGAAAAAGCTGCGGAAGCAGCCGGTTCGACAAGCGAAGCAACTCCGCCTGCGGCCGGAGCCGATGCGTATATTCCGGCCGAATAGAGAGCGAAAACGGGCCCCCGGCCGATAAAGAGCGGGATATATGCAGAAAAGGTTTAAAATGAGATTTCTCATTCTAAACCTTTTACAATTTGTCGGGGAGACTGGATTCGAACCAGCGACCTCCAACTCCCGAAGCTGGCGCGCTAACCGGACTGCGCTACACCCCGAACATTTGGGGCTCTTATCGTTTTAAGAGCGCACAAAGATAAGTCGAAAATCCGAAAAGTCAAAATAATTTCTGCAAAAAACGCCTTCCCGGTTATATTTCGGCTGCCGCCTCTTCCGTCAGCGCTTGCAGTACCCCTTCTGTTGCCTATCCCCGTTGCCTTTCTCTGTTGCCCCTTCCATCATCCCTTTCGGCACCTTTCCAATCGTCCTTTCCGTCGTCCCTTCCATTGTCTCACCCTGTTTCCCCGTTCCGTCTCCCGCCTGCAAGCCCCGTGCTTTCGAACTGCTGCTGCCGGGTGGCTGCGATACATGGTCGCGGACGGTCTGCGGGGCGGATAATTTCCGCAGGTCACTATACCCGCCGCTGCACATCGGTTTACACAACTAGTCGAAAAACGTGTTAACCGAGCAAAAACCGGCAAAATAGGATGCTTTGCGACAAACACAAAAAAGCCTTCCAGAGCTGTCTGAAAGGCTTTTTTCTCGTGTCGGGGTAGCGGGATTCGAACCCACGACCCCCTGCTCCCAAAGCAGGTGCGCTAACCGGACTGCGCTACACCCCGTCGTTCCCGACCTTGACCCCGTGATTGGCCTTGTGCAACCCCGCGAGGCTGTTGTGTGTCAATCCCGGGCATTCCGACCGGGGGAACCTTCCGGGTTCCGGGTTGCAAAGATAACCGCTTTTTTTCGTTCCGGCAAACTTTTACCCCGAAATCCGCCTTTCCCGGCTGCGTGCCGGATTCCTGTTGGGCGGGGCTGTCTGTTTGCTTGCCGGACGGTTTTTTTGCCGCCCTGTTTTCCAGAAACAGGCGGCTTTCCCGGATATGACTTTGCCGCGATCCGTATGCGTTGCCTTTCGGCTGGAGCCCTGTGGCCTCCGTATTTGCCCGGTTGCGGCCCTGCCTCCGGGCATTCCGGACGGCGCTGCTATTTCGTTGCGGTTATCTCTTCCAACAGGTGTCCGAAATCCTCACCCGGTGCGGGCTTGTACACCGCGAACCCCAGCGCCTGCGCCGCGTCCACATTCTTCTGCCCGTCGTCGATGAAGAGTGTTTGCGCGGGGACGATGCCGCTGTCGGCGATCACCTTGCGGAAGATCGCCTCCGAGGGTTTCAGCTCGCGCAGTTCGTAGGAGAGGTATACCTTGTCGAAATAGTCGTCCATCGTGTGCCCGTCGGCCGTGAATTCGCCGCGGATGACCTCCATCGACGCCGGGTTGTTGTTCGACAACACGTAGGTGCGAATCCCCGCCCCGCGCAGCCGTTCCACCTGGCGCAGTTTCCAGACCGGAACCCCCGCCAGGAACGCGCCGTATGCCCCTGCGATCTGGGCGTCGGTGACATCGTACCGCCCGTCGAGCTTCCGCATCGCGTCGCATGCCTCGTGGAACGACAGGTCGCCCCGCTCCAGCCGTCCGATCATCTCGGCGGGGTAGCAGGGGTTTATCAGTCCGGCGACCCGGTTCATGCCGAGCTCCCTGAATGCCGCTGTACAGCGCTCTATGTCGAGGTCTACGAGGACGCCCCCGAGGTCGAAAATTACATTTTTAATATCTTTCATAGTCATCTAATGTCTTGTCCGTGCGCCGCGTCCGCGGAGTTTGGCTCCGCCGTACTGCTTCCTGCTTCTCCCCGGCGACGCAGCCCGTGTCTGTGCCGTGTGCTGCCCGGCAGGACAGCCCGCTTCCTGCGGTGGCTGCCTGCGTCGTTCCGCCTTATTTTTGGAACTTCATCGTGAAACGCCGCACCGGCCGCAGCACCCACATCGGCAATACCTTGCAAAAGGGGATCCAGGCGCGGTTCCACCAGTCGGGTACGATGCAGCGGCGGCCTTTCCACAACGCCTTCAGCCCTCGGCGCGCACAACTGTCGGGGGTGATGAGCACGCCCAGTTTGCGGCCGATGCGCTGCCAGTAGGGCGTCAGCCCGTAGAGGTCTGTCGCTACGCCCGCCGGGCAAACCGCCGTGACGCGGATGCCCCGTTCGCGCACCTCCTTGGCGAAAGCCACGGAGAACGAGCGCATGTAGGCTTTCGAGGCGCTGTATAGCGCCAGCCCCGGGAACGGCATCCACAGCGAGTAGGACGACATGTTGAGGATGTGCCCCCGCACGCCGCGGCGTACCATGTCCGCGGCGAAGAGGCGGCATAGCTGCGTGACGGTCAGGTCGTGCAGCAGGATGATGCGCTCGATGCGCTCCGCCGGCGTGGCGAGGATGTCGCAGAACGAGAATATCCCGGCGTTGTTGATCACCACGTCGACCACGATCCCCTCGGCTGTCATGCGGTCGTATAACTCCTGTGCCGCCCCGACCCGCGCCAGATCTATCGCAATCACCCGCACGTCGGGCGTCACGGCCGCCGTTGCCCTGTTGCCGCACTCCTTTCCGCTGCCGACGCCTTGCTGC
>ENA-USYV01003509-USYV01003509.1-human-gut-metagenome-genome-assembly--contig:-NODE-3509-length-10748-cov-8.815294_pt1 | contig 10748 bp, 12 predicted proteins | sample MGYA00250066_ERZ773514 | MGnify/ENA primary metagenome ERZ773514 (study PRJEB29103, sample SAMN06112049) | human gut metagenome | biome: human gut; feature: ankylosing spondylitis patient; material... | reverse complement strand
GTCTTTCGAGTTTGAGTTGTAATTTTTCCCTTCTCGTCGGGGGTGGAAACGAGAAAATCCTTAAACATAACGACCTTGTAATTAAGTTTAGCGCTACACTCAATTGTAGCAAAAGAAAATTAGAATTGCAAGGATTTTTATAAGCAAAATTAAGAAGTTAGAAAATAAATTGGGACTTGAGATCAAATCTCATGAGAAGTTCAGATAGAGATGATAGGCATATTTGAAAACTTTAATGTCAGAATTTTTAACGAATTTCTATTCGTTCTTACAACAAGGGAGCAGCCGAAGCATTAAAGGGATAATCATAACGATAGAACGATAAGACGACGATATTGCGAAAGAAATAGAAGGCAAAGAAAGGTTTTACCGTTTAACCGGCTTCATTCATTGAAACGGGCCCTACAGCTGACTTACAATCTTTGCTAGCTTCCCCTCTATTGACCTCAATTTCAGTTAAGAGACTTTTAGGATAAGGGAGTTAGAAGCATCTTCACAAGCCACAAGGAGAACGAAGGAATGTCCCAGAATAATTCAGAAAAGATTAAGATTAGCCATCGAAGCTTTGATCTTGAGGAGGCCAGAAAACAATCTCCTATCCTTTTTGTTGTAGAGAACGACGATGATTGTAAGAAAAAACTTTATTTATTATCTCCCAAAGATCAATTCTCAGAACCCGATTCCCATGCCTTTTATAAATTTCCTTGTCTCTTAGAGGTTGACGATGATCTCTTTGAACTCCACATCACCCCAGGCGCTATAAACATTTCAACACCAAGAGATGAAGAGAAAAAATTATTAAGGGATTTGAAAAATTCTGTTAGATCTTCTTTATCAAAGCCCAACAAAGATTCATCCGATTTCAGTAACAACATAAAAAAGATTGCTAAATGGGGTCGGATTGATAGGATCACTCCAAAAATTTCTCCAGACCTCTCGGATGAAATGGAATCTTTTAATACACTTATCAAACTCGAGCCAGGCCGGATAGAAGAAGGAGAAGAAGAAAACATTGTGAACAAGGAGCTGGGAAACATCCTGAATAGCGGAAAAACCTTGGAATGGCGATAACTTCAAAAATACTACGGATAGCTAATCCAGAGACTTTCGTTGTTTTTGATAGTGTTTTCCACAAAATTTTTAAGCAGGAGGATAAGAAGAATTTCTCTTTCAACGCTAAGGATTACGTCGATTTCTTGAAGGTAATGAAAAAATACAAGATAGCCCTAGACAAAGATTCGAAAGCTAAAGTTGAAATCAGACTCGGAGATTTAGAATTTGCTATTTACCAACTTGTCCAATTTGTCTTGAAAGAATTTAATTGGCAAGACAAATGCTCAAAAATTGTAAATGTAGGTCAGAAGCCACGCTGAACGACAAGACTAAGAAATCTAAATAATTCCTACCCAGTCATAGCCGGCACCTTCTAACACATCCGATAGAAGGTGCCAAAACTTTGTCTGAAGATTTGGGTAAAGAGTTTATCTTTGAGAAAATGATTTAGCTATCGACAAAGCTCTAGCCACAGCTTGATCCATGTCGTAATACTTGTAGTCCCCCAATCTTCCTAAGAAGGTTACATTTTCTAAGGTTTTCGCTTCTTGAAGATATTTTTCGTACAGGCGCTTATTTTCTTCGTTGATGATAGGATAGTACCTCTCGTTCTTTCCTAAAACAAAAGCCTCCGGATATTCATAAGAAACGACTGTGTTCTGAGATTGAGTATCTAAGAAGTACTTGTATTCTCCAATTCTTGTGAAATCGTAATTATTTGGATAATTAACAACAGAATTGGATTGGAAATAAGGTCTATTGAACGTTAAGAAATCAAATCTCAAGCTTCTGTACGGCAAATGACCAAATTTATAGTCGAAGAATTCATCAATGGCGCCGGAGAAGAAACAGTGGTCATATTCTTCCAACATGCTTTTATCGAATTCGGTATTCAGACGAACCTCGATATTAGGATGATCAACCATCTTCTCAAACATACGGGTATAACCTTCCAAGGGAATGCCTTGGTATTTTGCTTGGAAGTAACGATTGTCTCTGCCGACGAAAACAGGAACCCTACCCGTCACAAGAGGATCTAAATCTTCCGGCCTAACGTCCCATTGCTTTTCCGTGTAATGAAGGAAAATTTTTTCGTAGACGTATTCAGCCAGGAACTGGAGGTCCGGATTTTTACTTTCACGAAGCTTGAGAATTGGAACTTTTTTGTTGAATTCAAATTCAGACAAAAGAGCGGTAATCATCCGCTCAGCCATTTCTTTTGGGAATAGCTGCTCTATCGAATTGAAGTTAAACGGAACAGGTACGAGCTGACCGTCTACTAATGCCTTTACTTCGTGTTGATATGGATACCACTGTGTGAACTGAGAAAGGAATCTCCAGACTTCTGCGTTATCAGTATGGAAGATGTGAGTTCCATAGGCATGAATGTCGATAGAGTTTTGATCAAAGTAATCAAAACAGTTTCCCCCGATATGATCTTTTAGATCAACGATGGTAATCTTGGTTTCTAGGTTTGTAAGTAACTGGGCCAAAGAAAGATTTGAAATGCCAGCTCCAATAAATAATAACTTCAATTTAAAGCCCTTTCAGAACATACCCAGTTATATATTAACTTCGAACATTACCAAGAATTTCTACTATCTGAAGTGAATCAAAATACAGCTAGAGCAATTTCTTTGCTAACAATTTACCCAATTCAACCCCTGGCTGGTCGAAAGTGTTTATTCCCAACAGAGCCCCGAGAATAGCCGTTTTGTTCTCGTACATTGCCATTAGGGAACCTAACGTTTCAGGGGATAATTCATCCAAAACGATAGTATTGACGACATTGAAACAACCATCATCTGTCTCTCTTTTCAATAAAGCTTCAGCCTGAGCTTTAGCATTTGCCAATAGAACACGATGAAGGTCATTGTGAGCATGGGCAGCTTTTTCACACCAACAAATGTCTAATGCAGTCCTTGCTGTGCCTTCTCGGAGGAATTGATAAAACGAGTGTTGTGACTCATTGCCATGACCACCCCACACAGGAACACAGGTTTTTTCTGAAACCTTTTCCCCCTTACCTGTCTTACTTTTCCCAAGACTCTCCATCTCCAATTGTTGAAGCCACGGGACTAAAGTAGTTAAGCGTTCATCATAAGGTAAGAAACAAAAAGAAGAAATTGCCAGGTTTTCTATATTCCAATAAGAAAAAGCTGCAAGAAGTGCTGGGAGATTTTTTTGAATCGGAGCCGATGCTGTATGGACATCCATTAGGTGCGCTCCCATTAAAAACCTCCGAAATAAATTTTCTCCAAGCGAAATAGCCACCGGTAGACCTATCGCCCCCCCCAAACAGAGAAACGGCCTCCGACCCAGTCCCAGATTGGAAAAAAATTTTCATCTGGAAGACCTAGAGAATTTGCAGCTTTCGGGTTTGCCGAAACTGCGACCACATGATGTTTATAGTCATCGTCCTTAAAGCCAAAATTTTTCAACCAACCAAAAATTTCCTTAGTGTTGGAAAGGGTTTCGAGCGTATTAAAAGACTTTGAGGAAATAATTATCAAAGTTTTGTAAGGGTCTAGTTCCGCAGTTAGCCTATCTAAAGCGACACCATCTGCAGATGCCAAAAAATGAACCTTTATTTCTGGACGAGTAGTCCTCAAAGCATTGTATACAGCTCTCGGGCCCATATCTGACCCGCCAATCCCAACATTAATTACATCTGTAATACGGTCTCCTCTGCAACCGAGCCATTTCCAATTTCTAACTCTTTCAGCAAACAGGCATATCTTGTCTAAAGTTTTATGGACTTCTCCAGAATAAGGAGCTTCTGAAGTGGGATCTCTCAAGGATGTGTGAAGAGCTTGACGCTTTTCGCTTAAATTCACGATTGCGCCTTGGCGCATTTCTATAAAGGAATTTATTACTTTTTTCTTGTTTAATAAATTAATCAAGTTCTCGAAGTCAATTTTAGAAACTCTTTGCTTGCCCACGTTAAGGGTGATTCCTAAAGAACTAACTTTATGTTCTAACAGAGAAGCTTCGAAGAAAGGTGGCACTAATAAATCAGGCATTGCTATTAAACCAGTATTACAAGTTAGTAATTAAATCCAGATATTAGGAAAGCGCGTATTGAGGGACGAATTAAAGAGAAAAACGCAACCAACGAAAGAAATAAAAGTGATGGGGTAGAGCGCTGGAGCTTCTCTTAAAATCACTCTAATTCATCAACCAAAATAAAGAGGACAAACTTGCTCAGGAGAACCGTCCATTTTTAACTGTCCGTGCTCTAACCAAAGCACTCTAGTACAGCAGCGCTCAATCAGTCTGTGAGAATGAGTTGCAATGACAAGAATATTGGTTCTCTCGATCAATCTATTAAGCCTGTTCTCGGCTTTTTCTTGGAAAGATTGGTCCCCTACTGACAACCACTCATCCATTAAAAGAATATCTGGACTAATCATAGTAGAAACTGCGAAGGCCAATCTCATATGCATTCCCGTCGAATAAGTGCGGACAGGCATATTAATAAAATCGCCTAATTCTGTAAATTCAACGAGACTGTTAAGCTCTTTATCAACGTTCTTCTTAGGAATCCCCAACAAGGCAGACCGAAGATATATATTTTCCAAGCCGGTGGCCTCGAGATCGATACCCAAAGAAACATCAATAAGAGAACCTATGGAGCCTTTTATCTTCGCAACCCCTTCAGTCGGCTCGTATACAGAACTTAGAACCCTCAATAATGTGCTTTTTCCAGCTCCGTTATGCCCAATTAATCCCACCCTCTCATGAGATTTAATTTCTAAGTTGAGATGGTCAAGAGAGCGCACAACAGTTCTTCCCGACTCAGTCAGACCGATTCTTCCTCCAGTTGCCATTCCCATTATTGTTTTTTTTAGAGAGCGTCCCTGAGAGTTAAATATCGGGATGTCAACGCTAACGTTATTTAATAATATGTGACCCATCTTTATAGCCAGTAAGCGATTTTTGAACGATATCTGTTAAAAATAAAAATTGTAAAAAGCCAACCGAGTATTGCTAAAGCAATAGTAAAAATCCAGTTCAAAGAAGTAGGAACTTGGTTCAAAAGAGGAGCTCTTACAACTTCAATTAAATGAAAAAATGGATTTCCAGTCAGAACCATCATGCTTGTTTTTTCAGGCAGGAGAGAGGGTAACCATATAATTGGGGTCAAGTAAAAAAATATTTGTAAAAGACTCGCAACAATTTGTGTGAGATCTCTAAAACGTGAGCAAACGATTCCTAAAAGGAGGGATAACCAACTTAAATTCAATATTAAGAGAATCAAACCCAAAATAGAAAGAAGGCTGACTACTCCTAAACCTTCATGGAAATACAAAAGCACAAGAAAAAATATAACTATATTGTGCAGGAATATATAAAAGTTCTTGGCAAGGAGCCGTACAACATGCACAAACAACGGTATTGGTAATTGCCTGATTATGGCTTGTGCGCCGACAAAAACCTCAGTTGCCTCTGTCAAAGTTGAAGAAATAAAAGACCAAATCACCAACCCTGCGGCCAGGAAAGGGAGTAATTCAGCCATGGGGGCTTTGAACACTTGGCCAAAAATAATCCCCATCGTGGCCACCATAATACCGGTTGATATAGTGATCCAAAAAGGCCCTAAAGTAGATCTGCGATACCTCTGTCTAATGTCCGCTCGGGCTAAATATAGGGGAAGATAGAGTTGCCTAAGTGTTCTGTAAACGTCCAGACAACCTTTTCCTGGATTGTTAAAGCTCATCTATATGTTAGAAAGTTTAATAAGGAGTAAAGGGAGCTTTTCTAGAAGCCACCGTAAACACTCATGAATTCCTGAAAAGTTTGGAGTTGTTTATCTTTATCAGAAAGAATTACATTATCCTTTCCCCCGATCTTCTCCAGCGGCCAGGGAATCTGAAGGTCCTGATCGTCCCAAAGGATTCCGTCATCGAATTCCCCATAAAATTTTTCTGAGCACTTGTAACTAACAATAGAGGGCTCTAAAACCAAGTACCCATGAGCACAACCTGCGGGAACTAAGATTTCAGATTTGCCGTCTCCTTTCAACAAAAAAGAAACAAATTTCTTAAAGGTTGGACTGTTCTTCCTCAGATCGACGACTACATCGTAGACACATCCTGAGATGCATCGGACAAGCTTGGGTTGCTGAAATTCCCTTTGAAAGTGGAGAGCTCGGACAACGCCCTTGTGACTTACTGTGTAAAAGACCTCAGCAAGGTTGTGGTCCACTCCATTTGCTTCGAATACTTCTTTTGAATAATCTTTAATGAACGATCCTCTTACGTCATCGGCTTTAAAAGGAGTAATTTCTAGCAGGCCTTCAATTATTGTCGGCTTAAATTCAAATTTTTGGATCATTTCTTATTCCTGTTTTTTCAACCAATCTCTTGTTAACTTGACGCCCTGAGTGAAATCAACCTCAGGCTTAAAACCAGTGTCCTTATTTAACTTTTCAGTAGAAAAGCTCTCAATAGGAAGATTTACGCCTGTAAAAGGAATGTCCCCGTATAAGAACGGTAAACCATTCCCAACGGCCATTCGAAGCTCCTCCAAGAATGAGCGTAAAGGTTTTGCACCACCGCTACCAACTATATATTCTGAATAAGGTGACCCTTTTTCAGCTAAAAGCCTAAATGCTTCAGCTACATCGGAGATGTAAATAAAGTCATAATTTTGAGTTGCCGCAGTAAATGTTGGGGCTTCTAGATTGATACACTTTTTAATCGTGGAATTAAGCATCCTGGGACTGAGTTCACCAACCCCGTAGGCGTTTGTAATCTTTCCCCAAACAAGATCAATTCCAGAGGCAACCGCCAACGGTTTTGCCATCATGTGCGCAGAATATTTCGCAGCGCCGTAGATATAAGCCTTAGAAGGAAGTGCGCCGTTTGTATCCGTAACCGCTTTAACTTCATCTTCCATGATTGAACCGGTGACAATCAGTTTTTTTGCGCCAAGCTCCTTAGCAACACTAACGAGAGAGCATGTTGATACAACATTAGTCAACTGCAATTGAACATTGCATCTATCTTGCCCGGCAGAGCCTGTCCAAGCGCAATGAAAAATATACTCCGGTTTCTCCTTAATGAGTTCGGGCAACTTTTCAAATTTATCCATTGGACAATGAACAGGCACACAGTCAGGCATAGAATCTAAACGGCTTTTGCTTCGGTTGTAGAGTGCGAAAACCTTATAACCATTCATAACTAAATTACGAACTATTTCAGAACCTACAAAACCGTTCGCACCTGTAACAATCACAGACTTCATTTTGCCTCTCATAACGTGTCTTTTAATCTTTTAACTAACGACAAAGCATTTGCTAAAGTTTGGTCCATATTGTAGTAACGAAAATCCGCCAATCTACCACATTTAGAAACGTTCTTAAATTTAGCGAACAGCTTGGAATATTCTTCGTATAAAGCACTGCTTTCAGCTGTTAGAACTGGATAGTAAGGCTCCAATTTGTTCTTATAGCTCGCAGCTAACGGATATTCAACTGCGTACACAGTGCCTCGAATGTTTTGATATGGCAACTTTTTATATTCTGTTACCCGAGTAAAACCTTTTTCTTGAGGATATGCAAGTACCGCTACAGGCTGCTTACTTTCAATATCTTCATAAAACCATTCAAACTTCAAAGATCGGTAAGGTAATTCGCCGTAACAATACTCAAACAAAGTATCAAGTGCCCCTGTGTAGACCACGTGCTGTTTGATTTCTTTGCCGTCGAAAAGAAATCGATCCGTCCCTAATGTCAGAAGTTCCAAAGCATCTGTTCCCAACCGAACCTCTATATTGGGATGATTAAGTAAATTTTCAAAGAAGGTTGTAAAAGAATCCTTTGGCATCACTTCGTAAGGATCATCAAAATAGCCTTCCTTATACGACAAACGGACGGGAACTCGTTTCAAAATGGAAACGTCTATAGTTTCTGGTGAAACTCCCCATTGTTTTGAGGTGTAAGGAGCATAATCTTCTTTGAACAGGAATGAGGCGTAGTTTCTGATATTAGAAGATTTAGCCTCGAGTAGTTCAACGACGGTAACAAATTCCCGGTTAGGGAATTCCGAAAGAAGTTCGGATTTTAAAATCTTGGCCTCTTTTTCCGGATAAAAAGTATCTATCGTTTGGAAATTAAAGGGTGTTGGGGAATATTTACCTCCCCAAGAAGCTCCGCATTTTAGCTTATAGGGCTCCCATTCCCCATATTTTTTCATGTACTCATAAAGACTCTCTTCTTTAGTATGAAAAGTGTGAGGGCCGTATTTTTGAACTAAAAAACCCCTTTCGTCGTGATAATCGAACATATTCCCCGCAATATGGTTCCTACGTTCAATTATCAGAACTTTTTTTCCGGTCTCTGCAAGTTCTCTGGCGACAACTCCGCCAGAGAGACCTGCCCCTACAATAATAAAATCAAAAGGATCAAAAAGCATTTAGAACCCAAAATACTTCTTTATTTGACGGTCCATCACGTCGGATACACTTTCTCCTGCTAACCAGGCTTTGGACCATTCAACAGTATTAGAAACTGCATTGTCAATGTTCCAAATCGGATACCAACCCAATCGAGACTTGATTTTGGAACAGTCAAGCTTTAAAAAATTAGCCTCATGGACAGCATTTTTTTCTGCCTTTGTCTCCCACTTGGCCCCTTCGCCCCAAGCTTCGCAGAATAAAGAAACCAACTTGCCCGTTGTTACGCAATCATCTTCGTTTGGCCCGACGTTGTAACAGTCTGCCAAAGAATGATCAGAAGCTTGCCTAAAAATTATCCATAAATATGCGGATAGAGGCTCTAACACATGTTGATAAGGTCTTATCGAGTAAGGGTTTCTTACATGGATCACCTTATTTTTGGAACAGGCTTCAACCGAATCCGGAATAATTCGATCTTTAGAAAAATCTCCTCCTCCAATCACATTACCAGCTCTGGCTATAGAAATAGCCGGTGAGGTTTCTCGAGAGAAAAAACTTTTTATGTAAGATTGAGTGGCAATATCGGAACAAGATTTAGAATTTGAATATGGGTCAAATCCGTTTAATGCTTCAATTTCTCTATAACCCCATTCCCACTCTTTGTTCTCATAGACTTTATCAGTAGTTACGTTGAGAACGCTAGAAGCTGAGGGATGCAATCTTATGCACTCAAGCAAATTGACTGTTCCCATAACATTCGTTTCGTATGTATAACGGGGGTCTGCGTAACTCTCGCGAACCAGCGGTTGAGCAGCAAGATGAATAACAATGTCCGGGAGGAAAAACTTATAAGTCTTGCTTAGGTGTTCAAAATCTCGAATATCACCTATTTCTGATCTGACAAGTTTTTCTGTACCAGAAAGTTCGAAAAGACTAGGTTCTGTAGGTAAACCATTAGAGTAACCCAAAACATCGGCACCCCAAGAGGAAAGAATATGACAGAGCCAAGAGCCTTTAAAGCCTGTGTGCCCTGTTATAAAAACCTTCTTTCCCTTATAGTATGAGACCATATTTTTCATTTACCAAACCTTCCAAGGAGCTTTGCCGCTATTCCAAAGTTCTTCAAGAACCTGCTTTTCTCTAAGTGTATCCATGCACTGCCAATAGCCATCATGCTTAAAAGCCATTAATTGATTTTCGGCAGCTGCTCTCTCAAGAGGTTCTTTCTCTAATATCGTTTGGTCATCTTTTATATAGTCTAGGAATTCTGGCTGGCAAACCATATAACCAATATTTACCAGATTACCGTCCCCTTTGGTTTTTTCTCGGAATTCCTTAATGTGGCCGTTTTGATCAATATCGAGAACACCAAAACGCTGGCCAGCGTTATAGGCAGATAAGGTCACCATTTTACCGTGTGACTTATGGAATTTGACAAGGTCAGCAATATTTATATCTGCCACACCATCCCCATAAGTGAGCAAGAACGGTTCATTACCAATATAATCTTTAACCCTCTTAACTCTGCCACCGGTCATCGTATTCAATCCAGTATCTACCACTGTCACCTTCCAAGGCTCAGATGTAGAACGGTGGACAATCATGTCATTTTTACCGCCTGAGAAATCAAACGTTATGTCGGAAGTATGAAGAAAATAATCTGCAAAATATTCTTTAATGACATGCTGCTTATAACCAGCAAGAATAACAAAATCATTGAAACCATAATGCCTATAAATCTTCATGATATGCCAGAGAATCGGCATTCCTCCGAGTTCTACCATGGGTTTCGGCTTGGTTTGGCTTTCTTCAGATATTCTCGTTCCGAGTCCACCTGCTAAAATTAAGACTTTCATCTAATCACCTTCTTCTAAAATAAGAGATTGTACAACAAGGTATTATTTTAATAAAAAATAATATATTTTCTTTACAAACCTGCGTCGCCTAGTATTTTTGGGGAACCACAGGTATCCAATATTTTCAAGATTTAATTTCATAGAAACGAGTTTTTCTTTAAAAAAATCTTTAAATCTAGATTTTTTTAAGCCTTGTGTGTATTCAAAATAAACCAAAGGCAATTCCTTTATTTTTTTATTTTTTTTATTTTTTTGATAGTAAATAAATATTCCATATAAAATCTCCCCAAGATAACCCATTGTTCGAGGAAAATTGACATCATAGCCCTTTTCTTTTATCTCGCCTTCTAAATATAAAAGGAGATCAGATCAAGGAAAGGCGCGGTGCACATATCATTGGCGTTGAGGATGTAGCTGCCGTTCTCGTTCTCGCCGATC
>ENA-USYV01003508-USYV01003508.1-human-gut-metagenome-genome-assembly--contig:-NODE-3508-length-10751-cov-77.167416_pt1 | contig 10751 bp, 9 predicted proteins | sample MGYA00250066_ERZ773514 | MGnify/ENA primary metagenome ERZ773514 (study PRJEB29103, sample SAMN06112049) | human gut metagenome | biome: human gut; feature: ankylosing spondylitis patient; material... | reverse complement strand
AGCTGCTCCGGCATGTACACCGCCAACAGCATGAACTGCCTGTGCGAGGCCATCGGCATCGCACTGCCCGGCAACGGTACCATCCCCGCCGTCTATTCCAAGCGGCTGCTGCTGGCAAAGCACGCCGGTATGGCCGTCATGGATATGGTGAAGAAGGGCATCACCGCCCGCCAGATCATCAACGAGCGCTCCATCCGCAATGCGCTGACCTGCGATATGGCGCTGGGCTGCTCCACCAATACCGTTCTCCACCTGCTGGCCATCGCCTACGAGGCCGGTGTGCCCATCGATCTGAAGCTTTTCAATGAGATCAGCGCCAAGACCCCGAACCTCTGCCATCTGGCCCCCGCAGGCCCCACCCACATGCCCGACCTCTACGCCGCCGGCGGCATCCCTGCCGTGCAGGCAGAGCTGGCCAAGAAGGGCCTGCTGGACCTGGATGTCCCCACCGTCACCGGCAAGACCCTCGGCGAGAACATCAAGGGCGCTCACATCCTGAACGACAAGGCTATCCGTCCCATCGATGATCCCTATTCTCAGACCGGCGGTCTGCAGATCTTGTGGGGCAACATCGCCCCCGATGGCTGCGTCGTCAAGCGCAGCGCCGTGGCCCCCGAGATGCAGGAGCACTCCGGCCCGGCCCGCGTCTTCAACAGCGAGGAAACGGCCATCGCCGCCATCTATGCGGGCAAGATCGTCCCGGGCGACGTGGTGGTCATCCGCTACGAAGGCCCCAAGGGAGGCCCCGGTATGCGTGAGATGCTCAACCCCACCTCCGCTCTGGCCGGCATGAAGCTGGACAAGACCGTGGCCCTCATCACCGATGGCCGCTTCTCCGGCGCTTCCCGCGGCGCTGCCATTGGCCACGTCAGCCCGGAGGCCGCTTCCGGCGGCCCCATCGGCCTTGTTGAGGAGGGCGATACCATCCACATCGACATCCCCAACGCCAGCATCACGCTGGAAGTGCCCGATGAGGTGCTGGCCCAGCGCAAGGCAAAGTATGTCGCTCCCGAGCCCAACATCAAGACCGGCTGGCTGAGCCGCTACGCCCGCATGGTCACCAGCGCAAACCTCGGCGCAGTGCTGAAGTAAGGCGCATTTTCTGCAACACCAAAGCATCCCCTGCAGGGCCCGGCCGGGCAATGGCCGGAAAGGCTGCAGGGGATGCTTTTTTGTTTTGACCGGGGGTGCAAAAAAGCCCCGGGCCGCAGGGCTCCGGGGCAGGGGGTTACTTCCCAATCATCACAGCAAGGGCATAGGTGCGGCCATTGACGGTTTTGTGAGTGACTTCGATTTTCATGCTGGTGATGGAAGTGGGGTCAAAAGTACTCGGATCAGTGGGGCGGAAAGCTATATCCGAGTAGTTCAAATTTAAGACTTCCAAGACCGGGTTTTTGACATCGGTGATATCCGTCGCAAGGAAGGCGACGTAGGAATCGGACATGTAGGAGCTCAGGATATCCGTCAGGGTCTCTTTGGCGGCTTCGGTAAGGGCATCCTTACCACTGCTATCTTTGGTGACCCAGTTTTCATCAAACAGGGGGGCGATGTTACGGCGGAGCTCGGGGACCTGATAGCTGACGGAGATATTATTATCATTTCCCGTTTCAGCGAATCTCGACTTTGCGTACTCTGCCATACCTTCGGCTATAGTACGGTCCAGAGACGTTGCTTTGCCGCATCCGGTGAGCAGGGCCAGAGCCATGACGCCTGCAAGGATGAGGGCGAGAATTTTTTTAGCGGATTTCATATAAAAGACCTCCTAATCCGGTGTTGAACAAAATATTTCCTCCGTCCGTATGCGGAGGATCAAGTTATTATACCCCCCCCCCTACTATTATTTCAAGGGCTTTTTACAAAATCGTCGTTTTGCCTAAGATAATTGGATAAAACCGGGGAATTTGACGGGGTTATACGCCGGAAGTTGGAAAAAAAGCCCCCTCCCGGAGAACACCGGGAGGGGGCACAGGATGAAACAGAGGGCTCACACCGCCAAGCCCTTTATATAGATTTACGAAGCAAGCTGAAACTCAAATGTATAGCCATCCTCGCCGTAGTGCTCATTGCCTACCCAGAGAACAGACGGATCCGTCAGATCGTAGACCACGCTGTGGACGGTGTTGGTGTTGGAGTCGTCGTTGTTCCAGGTGCGGCGTCCCACCGAAGCCAGCAGGTCCATGGCAGCGTTCTTGTCAGCCACGACGCCGTTGGTCTGGCGCAGGGCAGCCGCAAGGTGCTCGTAGCGGTCAAGGCCCTTCATCTCGACGGTAGTGCCGTCGTAGTAGCCGGAGGTCTTGATGAAGTTGGTCACCACCTGCCAGTCGGAGGAATCGGAGAGGGCGTCGGTGTCGTTCCAGAGGACGTTCAGCTGACGCTGAGAGCCGTCGGTGTCGTGGTCGGCATCAGCACCCACCCACTCGAGGACGGCGCTGCGGCCGGTGGAGTCGGCCACCATGTAGTGGAAGCAGCTGCTTGCCGAGTCGTGGAGGTCGTACTGCTGGGCCAGCGCCACGGCGTCCTCCACCGAGTCGGCGTAGTCGAGGATGAGCCGGAGCAGGGTGGTGGAGGTGAGGTCGGGCTTGTCGGTCTGGGTGTCGGTGGGGGTGCCTTTGCCCTCGCCCTGATAGGACATGAAGATGCCGCAGGCCACACCGGCGTCGTTGACGCCGTCCAGCGGCACATAGGGGGCCGCGAGGGTCAGGATCTTCTGGCCGAGGCTCTCTACGTCCCTGTCCTTGTCGAGGCCGAGGAAGCTCAGGTCGATGGTGGAGTAGGAGGCGTGACGACCCTTACCGGGGTTCGTGTAGACGATGGCGGTGTTGGTGGCCGAGAAGTCGTAGTTGCGGCCAAAGACCCGGTCGCCGCTCTGGGTGTCTGCGGTAAAGGCCGAGCAGGCGATGGTGCTGGTCTTGATGTTCATGGGGATGATGCCCTTGGTGATGCTCTGGGTGATGAAGGAGATGAGCTCAGAGTCAGTGGATGCGCCGCCCTGGGCCAGGAAATCGTCAAAGTAGTAGCCGCCCGAGACGTTGAGCTGGTAAACTGCACCGTCACGGTGGGCTTCGTCGCGGTCGGAGAGCTTTTTGAGGGACGAGAGGGTGGCCAGCTCGTTGTGCCAGAGGGCGAACACGGCAACGGCCAGCGCGATGACCAGCGCCGCCAGCACGCAGGCGAGGCGCTTGAGGACGTTGGAGAGAGAATGATGCTTCATGGGACCTCCTGAAAAAGTCAAAAGAATATAGATAAAATACTTGAATATTCTATCACGACTTCTGTCGTGTTACAAGACTTTTGGAGATCTGGCCGGAAAATAAAAACAGGCGCTGAACGACAGCGCCTGTTCGGAGAGAGACTTAACCAAACAGTTTTTTTGTATTGTGCATATACACCGACAGCACCAGCCCCACGCAGATATACAGCATGAGCACCGAGCTGCCGCCCGCCGAGTAGAAGGGCAGGGTGACGCCGATGACCGGCAGGAGGCGGAGGTTCATGCCGACGTTGACGAATATCTGGGCCATGAACGCGCCGCCGATGCCTGCGCAGATGAAGGAGCCCAGCATATCCTCGCTGTGTGCTCCGGTGGCGAAGGTCTTGATGATGATGGCCAGCAGCACGCCCAGCACCACGCAGCAGCCCACGAAGCCTGCCGCGTTGCCGATCCAGCTGAAGATGAAGTCATTGTGGGCGTTGGGGACGCTGTAGTAGCGGCCGCCGAAGAAGCCGTTGCCGAAGATGCCGCCCGAGCCGATGGCGATCTCGCCCCGCTGCTGCTGGTAGACAATGTTCTTCCAGATCGTCTCGCTGGGCGCCCAGCCCGTCTCGTTGTTGGGGTCGATGACCGCAAGGATGCGGTACCACTGGTAGCCCTTGCCGATCTTGTCGCTGAAGAAGGCGAAGGCCACTGCTGCCGCCGCTGCGAGGGCAGCGAAGGCCCCGATGATATACTTCCAGCTCAGCCCGGCGGCAAAGAGCATACAGCAGCCGATGATGCCGTAGATGATGGCCGTACCATCGTCACCCTGAATGTGGATGATGCCGATCGGCACGAAGAGATGGAGCAGCAGCTTGCCCAGCTCTTTCGGCTCGTTGAGGCGGCTGCGGACATTGTTCAGATGCATGGCGAAGGTAAGGATGAAGCTTATCTTTGCCAGCTCGGTAGGCTGGAAGGTGAAGCCGCCCAGCTTGTACCAGGAATAGTTGTCGGTGTCGCCCGCGTTGTAGCCGATGGTCAGCGGGCCGAGGGTCACGTTGCGGATGACCAGCGTGGGCAGCACGAGGCCCCATGTGAGCACCACATGGACGGGCCAGACATTGACGAGGCTGCGGTAGTCGATGTTGGACAGAAGGATGGCCGCCAGGATGCCGATGGCCGCTGCACCCGCCTGCACCACGGCCCGGCGGTAGTCGCCGATGCCGGTGATCTGGCCGGTGAGCTCATCCACGGCAAAGCCGCTGCCCTGCTTCGCCGCCCATGACGACAGCGCCAGCACCGCCATCGCGCTGCTGAACAGGCAGAGCAGCAGGTACATCTTGTCTGTCCGTTTCCAATATCGCTGAATGCTTTCCAAAAAAGCACCACCTTTCTGTATCCTTGGGAAGCCGTTTTCTAAGCGTTGCACTCCGCTTACGAAAACAGCTTCCTCGAAACCCTGCCTCACAGCCGGGCATAATCCCCCAATATACCTTATTATACAGCAGGGGAGAGAGGCGCGCAAGATGGACGGTTGTGACAGCTTTGCAAAATCGGCGCAGAACGCTTGACAAAGGCCGATATGCCCTCTAAAATGAAACGTACCGGGGCGGTAAATGGCCGGCCCCCGGCGTTCTTGGAGGAACAGTTTTTACATGAAGGAACAACGCCATCGAATTTTGTGCGCGGTCTGCGCACTGGCACTGGTGCTGACGGCTGTGCTGGCTCCCGCCGCATGGGCGGCAGACGGAGCGGGCGAGGTGCAGGGTACGGCAAAGCCTACCCTCACCACGGGCGATGCCGCCGAGATGCAGCAGGCGGACGCCGCTGTGACGGCCCTGACCGGCAGCGACGAATACGAGCAGATGTCCCGGGAAGAACGGCTCACCGCGGCCCTTGCGGAGCTGGATGAACTGGCCCGGAAGGGGCTGGTGCGCCGGGACTCCATCCGCACCGACGAGGAGAACGGGATGGTCAGCTTTACCTACCGCTGCGGCGTGCTGGGCGGCATCCTGCTCACTCTGCCCGACGAGCTGGACGAGATGACCTTTGACGCCGGAGACAACGGCCTGCGCGCCCCGAGGGACATTGCTCAATGCACTCCCCGCACCGAGATGCCCCTGACCGACGATGTCCGGCAGGCTGCGGAGGCCCGGCAGTACCGGGAGAACGCTCTGCCTGAGACGATCGGCCGTGCCGCTATTTATTATGCCTTCGATAATACGGTGAACAGCTCCCGCTTTCCGTATTATTCCTATATGCAGGGCTTCTGGGAAGGCATGGGCCTGCGCACGACGATGAACACCCGGGTGACCCTGTCGGACCTGCGCCGGATGAACAAATATGATCTGTGCATCCTGAGCGCCCACGGTGCCTACTATACTTACAGCTACGGTACGTTCCGGAAGCACACCCGGACCGAGCCCATCATCCTGCTGACAGAAGCGTCCACGCTGTATAAAGACATCATCTACGGCTTTGACCTGCTGGCTCACCGCATCATCAAGCTCAACGGCCTTTACTGCGTCACAGCGGATTTCTTCCGCAATGCGTACCGCTCGGGCCAGCTCAGCAATACCATCATCTACTCCGAGACCTGTGAGTTCCTGGGCGTCACGAACAGCGTGGACGAGTCGATGGCCGAAGCGCTGCTGGCGGGCGGCGCACGGACTGTGCTGGGCTATGTGAACAACGTCTACACGGTCTACTCCCGCAGTATGCTCTGGGATACCGTCAACCATCTTGCGATGGGACAGACCATCGGCAGGGCGCTGGCCCATGCGAAGGATACCTACGGCGAGAACGACATCATCTGGTATACGGAGCAGGGCGGACGCCGCCCCCACGCCGCCGCAGCGTATCTGGTGCTCTACGGAGACGAGAACGCCCGGCTGAATGTGCCGGAAAACTTCTCGCTCGAGGAACGCGCGGAGGCCGCGGAAGATATGCTGGCCGATGTGCTCGAAAGCGCGGCCTGAGCGTTGCACTTTTGACAGAAATAGTTTATACTAAGGGACGGCAGAACAGGACGGCAGGACTCTGCCGTCCCTTTTTTATAGAAACGCATATGAGGTGGGATACCCATGTCTGAATTTATCACCCACTCCCGCGAGGAGACGGTGGCACTGGGGGCGCAGGTGGCGCAGCATCTTGCGCCCGGGGCGCTCATCGCCTTTACCGGCGGGCTTGGCGCGGGCAAGACGGCCTTCTGCGAGGGCATTGCCAGAGGTCTCGGCTGCACCGACCCGGTCAGCAGCCCGACGTTTGCCATCGTGAACTATTACCGAGGGCCGCGGCCCTTCGCGCACTTTGATCTATACCGCATCTCCACGGAGAACGATTTGTGCGCGGCAGGGTTCTACGACTATCTGGATGAGGGCGCTGTGGTGGCGGCAGAGTGGAGCGAGAACTTCGCCGACCTGCTGGCGCTGGAAGACCCCATCCACATCAACATCGAGCGGGTGGACGACACCACCCGCCGCATCACCATCGAGGGGGTGGAAGTATGAATATCTTAGCCGTGGATACGGCGGGCAAGACCGTGGGCGTGGCCCTGCTGCAGGACGACCGCCTGCTCTACGAGTGCTATCTCGACGCGGGCATGACCCACAGCGAGACCCTGATGCCCCTCATCGACAACTGTCTCAAGTTCTGCGGCATGGGCTGCAGGGACATCGACCTCTACGGCGTCAATGCCGGCCCCGGCAGCTTTACCGGCCTGCGCATCGGGCTGGCGGCGGTGAAGGGTCTGGCCTTCCCCCGGGAGACGCTCTGCGCCCCGGTGTCCACGCTGGAAGCGCTGGCGGCGGCCCACACCGGCTGCGGCACCGTGCTCTGCGCGCTGGATGCCCGCCGTGCGCAGGTGTACAGCGCGGCGTTCGACCTTGAGACCCACGAGCGTCTGATGGACGACGATGCCCGCGCCGTGGCTGACCTGGCCGAGTTTGTAGAAAATTGCAAAAAGCCTCTGTTTTTTGTTGGTGATGGCGCAGCTCTGTGCTATAATAAATATGGCAATGTCCCGGGCGTGCTCTGTGTACCGCCGGCTCTCCGCAATGGCCGTGCCGCTGCGGTGGCCTATGTGGCAAAGCAGATGGCTCAGCGGGGCGAAGCCGTCCTGCCCGAGGCTCTGCTGCCGGATTATCACCGGCTGAGCCAGGCCGAGCGGGAGCGGGCCGAGCGTCTGGCCGCAGAAGCTGCCCGTACCGAAATACCGGAAGATACTGCAAAGGGAAAGGATCAACACCAATGACGAAACCCATCGCACTTGCCGCCGACCACGGCGGATTTGAACTGAAAGAGGCCGTTAAGGCCCATCTGGACGAGCTGGGGTTGGAGTACATCGACTTCGGCACCCACAGCACCGCCAGCGTGGACTACCCTGACATGGCTCTGCCTGCCTGCGACGCCGTGGTGAGCGGCCAGTGCAGCAAGGCGCTGCTGTTCTGCGGCACCGGTGTGGGCATCAGCATGGCCGCAAACAAGGTCAAGGGCATCCGTGCCTGCTGCTGCTCTGACAGCTTCAGCTGCGAGTATACCCGCCGCCACAACGACGCCAACGCCCTGTGCATGGGCGGCCGCGTCGTCGGCCCCGGCCTTGCCTGCCAGCTGGTAGACATCTTCCTCAACACCGAGTTCGAGGGCGGCCGCCACGAGAAGCGCATCGCAAAGCTGATGGCGATCGAGAATCGGTAAACCTTAGTATTCCAATATCTATTCACAATATAAGGAGCGTGTATTATGACCCCTATGATCGTTGAGCATCCGCTGCTGCAGCACAAACTGAGCATTCTGCGCAACAAGCAGACCGGCACCAAGGAGTTCCGTGACCTCGTGGGCGAGATCGCCACTCTGCTGTGCTATGAGGCTACCCGTGACCTGCCTCTGGAAGAGGTGGAGATCGAGACTCCCATCACCATGGCAAAGACCAAGGTGCTGGCAGGCCGCAAGCTGGCTCTGGTGCCGATCCTCCGCGCCGGCATGGGTATGCTGGATGGTATGCTGACCCTGCTGCCCGCCGCTAAGGTCGGCTTCATCGGCCTGTACCGCGACGAGGAGACCCTGCAGCCCGTGGAGTACTTCTGCAAGCTGCCGCAGGACATCGCCGAGCGCGATGTTCTGGTGCTTGACCCGATGCTGGCTACCGGCGGCAGCGCCATCGACGCCATCACCCAGATCAAGAAGCACGGCGCAAAGCGCATCAAGTTCATCGGCCTCATCGCTGCTCCGGAAGGCATCAAGGCCCTGCACGAGGCACATCCCGATGTGGACATCTACCTCGGCGCACAGGATGACCACCTGAACGAGAACGGCTACATCGTCCCCGGCCTGGGCGACGCAGGCGACCGTATCTACGGCACCAAGTAAATCTCTGTATAACGGAAAAGTGCTCTGCCGGCCGGCAGAGCACTTTTTGCGTCTTGAAGCTTATTTTCTGCGTTTCAGGATCTCATCCAGAATGGCATCCGCCACATCATCCTTGCTCATCAGGGGCAGTTCGCGGGCGCCGTCCGGCGTGATGAAGGTGACAACATTGGTATCCACGCCAAACCCGGCACCGGCGACCTTCAGATTGTTGGCCACCACCATGTCGAGGTTCTTTTTCTCGAGCTTGGCCGAGGAGTTGGCCAGCATGTCCCGCGTCTCCATCGAGAAGCCGCAGAGGAACTGCCCCTTCTTCTTGGGGCCGATGGTGCCGAGGATGTCGGGCGTCCGCTCCACGGCGATGGAGAGGTCGCCGTCCTTCTTCTTGATCTTGTCGTCGGCCACGGCGGCGGGGCGGTAATCGGCCACGGCAGCGGCCATGACCAGAACGTCCATCTCGTCGAAGCGGCTGGTCACGGCCTCGTACATCTGCTGGGCTGTCGTGATGGGGACATCCTCGGTGAACCGCACCGGCTGCAGGGCCGTCGGGCCGTGGATGAGGGTGACGTCGGCACCGCGCATCGCGGCGGCACGGGCCACGGCATAGCCCATCTTGCCGGTGGAGTGGTTGGTCAGGTAGCGCACAGGGTCCAGCGGCTCCTGGGTGGGGCCGGCCGTGACGGCAATGCGCAGACCGGTGAGGTCCTTCGGCTTTGCGATGGCGCGGAAGATGTAGTCCAGCAGGACATCCTCTTTCGGCAGGCGTCCGCTGCCCACGTCCTTGCAGGCCAGTATGCCGCTCTCGGAGGGGATGACCGTGAAGCCGTACTTTTCCAGTGTGGCGATGTTGTCCTGGGTGATGGGGTTCTCCAGCATCCCGGTGTTCATGGCAGGGGAGACGAGCTTGGGACACTTGGCCGCAAGAACGACGGTGGTGAGCATATCGTCGGCGATGCCGTGGGCCATCTTGGCAATGATGTTGGCAGTGGCCGGGGCCACGAGGATGACGTCGGCCTTCTTTGCCAGCGAGATATGGGTGACTTCGAACTTGAAATCCCGGTCGAAGGTGTCCACCATGCACTTGTGGCCCGTCAGGGTCTCGAACGTGATAGGGGTGATGAACTGGGTGGCGTTTTTGGTCATGATGACCTCCACGTCGGCCCCCAGCTTGCGCAGTGCGCTGGCCACATTGGCCATTTTATAGGCGGCAATGCCGCCGCTGACGCCCAGAAGGACGCATTTTCCCTTCAGATCCATCCAAAATACCTCCTATAAATAGGGATAATATAACTACAGTATAATGCAAAACGGCCCAGAGCACAACAAAATCTTTGATGGGGGTTGTATCTTGGCTCAAAATGCGGTAAAATACAGCTTGACTTATACAAAAAAGCTCTCCGTCAAGCCTGCGGCTCACGGGCAGGCCCGTCTCCATACAACCTCTCAGGCGCTTTGCGCCAGCTCCCCTGGTAGGGGAGCCTCTGGCGAAGAGATGGGGCTTTACGATATGCCAAGGCCTCCCCTCGGTAGGAGAGGCGGCATCGCACAGCGATGACGGAGAGATTCGACCCTGCGAGGAACTGAATTATGATTTTAGCCATTGACATAGGCAACACCACCGTCGCCCTCGGGGGCATCCGGGACGGACGTGTATGCTTTGTGGCCCACATGGACACGGTGCGCACCCGCACAGCGGCGGAGTACCGTGCCGAGATGGAAAAGGTGTTCTCTCATCGGAGACACCCGGAAAAGCCCATCCGCTTCGAGGGCGCTGTCCTCACCAGCGTCGTTCCCCAGATCACGGGGGCGCTGGCTGAGTGCGCCCGCCACTACACCGGCAAAAAGCCGGTCATCGTCTCGCCCGACATCCGTACCGGCCTCACGATGGGGGTGCCTGACCCCCACGCTGTCGGCAAAGACCGCCTTGTGGATGCGGCCTACGCGGCGGCGAATTTCCCCCTGCCGGTGGTCACGGTAGACCTCGGCACCGCCACCACGTTCAACGTGATAGATGAGAATAAGGTCTTCCGGGGCGGCGTCATCTGCCCCGGACTTTCCACTGGTCTGCGGGCGCTGGGGGAGCGGTGCGCCCAGCTGCCGCAGGTACATCTTTCTTCGCCCAAAAGCGCGATCGGCGTCGATACCGAGAAGTGTATGCTCTCCGGCTCTGTGCTGGGGACGGCTGTCCTGCTGG
>ENA-USYV01003507-USYV01003507.1-human-gut-metagenome-genome-assembly--contig:-NODE-3507-length-10757-cov-5.460955_pt1 | contig 10757 bp, 12 predicted proteins | sample MGYA00250066_ERZ773514 | MGnify/ENA primary metagenome ERZ773514 (study PRJEB29103, sample SAMN06112049) | human gut metagenome | biome: human gut; feature: ankylosing spondylitis patient; material... | reverse complement strand
ACGCGATATGCCGGACGCCGACAAGTTAGCAGTATACGAAGCTATTACGGATTTTGCATTTTTCGGCGTAGATCCGGGCGGATTGTCCCCCGTGGGTCGCTTGGCGTGGAAACTAATACGCCCGCAACTTGAGGCCTCAATAAGGCGTTACGAGGCGTGCGTAACGAATGGCAACAAGGGGAAAGAGTTCGGAAAATTGGGCGGGCGTCCTCGTAAAACCCCAACGCATAACCCCAAAGAAAAACCCCAAACGACAACCCCAACGCATAACCCCTTAAATCATAATGATAATGATAATGATAATCTTAATGGGAATGATAAGGGGGTTATAGGGGGAGAAGTCGCAGCCAAACGCGCGGCGTTTGTTGCTCCCTCGCTCGAAATAGTCAAAGATTATTTTTCTACGATCAAAGGAAGCGATGCAGATGCCGAATGCTTTTACGACCATTTTACGGCCAACGGCTGGAAAGTATCCGGTAAATCCTCAATGAAAGATTGGAAAGCCGCCGCGCGAAATTGGATGCGCCGCAAATCCGAGTTTAGCACCACGATCCAAAAACAAACAAACCATGAAACGAAACGAATCTACAAAGACCTATAGCCGTCTGGCCCCCGTTGAGGGGTTACCGGAATCGCCCGAACTCGAAAGAGCCATTTTAGGCGCTTTAATTCTCGAACCGGATCAACTATACGACGTGACGGAGATCGTTGAAATTTCGGCATTCTCTGATGCAAATAACGGCAAAATCTATGGCGCAATGCTCTCGATGTTGGAGCGTGGCGATAAAATCGACCTCTATACGCTTTCGCAACGGCCGGAACTCAAGGGCCGGGATATGTTGCGTTACCTTTCGGAACTGACTAACGCGGTAGACTCCGGCGTTAATTTGCTGGACCACGCAAGGCAGCTCGCAGACATAGAAGCCCGGCGCCGTCTTATCATGCTGAGTTATGAAATCGCAGCCAAATCCAGCGCCGGAACGAATTCCGCCGAGGAGATATGCGAATTGGTCACAAATCAGATTGCGGCATTAGTGTCCACAACAGCCCGCGTGAGCGACCTAATACCGCTGTCTGACGCTGTTCGGGCAACTATTGACAATTTGGAGCTGCGGCAACAAGAAAGGCAGGCAGGCCAGTGCATCGGCATTCCTACCGGGTTGCAGCGGCTCGACGCGCTTACGGGCGGCTGGCGTGGCGGTCAGTTGATCGTATTGGCAGGCAGGCCGGGAACCGGCAAAAGTGCCATAATGCTACATTTTGCCCGTGCTGCGGCCGTGTCAGGTGTTCCGGTGTGTGTCTATTCGCTGGAAATGTGCGTGGAACAGTTGACCGGGCGAATGCTGGTCGGCAGTTCGGGTGTAAGTTCGGGAGTGTTCCGCACCGGTAATGTTGACGCTTCGGGCTGGACGAAAATAGAGAAGGCCAGCGCTACCCTTTCGGCTATGCCTGTTTACCTCAACGATCGGGCAAATCTCACTATTGGGGCTATACGCTCGCAATGCAAGGCGATGCGCCGCCGGGGACGGTGCGGGATGGTCATAATCGACTACCTGCAACTGCTCGATACGTCAAGCCGTAACACGAACAGCACCCGCGAACGGGAGATCGCCGCCGCCAGCCGTTCGGCGAAACTGCTTGCAAAGGAGTTAGACGTGCCGGTTATCCTGTTGTCACAACTATCGCGTAAGATTGAGGAGCGCGCCGATAAAACGCCTCTATTGTCGGACTTGCGCGAATCGGGCGCCATTGAACAGGACGCCGACATGGTGCTGTTCCTTGATCGTCCGGCAATGTACGGCATGCAAACGATTGACACGAACCGCTACGGGCTTATATCGTCCGAAGGCGTCGGGGTGCTGCATATAGCAAAAAATAGAGAGGGGGCGGTGGGTCGGATTTATTTTCGACATAACGAGAGCCTGACCCGGATAGCCGACTACGAGAATACGGCGGACGCAACCGGGGAGGCCGAGCCGTTTTGACGTAATACGCGATTTGAGCGCATGAAAATACCCAAGTGGGACAAATGCCCACGCAGCAAGAGAAAATCAAAAAAACACGAAAGGTTATATGGAAAAACAGCTATTGTGCCCGCCTTTGCGGGACGAGTTTACAAAGTTCGGCGACAAATTCGAAAAAAATCGCCCACAACAAAGCCAACGGGATGTACTGCTACAAACGCACAACGCCCGGCGGGCTGACCTATTACGAGGTGTTCAAGGCGCCCAAAGAAACCCGATGTACGGGCGAGCCTTATGACCGCTACCCAAGTACGGAACAATTCGGTTTCGGCACGGCCCTATGCATTCGCGGTGACGAGAAGTGCACTGCCGACAAGATCGCCTTTTATATGTCGAACGGGTTCGAGGCGGGCAGATTTCGCGTGTGATATGCGTCCGTATGATTCGACCGAAAACGGCGATAAAACGACGATAACAACCATTTTTTCAACCAATAAAAAAATCATGAAAGCAATTAAGATTGACAATCAACACGGCATTGGGCTAATTCTCGGCCGTACAACCACCACGATTATCGACTGCCACGGTATGCGCAAGGGCGACGATGAAATTATTCTGTACGTCCCCGATGCCAGTGATTATGACACGGATTTCATACAGAGCGACTGCGCTATGTTGCATTTTAGCCCGGCGCAGGCCAAAAGATTAGCGCGTAAGTTGTTGAGGCTGGCAAATCAGCAGAAAACAAGCGTTAAACAAGCGTAGAACAAACTAAACAGGCTTAAAATATCATGGACAACGAAAAACTAGAAAAGCTGTTGCATGCAGCCGAAAAGTACGGTGCCGATGCCGTTTACGAAATGGCCGCCAAGCAAGACGGCGAGGCAGATTCGAGCAGTAACGCAGATGAAGGTAGCGAAATTGCGGCGCTTATCAACAAGGGCACCCGCCGTATCATCGAAGGAAAAGATAGCGCCGGCAATTCCGACCGCTCGCTGACAGTAGACCCTTTCACCAATTTGCCTATGTAGCTATTATGAAAAAGAATTCGGAAACAATTTGTATTGGACAAATCCCCCAGAACCACACCCGCTATTTATTCGATCAGGCAATAGCCCAATTACGGGAGATTATAACCGCCGACAAAGTGGTGGAATACGGTGAGGAAATGACAACGGCGTTTATTCGGGAGTTATTGCAGGGTGGCCACGCTATCCGCTCCCGGATGCTCGACAAATTCAACGCCTCGCTGGCTACTGTATCATTCCCGGCTGAACGCAGGCAGAAGGAGGCATTATATGACGCCCTGCTATCTCAGTTCGATGAACTGACCCGCAAGGCCTGCAAAACAATCGAGGATTTCAAGTATATCCCCATAGAAGCCTATACAGTGGGGCCTGACGGTATCGAATGTGTCCCCGAAATAATCGACAAGGCATTTGCTGAGGCCGGAAATGTGTGCATCTCGCACCCCTCGCAGGTGGAAGTATATAATGCGGCGAATAAAGCCATTGCAGCGATACGTGAACTCGATGTGCTGGCCCAGAAATACGGGATGTATGCAGTCAACAAGGGCAATTACAGGGCGATCATCAACATAGATTGGGAGATGGATGCCACCGTCGGAGTATTGGGGGCCAAGAGGGTTGTAGAACTCAATCTATTCGCCGTACAACAGGCATACGACGGCGGCATTTTCAAAACTATGTCTATGTAAACAAACAATAATAATGAAAGAAGAAGAAATCATGCAAGAAAGCCAGCAGCCCCAAGGAGTGACGGCCATCGACTACTCCGAGGAAGAGGCAAAGAAGCGCGCTGCGGAATGGGCGGAAACATTGCCCGACGCCGAATAATCCAAACGTACAACAAGATTTTTAACAACTATGAAAAATTACGAATCAATTATCGAGACCTACAAAGCGGCCATTCCTCAACTGGAGGCAGCAATACAACAGTTGACGGCTTCACGGTTGAAAATATCTACCGAGAGCCTCAAGGATATTGCGACGGATAACAGTAAGAGTATCCGGGCGCAAGCACTGCGGATCGCAGCCGAAGACGCAAAGAAAATAAATATCGTGACAACCCGCCAAACGCTCACGGATCAGGCTGTTGAATACCTTAGCAAAGTAATAGACAATTCGCAGCAGGTCGTTCATGAAGCGCTACACCTCGGCAAGGAGAAGGCACTCGATTATACTGCCTTTGTGGTGAACGGCGATAAAATCGAATTGTCTGCCGAATGGCTTGCAGATCAAGAGCGGCAACGCCTTATTGATGTAAGCACTATGCGGGGGCGTGTACTTCAGCAGTTCGACGAAGTGCGCCGGGCTGTTGAGGCTCTGAACGCCTTGGTCGCCTGCAACAAGAATTACAAAATGGGGTTGCTCCCCGCCGGCACCCGATACCGGACAATAGCAACCATCGACGAGGACGGAAAATTGGAATTGCATTCTGAAGCATTGGATTTTCTGGGATAACAATAGAGACGGGTGGGGAAAGCCCCGCCCATCTCACTAACATCCATATTCACTATGCTATACCCAGACGGACAAATATACGAACAATCTGGGGAATGCGCAAGAGGAGAGAAAGGATAACCAAAGGATTTGCAGCTGTCGATGATAGGACCGTCTGGACGCTTGAGTTGAACCGCGATGAACTGATGATAATTCTGAATGGGATTAAAAATCACCGAATAAAAGGGGCGCGTATGAAACTGGCGGCCTTACGGGAGCAGAGAAACCGACGGCGCGATCCCGGTAAAGCAATCAATGTAAAATCAAAAAAAAAGTAAAACCCATGAACGAGAATAAAAACGCACACAAGGACATTGCGACAACACCAAGGCCCCAAATGGCCGCATCCGGAAGGCTGGATTTCATCAGTTTCCGAATAGCCCAAAAGAGCTACACGATATACAAGATGTCACCCCGGACCACGGCGAGAATCATGGCCGCCCGGCATATCGGCAAGGGATCTGACGGCAGCAAGGCGTGTATCGTGGCAATGGCCCATAGTATTGCGCTGGCCGTCGCTGGAAGCAAAAGCATATTCGCGGATCTCAAGGCGTGGTTTATATGCCGGCGGATTATGAAACGGGCATCTTTCGCCGAGTTGTTTGACTGCTACCAAAAAACGCTGATGATGATTCCGCTGGAGGATATTTCTGCAGTTGCCAGCGTAATAAGCGGATTGGCTGAAACTGTAGCTAAAGATGCGAAATGATACACCTGTGAATCATCGAAAAAATAAATTGCAGAAAAGCATTGTTTACTATTGCTTTTTCACGGGACCGCCGCAATCTTTGTACTGAGCTTATGAAGGAATAAGCCACGGATGATAGTATAGTGCGATTGGTCTGTTGGCTTCCTGAGCCGACAGACCTTTTTGTTTAATCCGGGTGCCGAGGGGCACCGCAAAAAAAAAGTTTTATGACTGATTTAATGACTCTGGCGAAAAGCCATCCCGACACCACCGTTACCGTCAAGTTGAAAGACCTGATGCGATTTCATGAGGATATCACTGCCGACCTAGAAAAAAGATTGCTGAACAAACTTGTCGAGATTAGAAAGGATGATCGCTATCTATCAATAAATCAGGTATGCGAAATATTCTCAATTGATCGAAGCACGTTGTGGAAGTGGCAGCAGAAGGGCCTTTTGGTTCCCTTTAAAGCCGGGACCATTTGGCGATACAAGTTGTCGGAAATTCGCGCAATGGTCAACAAAGCCACCAATAAAACAAACAAATAAAGGGGTGACGATCCGAGCCGCGACAGACATAAAAAATACCCGCGTTTCGCAACGCAGGTAATGTAAAATTGCACGCCACCTAGCCAAAAAACTAATGTCCACGCACAATAACCGTTAAAATTAAAATAATCGTTATGAGCGCACTATCATTCAAAATTACTACGGATACCGCAAAGATAAACAATTTCCGTAAATCGCTTGAACGTTTATACGAATTACTCGAAAAATTCCCGTCCAAATCAAGCGGATTCAAAGTTATAAACCGCCATATTAGCGATCTGGAGACTCGTGTAGATCAGGCTATACGCAAAATTGCCAAGATGCAGCAACAAGCTGCGGAGTCGGCGGCTAAAGTGGCCACCCCTGCCACCCCAACAGCGACTCCCAGCAACAGCAAAACGACATCAGGGAGTCAGACGGCCCAAGCCGAAGCAGCAGCATATAAAGACCTGATCGGCACCATCCGAGAAGCTAGCGCCCAAAAAAAGATATATACAGCTCAAATTGAGCTGTTGAAAACCAAGACGCAAGCACTGACGGCTGAGTACAATGCACTTTCCAAAGCCGAAAAGAACAACGCCGCAGTCTCGCAGGCACAAAAGGACAAACGGCTGGACCTTTCGCTGTCTATTGCCAAAAACAAAGAAGAACTGGCGCTATATCAAGGAACCCTGAAGAACATTATCAAGACAGAGCAATTCGCCGAGGGATCCATTAATAAAATGTCGCAATCGCTGACCCGGATGAAGAATATATACCGGAATTTAAGCGCAGCAGAGCGGGAGGGGACACGGGGACAAACCATGCTTAAAAATATCGACACACTCGATACGAAGATTAAAGAATTGGATGCGGCAATGGGGGTACACACCCGCAATGTCGGTAATTATGCTTCCGGATTCAATATGCTTGGATTCCAGATTCAGCAAGTCGCCCGTGAATTGCCGTCGTTGGCGTATGGCCCGCAGATTTTCTTTTCGGCCATATCCAACAACCTGCCGATGCTGGCCGACGAGATTTCACACGCGAAGAAATCTGTTGATGAATTGAAGAAAGCCGGGCAAACATTCACGCCCGTATGGAAGCAGATTGCATCGTCCATCTTCTCGTGGCAAACTTTGCTTGTCGCCGGAGTTACCGTACTTACCCTCTACGGAAAGGAGATCGTAAATTGGGTGTCAAACCTTTTTGCGGCAGATAAATCGCTGGACTCGGTAATTAAGAATATTGACCAGTTCAACAACCAAGTTACAACCAGCAGAGAGGAGCTACAACGCGAATTCCGGGCTTTATCCCAAGCAAAGAAAGGTACTGCAGAATATGCTTTAGCACGTCAGACGATAATGGATAAATACGATAAATATTTGTCCAAACAGCGCGCTGAAATACAGAATCTGGAGGATATGCGTGGTGCCTATGAAGTGCTGTTGAAAAGCGTTACTGCCACGTCTGTAGCCAAAGGGTTAGAAGCAGCCAACAATAGTGCTATGGAGGAGTTTAATGCTTCTATGGAAGAAGCATTTAAAGGCGTTCAGGCTAAATTTATTGCAAAGTTCGGCAAAGAAGAGGGAGTTGCTTACTTCACAAGATTTCGCGAAGGATTACAAAGCGGGGTTCCTGAATTAGAAAAAGAGGCAAAAGAAATTTACAAAAAATTTAATAAAGAGTCCATAGTCGAAACTACAACTATGGTAGGCAATCGCCCAGTTGTTACTAAATCTATTAAAGTCACTAATACCCTTTCAGAAGCAGTAAACAAGGCGACTAAAATACGCGAAAAATATAACGATGTACTTTCTGCCAATAAAATTGCAATGGATACCCTGCTGGATATGTATAACATCTCGGCAAAAGATATTGACAAGGATGGTAAAGCGACAGAAGATATAGTAGAGCAGAAGAAAAAGGAAATCGCGGAAATCGAAAAAATTGTAGCCAAGACACCCGAAGAAGTTGCCGCCCGCAACAAAAAATTGGAAGCGGCACGGAAGGAGTTGAAGGTATTGGAGAATTTAGGTCTTGCGACGAAAGATCAAATTGAATTAGACAACACACGAAAACAAATTCAGCGCGAAATGCGAGATGCTGGATTTGAAGCAAGACAGGCGGAAATTGACGTAATGCCGGAGGGGATAGATAAAAATATCGCCCAAATAGAATTGGACTATCAGAAGCGAGAAGCCGCCATCGCAGATGGAGCAGAGCGAATCCGTGAACTGCAGAAGAAAGAGTTAAGCCGAGGACAACGCGAGTTAATTGCAGCGCGCCAACAGGCTATTAAGGCGTTGAAAAATAAAGAATGGGATACTGCGTTTTTGGCAGAAGCGGGAATAAAAGACCCCAAGACATATTTAGATGACCAGCTTGAAGCGTGGAATGAGTACTACATGAAGTACGGGACCATTCTCGAAAAGATACAGGCTACAAAGGAGTATTACGACAAAAAAATCAGCTTAGCAAAAGACGCGGGAACGGCCGAAGCATTGAGAGCCGAAAAAGACGCCGCGATGGCTGCCCTTGAGGTGGAGGGCGGCGACTTTGTCAATAGCCTAATCAGCAAGACAAAAGAAGATATAGAAAAACTAAAGCGCGAGATAAAAGCTGCATTAAAAACGCTTGAAGATGAATTTAATAAACTCCCTTCTTCGGATTCTGAGCTGGGGGATGACCTGCGAAATAAAATAAATGTTCTTCGAGCGCAACTATCTGCTATTGAGAAATTGGACCCCGTTAGCGACGAAAAGCACAGCGAATCCTTTGAAAAGTGGCAGAAACTATACAGCACGCTCACTAAAATTGAAGGACAATTTAACGACATCGGCGAAGCTGCGGGCGGTGCGATGGGGGAAGTAATATCGACCGCGAGCAAGATTACGACCAGCTCGCTGCAAATGATCAATAGCATCAAGACCCTTGCAGAAAATTCGGCAGAAGGGATTGAAAATACGGGAGAAGTAGCCGCAACCACCATCCAAAAAGTAGAACGGGCATCTGTAATTCTGGCCATTATTCAAGCTGCGTTGAAAATCATACAAAGCATTGCCAGTATATTCGGAGATACGGAAACTTCAATGGAGCGGAATATCCGAGAAGCCCAAGAATTAAACGAAGAGCTGCGGGTGATGAATGAACGCGCCCGCCTGAATGCCGATGTATTCAAAACTATTTTCGGAGAAGATGCCTTTGGGAATTACGTTAATAATGTAACAGCCTTAACTGACGCCATGAATGCCTATCAGGCAACAATGGATAAAATTACAAATCGTGGCAAAGAAAAGTATGTAGAATTTGGAACAGGTAATACAGGTCTGGCTAATTTATGGAAGGATGATTTTATCTGGGAAAGCGTTTCAGAGTCTGTTGCTAACATGATGAATCAAGTTCAACATTCTACATGGTTCCGAAGCGCAAAATATAAGAAATTAAAAGATGTAGTCCCTGAATTATTCGAAGAGAGCGGCGTGTTAAATATGCAAGCCCTCAAAGAATTTGTAGAGGGGAATAGCGATACTTTCAAACACCTCTCCAAAGAAAATCAGACATACCTCAAAGAACTGGTAAATAATTGGGAGACATATGAAGAAGCGATAAAGGCAGTCAATGACTACCTCAATGAAATATTCGGCGAATTAGGAAACACACTGACCGACGCACTGGTCGATTCTTTCGAACAAGGAACAAATGCCGCGGATGCCTTTGGTGAAGCGGCTGGCAATATGCTTAAGAATCTTGCAAAGCAGGTGTTATACACGGCAACTATAGGACCCGAAATAGAAAAAGCGCAGAAAAAAATTGACGCCATAAATCGGGACCTGTCACTCTCAGATGAAGAGAGGTACAATGCACTTGCCGGAGTTGTAGATACAATGCTTGATGATGTTCTTGCCCAGCAAAAGGTAGGGCAAGAATTATGGGAGCGGCTCAAACAGGCCGCCGAGGAGCGCGGTCTGCAGTGGGAGGCAGAAGCAGCGGGCCAAGAAGCGACATCTCGCGGTTTTCAGGCTATGTCTCAAGATACCGGCGACGAGTTAAACGGCCGATTCACGGACATTCAAGGCAAAGTCACCGACATTCGAGGGTATGTAATGGCAATGGCGCAAACTGGAGGAATTATAACCGCCATAAACAACATCGCCACTTTAGGTGATAGAATAGATCAGATGTCGGTCGCCTGCTATGAATCGTTGCGCTTTGACGCGGAAACCCTTATCGAAGTGCGCGAGATAAATTCCAGCACTAAAAATATGGACAAAACCTTAGCACGGATCGAGGAAGGGATAAATAGCATTAAGAAAAATACTGAAAGCCTCTAACGCTTTTTACTACATGAAGATAAAAAAAGACATAGCAGACCTGAAAGCGTTTATGGACAATATCGAAGACGAGGTTGTCGATTTCATGGATGAAAAAGCCCACGAAGCACTTATTGAGCAAAAGGCAGCTCGACTACTATCTGGCAAACGCGACTATTTAAACCATACATGGAATCTTCGCAGTTCACTTGGTTATGCCGTGACTTATAATGGCAAGGAAAAAAGGCGATTTATAGGGGATCAAAATCATACGGATCCGACAGCGGGTGTCGAAGCGAATAAAGCCCTAAACGAAGTAAATAAAGCAGGTACGGGCGTTATTTTCGTCGATGGAATGGATTATGCGTCCTTCGTCAGCTCCAAAGGCTATGATGTGATAGATACCGCAGAAGCTTATCTAAAGAGAGAATTAAATAAACAACAATAAAAATTGGAAATGTAAAATACAGACTCTCTTTAAACAGTGTCAGTGTACCAATTGGATAACATCTATTCCGGAATGTATTTTTAAAATAGATTCCGGAATATTTTTACCAATCGCCTTATAATATGCTTGACATTCAGCTTTCCACTTTTCTACATTACATCCGGTTATTCCATTTGCAGCTATATCTTTCCGTACATTGTTCAAGAAAATAGCCAACACAATTTCTTCTGCCTTCTCAACATTATTTAATAAAATATATTTACGAAGCTCCCAAAAGGTGTCCTCTGGGGTATTT
>ENA-USYV01003501-USYV01003501.1-human-gut-metagenome-genome-assembly--contig:-NODE-3501-length-10779-cov-3.835264_pt1 | contig 10779 bp, 6 predicted proteins | sample MGYA00250066_ERZ773514 | MGnify/ENA primary metagenome ERZ773514 (study PRJEB29103, sample SAMN06112049) | human gut metagenome | biome: human gut; feature: ankylosing spondylitis patient; material... | reverse complement strand
TCCGGTGATCGTAGATTATTTCTATCATGAGGAAATCCGTGGGACAGAGAATACCGGAAAAAGAAATCGCTAAATTCCAGTTTATAAACCTGCTAGATAATCAGGACAATTAAAATTGATTGGAGAACTCTCTACACCTTTCGTTGAGCCGCTCATCAACACAAAGTTGTTTTACACGATTTTTCTCTTTTGTTATACTAAAAACAAAGGAGGATACAGCATATGAAAGAAAGTAATTTTAGCAGTAGACTGTCAATGTTTCGTCAAAATAAAAATATGACACAGGAAGAATTGGCAGAGCGAATGGGGGTTACACCACAGGCACTTAGCAAATGGGAACGGGGACATAGTTTACCGGATATTTTATTACTCAAGGAACTTTGCCGGATATTAGAAATCAGCGCAGACGATTTATTGGGGATAGAAAATCGGAAAATAACAGAAAACGGAAATGATTTAGCACAAAAAGAAATCTGGCACAAATTACAAAATTGTTTGGAGCCATTGGAGTGTATTTTCGGAAAAGATTTGGTCCCTGCATTTTTGGATGGGACATATCAGGAAAAAATTGTAGAAGCAAGAAAAAAATTAGCGGGCGAAGGAATCCTAATGCCGTTGGTACGGATACGAGATGATGAAGGGTTAGCCTCCCGTGAGTTTGCAATCTTGTCTTATCGTCAGACTTTGCGAAAAGAGTCGGTAGAAACAGAAATCAAAGACGCTAGTTATATCGTAGAGCGTTTAGAAAAGACCGTAAGAGAAAACTATGCCCACATTCTCAATCGGGATTTGGTAAAAGACATGGTAGAGAATCTGCAGAAAAAATATCCTGCACTTATTAGGGGCGTTGTGCCGGAAAGGATTTCCTATGGGTATCTGACCGATGTATTTAAACAATTGCTAGAGAGAGGACTCGCACCATGGTATTTTAGTAAAATAATTGAAATTATGGATAGTGAATGTCGAAGAAATCCGTCAATCACCGAAGCGGAGTTGGTGTGCACAATCGGAAAAAAATTGCAGGAGAAGTAGCGATATCCTTTTATTTACAAATCGTATTAAGCTATGATAAACTATTAACATAAATATATTTTTTGGGGAAAGTAGTATTTCCCACTGGCACTAGCAGGCTTAGTATGATTGGAGGATGTTTATGAAGAAAAAAACAAGAAAAAGGAGTTTGTGTTTGCTGCTCGCAGCGGCACTTCTTCTGACTTCGATACCGTTTGATATGACAACGTCGTCGAAGGCGGAGGAGAAAGGAACTGTTGTCAGAGATGGTGAGTACACAACCGGTATTTTTGCCGGTGAATATGGAATTGACCAGCTTTTTGATTATGTTATGATGACAAGCACATTAAAAGGTCTGCCATATGATGCATCCTGGGGAACAGCGAATGCTTCTACCGGCCATCAGTTTACAAAGAGTATGATGGCGGACAGACATTTTGTATTAAAGTATTCCGGAGATTCAAATTATCCGCTTGCTTTATGTCTTTATGAGGATGATGGCACACCGGTAGTGAGCAGCCGAAACAAAGGGTTAAAGTCATCTTCAAAAATAGGTCTTAGTACCAATGTGTGTCTTACCACCACAGCATCTACTTATATGAAAAAAAATTATACGGATGGAATCGAAGGTGTAATGGCGCTTTGCAGTATGGGCGAGGCAGATTCCCAAGGACTCTATTTTAAGAGTAAGAACGGATTTGGATATTATTTAAGTGGCAGCCAGGGGCGCGATGTTGGGGAGAAAATTGTTTGGGAAGATGATGCCAATACATCGGTTACAATGGATAAACTTGCTGAAATGACAGGATATTCTTCTAACAGTCTGGAGTCCGGCCAGTATGCGGTTATGTATAATTCCGAAGGCGGGCAGCAGGTACTTGATATGCCGGAGGAGCAGACAAAAGAAAAAGATGTTGATCTTACGCTTTCTGAGAATGTTCCAACAAGAAAAGGATACCATTTTATAGAATGGAACACAAAAGAAGAAGGTTCAGGAACTTCCTATGATCCGGGGGCAACGTATTCTAAAAATCAGGTAGTGACTTTGTATGCCATTTGGTACAGATATTATGAAGAAGGATTGTTTGGTGCAAAGTTAAGTAAGGATCAGATTCTTGATGTTATTACCAGTACAAACATGATAAACGGATATGGTTATGATGCTTCTTGGGGAACAGCAGATGCATCCACGGGTCATCAGTTTAAAAGTACCCAGTTAAAAGACCGGTATTTTGTATTTCGCTATAGTGGCGACGATAATTATCCGGTTTCGCTTTATATGTACGAAGCCGATGGTACGCCGGTAACCAGATCTGAATCGAAAAATCTTTACGCATCTTCCCTGATTGGCGATGAGAATAATGTCTGCCTTACAGAGGACGGCTATGATTATATGGAAGCCGCATATGATGATGGAATAAAAGGTCTTGTGTGTCAGGGAGAAGTTACCCAGTATGATGAAAATGGTGTAACTTTTGAGAGTATCAACGGATTTGGCTATTATGTATCCATTAACCGAGGATATAAAAAAGGAGATTATATCAATTGGAACGAACCGGAATATGGTGCGGATGTTGACGAATTAGATTCCATTGACACTTTCGCAGATGCAGAAATGTATGACGGTGAGTATGCCATTATTTATAACGAAAATACCAGTGATTTGGTGAAAGATTTCCCTTCTACACAGAAGAAAGAAGATTTGTATGCATTCATTATAACAACGCAAAAGCCAACAAGAAAAGGATATGTGTTTAACGGATGGAATACAAAGAAAGACGGAAGCGGACAGGAGTATGCGGCCGGCTCGAGATATAGTGGCACAGGTGTTCTCACGCTTTACGCAACATGGAAGGAAGAAGAAAAAGCTGCACTTGAAATTTATGAAAATGGCGAGAAAGTGGACCAAAGTTATTTGATGTCCAATGAGGATGCAGTTGATAAAATAGTGAAGGATGCAAAAGATTCCAATGAATTTTATGCAAAACTCAATGAAATCAATCTCGTACATACCTTTGAGGTAAAAGGTGGATATGCAGCGGATGATGTGTATAAGGCAGTTGCTTCGGATGCAAGTGTAGCGTCCTGCGAGATGAATGGAAACATTCTCACACTGATAGGAAAAAAAGATGGATTTACTTACGTTACGGTAACCGATGAAACCAGCGGACAGATTTACCGAATGAGTGTTGACGTAAAGACTTTGGCAAATAAATTGTATATTATCCGTCCAATTACAGACAACAGCTATAAAGATTACCTTACGGATATTGGAAAAGTAGGATGTAATGTCAGCGGCGGAGATGCAGATAAAGTCGAGTGGACGACAGAGAATGATAAGGCAAAAAGTATCAAACAGCTTTCCAACGGCGACTGCATTGTGTGGAAACCGGCACAGGAAGATGTTTCAGTCGGTGTCAAATATGGACTTAGTAAAAGCGATATTTCCATAAAAGACATGTTAAGTGGTGAAGCGTCAGGTGCATATCCGATTAACAATTGTCAGGTTTCCTCAAAATATATGCAGAACATAACGTTATCGGATGCAACAGGAAAAGGAAAAGAAAGCAAATTTACAATTAAGGCATATTTGCTCGATGATAAGGGAAAAGAAATTGCGAAGGATACGCAGACTTTTGAAAAAAATCTGGTCGATAATCCGTATTCAACAGAGGTTACATTTTCCAATGTAAAACAACTCGATAATGCGGAAGTGCTTCTTGAAATTACGACAGAGAACAATACTTACGAGCCAAAACTTGTGAGATATTCTGCTTTTTCGGATGGGCAGCAGGTGAACAGTGGTACCAAAGTGCAGCTTAACAGCAAATCAGACGGTGTCACAGATAACAATATTGTTTATGTCACAGATGAAAATGGAAAAGATATCAATAGTTTATTGATTGATAAAAGTGAGACGAAAAAAATTGTTGTAAACTCATGTGCAGCCATAGGCCATTTTATTGAGATAAAAACGTCCGGCAGAGAATTGAGTGCCGCAAAAGAAGAAACTACATATTATGACGGTATGGTAAATGAGTGGAAAAAATCTGTTTTTGAGATTGACAGTAAAAGTACCTCAACAGGAAGACATTCGGTTGAAGTTATTGTAAAGGATAGCAAAAAGAATATATTGTCAACGCAGACAACGCCATTTACAATAGCCAATGTCACAGACCTTCCATCACCGGAAAAACCAACCAGCATTAATTTTGTTGGTGATTTGGAGACACCAAAATTGTCTGCCGGAAAAGTCATTAACCGAACATTAAAGTTTAACCTGCCAAAAGTTTTGCCGATGAAGGTAAGTTTTCAGGATACCGATGACCCATTCAAGAAAACGTTTATGATTGCCATTGGTAATGCCGGACTTGATGAAAATAATATTGTGGCAGCAGTAACAGAAACCATTAATGATTTAAAAGATAATAAACTGACAAAAACATTATCCGGTTATGCGTTTGGTAATGCGGACTTTATCGACGGTAAATGGGTTATGACCTATACCGGAGGTGGAATTGCCGGAAGCATTCAGTATGAATTTAGTTTCAATAACAATGTAGTCGTTGGATTTGTTCCATTGTATTATGGAATGAAAGTTGGATGCAGTGCAAACATTGATGCGCTGGTTTCAGGTGGAAACTCTTACCATAACCAGTTTGTCGGACTTGATTTCAGCACAAACAACCTGAAACTGACCAGCCAGTATAATTTTGTAACGGATATTCTTGTTGGAATAAAAGGATACGTCGGTGCCAGTGGCGGTGTTGGATTTGACGGTAAAGTAGTAAAATTAAAATTTGGTGTAGAGGGTAACCTTTCGGTTGAATATAATCACCGTGTCGTGATTTTCAAGGACCTTGACAAAACAAAAACATATGACGGCGGATACTTGAATTTCTCCGGTGATATTGGATTGTATTTTGAATTTAAGCTGTTATTTATAAAATACAAGAAAAAAATTGTAGGAACCGGATTTAGCAAAGGCAGAAGTTACCGGGATTGGGAGAAGTTCCCTGTTGGCAGACCAAACTTGTTAGAGTTTGCCGGTATGGAAACAAAATCAAAATCATCACTTCTGAAAATTGCGCCAAAGGCGGATGAAGACTGGATGAATTATATCAATCCATATATAACACCTGTTGCAGCAGAAGATGGTAAAAGCATGGCGATGGTGTATACCGAAAATCTGGAAGATTTGGGAACCATTAATCCGGCGGTAAGTGAATATGATGGAGCAAAATGGTCGGATCCGAAAGTTATGACTGACTGGCGGACAAAAGGCGAGAATCAGACGGTGAACGCGATTGATTATGCCAAAGATGACAAGTTAGAAGTGTTAGCTTTTGATGCGGTAACTTATGATTCGGCGATGGAAAATAGCGATGACATTTCAAGCAGCCAGTTTAATACAAGTGCCAATTCCAGTGAAATTCACGTGTATGTGAATGGAAAGCACACCAAACTCACAGATAATCAGGCAGCAGATACTGCACCGGTAGTTTCCGTAAAAAATGGAAAGGCAATGGTTGTATGGCAGTCCGATACTTATAATCTTGAGTCAATGGATGAAAGTGCTGTCAAAGACGATATGCAGGGAGAGAAGAAATTGTACTTCAGTTTCTATGACGGTACAAAATGGTCCGACCCGGCGTGCTTAGAAAGCGGAGAAATCAAAGGTGTTCAGGCATACGATATGGATATGTCGGATGATGGAACTGCTATGATTCTTGCCAGCATGGGAAGTTCCGATTTGCTTAAAAATCGTGAATTGTATTCTTATGTGATTGATAATGGACAAGTGAAAAGTGTAAACCGTGTAACTTGTAATGAAGCCGGAGAAACACAGCCTAGAGTAAAATATGTAACGGACAATAGCGGTATGTTCTTAATCGCATGGCAGCAGTCAGAATACAAGGGCGAGGAAACAAGCAAAGTATATGTAAAAATTCAGGGATATAATATGAGCGGAAGCGCAAATGATTTCTCCCTTGATGACAATGGCGAAGTGGCAGAAAACTTTGATTTCGCAAAGGGCGGCGACACCATTGATGATAGTGCTGTTTACTGGTACTCAATTGGCGATGATTCGCTGAATCATACTTATGTAAAATACATAAATAAAAAGGATAGTACCTTATCAACAAAATATGAAATGAACAGCACCTCATCAGAAAGTGAAAGCATGGTAGGAAATACCGTAACTAAAGAGGGTGATTCATTCTCGGTTGTATCCTGCGCACAGCCACAAAAACAAAATAGCGGTTCAAATGAAGATGAGGAGCAGCCGGCACGATTGATATTTGCTAAAAAACAGATTAAGAATGAGCTTAGAAATGAAACTGCCAATGCATTTGACCAGAATATTGTTCCGGAAAGCAATGTGAATGTAACCATTTCATTTACAAATGCAGGACGAAAAGCACTGGAAAATGTGACAATTAAAAATAATGGAAATGTAGTTTATGACAATTATCCAATCTCACTGAAAAGCGGTGAAAGCGGACAGATTCAGTTTACCTATTCGTTAGGCAAGACATTAAAGAACGAAGAATTTGATATTGAGGCAGACAATGGTGCAAAAGCGGTGGCAAAACTTACGCTTCTTGGTGCTGACCTTGTCGTATCAAATCCGGAAGTGACATCGACATTGTCCGGTGGCGAGAGAGTCATGCAGGCAGTTATCAGTAACGCAGGTACGACTGCAATGAATGAAAATGACAGTGTGCGCATTGACTATTCAATGGCAGACCAAAAGAATGTAAAGGTAAATCCGATTTCAGCCGGAGCAAAATGGGATAGTAACAAAAAACAGATTGTAGTTTCCGGTAAAGAAGCCATCGAGGCAGTGAATAAAGGAGAGTACATTCTTCAGTTTGGTTATAAACCAACATTCAAAGACGATGCGGATGCAATTGCTTTGTCGATGAATGCGGCTGCTTATGGCAGTGACGGTGCTATGGATGAATTAAACGTGGTAGATAACAGTTCTTCATTTAGTATCATCAAACCGTCTAAACTTTATGATACACAGCTGGTTTGTGATGCAATTATTGAAAATGGAAAGATAATTGCAGTTAAGGTTACGAATCAGTATGAGACGGCAATTAAAAAAGGTATTAAGATATCCAATGGAACAAGCAGCAAACAAATCAATGTTGCGTTAAATGGCGAGGAAAGCAAAACATATCCTGTGGAACTTGCTGTTTCAGGCTCCATTGAGTACACATTAAAAGACTACAATGCCAGCGAAAGCACAGCGAAACCAACCGCAACACCTGCACCAACGAAGAAGCCGGCGGTGACACCTGTTCCAACAAAGAAACCGACAGCAACGAAAAAGCCGGCAGCGACAAAAACGCCGGCTCCTAAAATTACAGTCGGCAAAGCAACCATTAAATCACTTAAGAATAAAGCGAAAAAGAAAATGGTTGTTACCATTAAGGCAGTAAAAGGTGCGTCCGGATATAAAGTTATGTATGCAACAAATAAGAAGTTTAAAAAGGCAAAAACGAAATGGACTTCTGCGAAAAAGGTAACAATTTCCCGCCTGAAAAAAGGCAAGACATATTATGTTAAAGTAATTGCGTACAAAAAAGGAACCGGTGCTGTTAAGGTATTTGGTAAAGCAAGTAAGGTAAAGAAAGTAAAGATTAAGAAGTAGGATGTGTCATATGCTCGATGACATTTGACAAGTTTCCGTAAATCAGTAGAAAAACTTTGCGTCTTGTGGGCGCAAAGTTTTTCTACTGATTTATTGGAAGCTAAAAGATAACGAGTATTTGACATAATCTAATGGTTTAAATATACTGGGAGGTGATTTTATGCAATGTCCGTATTGTAATTCCGAAATGGAAAAAGGCATAATTAATCAGGACAGATATCCATTAAAGTGGAAATCGGAAGGACCTAATGCTAAAAAAATAAAGCTCACAAGTTTTTTGGAAAAAACATATGTGGAAGCTTATTTGTGTAATAACTGCAATAAGTTAATTATTGATATCTGAAAATGAAATCATTGGGAATACCTCCAAACAACGCTTTTTTCTTGATTTGATTCATAAGGTTGCATTTTTGTGTCGCATTTAAATTTTATCAAGTAAATTTATAAGAAAAAAGCAACCTAAAAGGTACAAATTAACAGAAAGAGGGGCTTTTGTCATCAAACTTCGCTAGATGAAGCCTGATAATTAAATAACAATGCAACCTTATGAGATAAATTCAAGAAAAAGCGTTGTTTTGGAACTCAAGGTTCAGTTTGCGCGCGGCAAGTATTTGGTTGGAAACTAAAAATATCACATCACCCTGCCGGCAAAATTTCAACATCCCCGCTGACGGTGTCAAAATCATAGCGGTTAATGCCCGAGCCACAGACAAACTTATCATCTTTTTTAGTTCCGGCAAAACTACAAGTTAAATCTCCGGAAACGGAATCGTTTTCTGCCTCGAATTCAGAGTTACTTGGAATCGAAACTGAAATGTCACCACTGACGCTTTCCATGTCAATTTTTTGAGGTGTGACGGATGAGGTAATACGGCAGTCGCCACTTACGCTGTCACTGTTAATCCGTTCTGCGCTCCCATTAAAAGTAAGGTTTCCACTTACGGTATCCAGATAAAAATTCTTTGTGGAAAGACCATTAATTGTAGTGTCGGCACTTACTACATCGCCGGAAATTTCCGATAAATTGGAAGCAAGTGAACGTGGAATCAAAATCTCTAAGTTCTTCCTCCCTAAGCTGTGGAAGAAGGAGAAGAAGCTGCCGCTTTCCCGGTAGCGGACATCTAAAGTTCCATCGTGGTAATAATAATGTGCTTTGTCACTATCGGATAGGTCGCTTGCACCATCTTCTCGAATCTGAATAACATTTCCGTCATAAACATCAACTTTTACGGAGCCGCTTACCCAGTCGATGGAAAGACTGGATAATTCGGATGCAGAAATATCAGCATTTCCCACCTGATACAAATCGGCATTGTCATAGCTGGAAAAAGAGCCAAATATCGGAAAATTGCGGAAGGTGTTGCCAAGAATCCCCACAATTAAAATACCGATGAGGGCGAGTGTCAAAATGCCAAGTACAATAATCTTTATCCAGATGGCAGTTTTCTTTTTCATAATCGGTCCCTCCTAATTTGCTTTCAGCTCAAAAACAGCTTTGATAATGGATTCAAGTGCGGCACCAATTAAGAAGATGACCCATGAAATGTGCCATGCCATAGTAGTAAAACTAATCACAAAGTACAGGGCGGTAATGAATACCCACAAAGCACTTTTAATTGCACGCATTGCTTGCTTATTCGTGTCATTTTTACTCTTCCACTCCTTGAAATCTTCCATAAAAGTGTCGTCCATTTTCGTGTAGCGCGGTTTTGTCATGGAATTGTAAATAATAATTCCGGTTGCAACGGCAATAAAAACAAAAAGACCACAAGCACCAATGGCGTCCGGCAGATGCAGACTGTCTGTAATAATTGGCGGTGTAACACACAAAATATAAAGCATGATGGCAACAGAAATGCGGATGGCTGATTTTTTGCGCCATGCCATATAATTTTCCGAGTCCATTTGGTTTGGCGTCTGGGACGAATCTTTCAGGGAAGCAAGAAGTTCATCCAAATCACCAATACTTGCAATGGCAATGTTGTAAGCGGCTTCCTCTGATTTCCCCTCTGCCACAAGGTCGTGGTATTTGTCCACGATATTTTGCAAAATTTCTTCTTTTACTTCAACTGCTTTTTTTGTATTTGGAACATCCTGAAATAAATGGTCCATGTAAGCTCGTAATTTGTTCTCCATAAAATCCTCCTTATAAAATAGATTGTGCCATTTCATTATACTTGTTTGGGATTTGACGGTTCCGAATGAATTAAGACGTCAATAAATCCCTTTGCAATCTCCCATTCGCTGCATAACTTCCGGTAGGCGTTGCGGCCTTCCGGTGTAATGGTATAATAACGTCTTCTGGCACCGGTATTTTCATTTCCCCAGTAAGAACAGATGTAACCGGCTTCTTCAAGCCGCCGGAATGCGGTATATAAAGTAGCTTCTTTTAGTTCATACTCATTTTGCGTAAGTTCCTGAATCCGTTTATTAATCTTATATCCATAACTGTCCTCCTGCAAAAGCTGGGCAAGAATGATGGTATCGGTATGTCCTCGAATCAAGTCCGATGCAATTGACATGAACAATCCTCCCTTCATGTTTTGTTAGTGTTATTAAATCATAATATACCTCGCCTGTCAAGGTATATTGAAAATATAAGTACATTTGTCACGATACTTGACAAATGTCATGCGATGCGATAGTGTGAAATAATATGATGAAAAAATACATTTATAGATATAGTTAGAGAGAAGGGGTAACCGATGATAGCGATTATTGTGGCGATGAGTGAGAACCGGGTGATTGGCAGAGAGGGAAAAATACCGTGGGATTTGCCGGAGGATAGAAAAAAATTTCAAATGCTGACCATGGGAAATGCCATTGTGATGGGACGCCGCACGTATGATGAAATTGGGCACCCGTTACCCGGGCGGATGACGTATCTTTTGTCCGGAACGAAAAAGGTTGAACTGGAAAACTGCCACACGGTGCAAAGTTTAGAAGAAGTATGGGAAAAAGAAAAAAACACCGGACGGGATATCTTTATCTGCGGCGGAGCGTCGGTATATGAAGAAGCGCTTAGGAATACCGATAAAATATATGTAACGAAACTTTTGGAAAAGGTAGAAGGAGACACTTTTTTTCCTATGTTTTCGGAGGAA
>ENA-USYV01003488-USYV01003488.1-human-gut-metagenome-genome-assembly--contig:-NODE-3488-length-10853-cov-4.351058_pt1 | contig 10853 bp, 8 predicted proteins | sample MGYA00250066_ERZ773514 | MGnify/ENA primary metagenome ERZ773514 (study PRJEB29103, sample SAMN06112049) | human gut metagenome | biome: human gut; feature: ankylosing spondylitis patient; material... | reverse complement strand
GGGTTGAGGGCAGCCAGCCCCATCGGGTCAAGGGTGAAACGCCTTGCCCAGGGAAAGTTGATGCCTGCGTCAACTTGTACTGGGTATTACCTGACGCAAAACTTCGCAGGTCTGGCGGCTTTGCCGCCCTCCCCAGCCCAGAACATCTTTGCAGGAAGGAGGAAAAATGTTTGAAATTAACAAGACACAATGGACGATCTGGGAAGCATGGCACTTACAATCCCCGTCACAATGACCGCCGGTTCGATGTAGAAAACAGCGAACACATTGACGCTGAGCGTGCCAGACAAAATGTGTACTGGGACTGCTACCGGGGCTTTACCACCCACGACTTTCGGGAAAACCCAGAGCAGCCGGATTTCAGCTTTGAGGAAATTGAGCGGATGTATTACTACGAGCATTATGCCGACCATGTAAATGCCCAGAACGCCCGGAATGAGAAAACCCGGCATATTGAGCGCAACCGTACTGTGGATGACCTCTTGAAAAATAACAAGACCTGTCCGGAAGAAAGCATCTACCAGATCGGCACTATGGAAGAATCCGTTCCGCCAGAGACTTTAGCGCTCATTGTCAGTGAATTTTATGAGGAATTTGAAAACCGTTTCGGTTCTCATATCCACATTTTAGACTGGGCGCTCCATCTGGATGAGGGAACACCGCATATTCACGAGCGCCATGTGTTCGACTGTGAAAATCGGTATGGAGAATTGTGTCCCCAGCAGGAAAAGGCGCTGGAGGAACTGGGGATTCCCCTGCCTGACCCGGATAAGCCAAAAGGCAAGCATAACAACCGCAAGCAGACCTTTGATTCCGTCTGCCGCACCATGCTCTTTGACATCAGCAGGCGGCATGGCGTCCATCTGGAGCAGGAGCCGTCCTATGGGGGACGGGAGTATCTGGAAAAGCAGGACTATATCCTGATGAAGCAGAAGGAAAAGCTGGCGGCGCAGGAGCAGAAGCTGGAAGAACTGACATTGAAAATTGAGGATGTGGAGACGCTTCTGGACGATGTTTCCGATGCCGCCTATGACAAGGCGGTGGAGGTCGTGGCGGATGCCGTCCGGCTGGAAACCCATAAGGAGGACATCCGGCTGGTGGAGGAATCGAAAAAGTGGGTTCTTTCCCCGGAACGGAAAGCCCCGCAAAAAGAGCGGGAATACGCCGCTGCCCGTCTGGATGGGGTGATTGGGAAAATAAAAAATACGATGCAGACCGCCTTTGCCAAAATCCAAAAAGCGCTTATGCAGCCGGAAACCAAACGGGCAGGCAAGGAAAGAATCAAGGAAAAAGCAAGGGAATCCATCCGGGAGCAGCTAAAAAAAGCGCAGGAGGAAATGGAAAGACGGGAAGATATGCGCCGCAGACCGGAACGGAAAAAGCCGGATATGGAACGGTAGGAGATTTTCCCCTTATGGAGATTGGAAGGAGGATTGCGTTTGGATGTATTTGAAGCGGTAAAGCAGGCTGTCACCACAAGGCAGGCTGCGGAGCATTATGGAATCCATGTAGGAAGGAACGGCATGGCGTGCTGCCCCTTCCACAAAGATAAAACGCCCAGCCTGAAAGCGGACAGACGCTTCCACTGCTTCGGCTGTCAGGCAGACGGCGATGTGATTGATTTTGCGGCAAGGCTCTTTGACCTGTCCGGCGTGGAAGCGGCAAAACGGCTGGCTGCGGATTTTGGAATCCCCTATGACAACCGGGGCAGACCTTCGCCAAAGCCTGTAAAACGGAGCATACCGGCGGAGCTTCGCTTCTTGCAGGCGGAGCAGAAATGCTTCCGGGTGCTTAGCGATTATTACCATCTGCTGGGGAGATGGAGAACGGAACACGCCCCCAAATCGCCGGGGGACGCATGGCACCCGCTGTTTGTAGAAGCCTTGCAGAAACAGGAGTATATAGGGTATCTGCTGGACACGCTGCTTACCGGCGGGGCGGAGGAAAAAGCCGATATTATCATCGGGCATGGGAAGGAGGTGGAACTGATTGGAAAAAGAATATCAGAGCTTACCGGCAGCCACAAGGAATGCACTGCAAGCCGCAGCCGACAGCCTTGTCGGTGACAAAACGGTATCCGAAGTCCGGGATATGCTGGAAGTGACCCAGAAGGGGCAGACTGCAAACACGCCGGGGAACTACCGGACAGTGTTCCTCCATGACCCGCTCTTAAAAGGGGCGTTCAGCAACAACTTACTGACCGATCAGGTGGATATTGTGAAGCCCCTCGGCTGGTATCGGGACGGGAACCGGCTGACGGATGTGGACATCCAGTATCTGGTTTTGTATCTGGAAGAACACTATGGACTGACATCGGAAAAGCGGATTGAAGGGGCAATCAAGGTCGCCGCCAATGAATACCGCTACCATCCCATCCGGGATTATTTAAACAGCCTTTCATGGGACGGGACAGAGCGGGTGCGCTTCGCTTTACACCGGTTCCTCGGCGCAGAGATAAGCGATTATAACTATGAGGTTCTCCTGCTGTTCATGCTGGGAGCTATCACACGGGTATTCAAGCCCGGCACAAAGTTTGAGGTCATGCTCTGTCTGGTGGGCGGTCAGGGAGCCGGAAAATCCACCTTTTTCCGGTTCCTTGCCGTCCGGGACGAGTGGTTCTCCGATGATTTACGCAGGCTCGATGATGATAATATCTACCGCAAGCTGCAAGGACACTGGATTATTGAAATGTCAGAAATGATTGCTACCGCAAACGCAAAGAGCATTGAGGACATCAAGGCTTTTTTAAGCCGCCAGAAGGAAACCTATAAGGCTCCTTATGAAGTCCATCCGAAAGACCATAAGCGCCAGTGCGTCTTTGCCGGTACTTCCAACACGCCGGATTTCCTGCCCCTTGACCGTACCGGCAACCGCCGGTTTCTGCCTGTTCTGGTGCAGGCGGAAACAGCAGAGGTTCACATTTTGGAGGATGAACCGGCTTCGAGGGCTTATGTCAGCCAGATGTGGGCGGAGGTCATGGAGGTGTACCGGCGGGGAGAAGGGAAGCTGAAACTAAGCGCAGGCATGGAACGGTATCTGAAAGAACATCAGAAATTATTCATGCCGGAGGACACGTTTGCCGCCCGGATTTTAAACTTCCTTGACGGATATGGAGGAAAGATGGTCTGCTCCCTGCAAATCTACTATGAAGGGCTGGGGCATCCGTCCTATGAGGAACCGAAACAGTATGAAATCCGGGACATCAATTCCGTGATGAAGAATTATGCGGCAGGCTGGAAAGCTTTTGAAAATCCCAGACATTTTCCTGCCCCTTACCACCGGCAGAAAGGATGGGAACGGGCAGCGCCTGACAACGGAGGTCAGGAAAAATCCGGTTTCCAGTTTTTACCGGAACAGGAAGCCGTCCAGCTTGGGCTGCCGGAGGAATGGCTGCAAGGGGAAAAGGCGTAGCCGGTTGTCAGCCGGTTGCCGCCCCCGTTGTCAGCCCCGTTGTCAGGGGGAGAGCCTGCAAACGGCTTATTTTAAGGATTTTTCCCTGCTGACAACGAAAGCAACGAAAAAATCAGAAAAAAAGAAATCAGGAAAGGAAACGGTATGCCGGGGATTGTGTACGGGGTTTTTAAACGCCCGTTGTCAGACTTCGTTGTCAGGCTCCCACCCAACCGGCAGACCGCACGCAGCACCCGGACGGCAACGCTCCGGGTTATTTTATGGAGGTAAATGCCTATGGCAGAAACAAAGCAGAGCAGCTATCCGGCAAAGGCGCCGGAACCGGAACGGAAGCGCAGGGGCGTCCGGTTCATCGTCTCCCGTGAGTTTGCAGGCAGCCAAACCATGCAGCAAGCCTTTGAGCAGCTTATTGAGCGGCAGACCTGTGAACGGTTTGAGGAATGGATGGGGCAAAAAGCCAGTTAAAAGGCTAAAATCCGGCGAAAAACAGTTGAAAGGACGGCGGGGGCATGGTACTATAATAGTATCGTGTCCCTGTTCGTAGAAGGAGAACACTATGAACAGGAATAAAAAAATAGTCAAAAAAGTAACCGCCCTCTATTGCAGGATTTCCCTTGACGATGGCAACGCAAACGAGAGCATGAGCATTTCCAACCAAAAGCTCCTGCTCAAAGATTATGCTGAAAAGAACGGTCTGCTCCCCTATGAATACTATGTGGACGATGGCTACACGGGGCGTAATTTCAACCGCCCTTCGTTTAAACGCATGATTGCCGACATCGAAGCCGGGAAGGTTGGCTGCGTCATTACCAAAGACCTTTCAAGGCTTGGCAGAAACTATATTGAAGCGGGCGGCTATATCGAAGTCTTTTTCCCAAAACACAATGTAAGATATATTGCCGTCACGGACGGCGTGGACAGCCTGACCCGTCAGGAAATGGACATCACGCCCTTTAAAAATATCCTGAATGATATGTATAGCCGGGATATTTCCAAAAAGGTGCTGGCTGGACGCATGACCCGCTCCCGTCAGGGAAAGTTTTGCGGAGGTCAGCCGCCCCTCGGTCTGATGCGTGATCCGGCTGACCGGGGGCATCTGGTGCTTGACCCTCAGACCGCCCCCACAATCCGAAAGATATATGACCTTGCTTTAAACGGCTGGGGCTGTATGCGGATTGCAAAGCAGCTCATGGAGGAAAAAATCCCTATCACACGGGTAAAAAGCAATACGGCTTGTGATGTCAATTATTATTCGTGGGGGAGCGCAAGAATCAGCCATATCCTGCGGAATCCTTTTTATAAGGGCGCACATCTGGTTTGCCGGACACACCAAAAAGGAATCCGCTCCGGCACTGTGGACACCATCCCCCGCAAGGATTGGGAGGTCATAGAGGACTGCCATGAAGCCATTGTAAGCCCGGAAGATTGGGAGAAGGTACAGGAACTGATTGACCGCCGCCCTCCTATCATGCAGGGGAACGCCTGCCCCTTTTACAACCTGTTCCACGGTATGGTTTACTGCGCTACCTGCGGCAAATCCATGCAGGCACGCTATGAAAAGGTCGGAAGGACAGGGAAGAACCGGTTTACCGGTAAGGAACGGGAACCGATTGACAAGGCGTATTATATCTGCCAGACCTATAACCGGCTGGGGAAGGATGCCTGCACCAGCCACAAGATAGAAGCAAGGGACTTGTATAACCTTGTGTTGAAGGATATTCAGGAATTGGCGGAAATGGCGCTGAAGGATGCAGACGCTTTCTACCGGCGGCTGTGCAGCCGCATGGAACGGAGGTATTTGTCGGACGCTTCCGAAATGGAGAAGGAACGGGAACGGCTGGAAAAGCGGAATCAGGAGATTGACGAAATGTTTTTAAATCTCTACACCGACAAGGCAAAAGGAATCCTGTCAGAACAGCGTTTTTTAAAGCTGACGGCGGCGATGGAAAAGGAGCAGGAGGAAAACCAGAGCCGCATAAAGGATTTATCCCTTCTCCTGCACCGTTCCAACGAACAGGAAAACGATGTACGAAGCTTTATCCGGGAAATCCGCCGGTACGCAGCGATTCAGGAACTGGATGAAACTGTCCTGAACCGCCTTATCAGCCGGATTCTGGTAGGCGAGATAAACAAGGTTGATGGCGAAAAGGTTCAGGAAGTCAAAATCATCTATAACTTTGTCGGGGAAATACCGGCGGCGCAATAATGACAGCAGCCCTTCTTCCATTCCGGGAGAAGGGTCTTTTTTTCGGGCATGGAAAAAGCCGGGGCTTTTATTCTCCGGCTTCCGGGATAAATTCCAGATGTTCCAACGCATAGCGCAGAGCCATGCACATAAGTTCATTGCGGGAGCGGTCGCTTTTAGCTGACAGTTTATCAAATTCCTCCTGCAATTCCCTGTCTATCCGAAGCGTCATCACTACGGATTTATCTTCCTTTCTGTCCGGCTTCTTCTGCCTTACCACAAACTTATCCGCCATGTTACACCTCCGTATTACAAATATGCAATCATTATAGACGATTTTTCTTGACTTTTATATATCACATGATAGAATACAAATATGTAATACAAAACTATAATACAAAACAAGGAGGATGGACAAATGAAAAGTGTACTGGAACAGCTTTATGACGGGGAAATCTACCCAGCCGAACAGGTCAATGTCAGGACGGAAGGATACCAGAAAATGCGCCGGGAGCATTACAGCCACTATGAGGATTTCATCGAACAGCTAAAAGCATTTAACCCGCCGCTTAGCGAACGCTTTATAGAGATTATGGACGAGCAGCTTGACGCACTCCCGCTTGAGACAGCAGAAACCTTTATTTTCGGTTTCCGGCTTGGGGCAAAGATTATATTGGAAGTGCTTGAGGACAGGTAAAAGAAATGAGGAAGGCAGCCGTGGGCGGGAAGCGGCTGCCTTTCCTGTCTGTAATAAAAAATATTTCAAAGCCGGGAGTAATGGATTCTTTATTCCGGTATAAATAATTCTTCCACTGTAACGTGTAATTCCCTTGCAAGATTCAATGTTACGATTTTTTTATAATCTCTTCCCGGATTGTTTTTAATTATCCAGAATCATTTTTTCATCAATCTTAGAAAAAATAAAAGGAATACTGTATTTATATTGTTTGCCGTTATCATAATCAGATAATGTCAAGGTAATTGTATCTTCTCTTATTTTTTCATCTTTAGGAACTGTATAAGTAAAAGACATAGCGGATAAATCGGATATTGTTCCATTTGCCGCAGAAACAGTATAATCCCAATTTTCTATGTCCGCAGTAATAATTACAGTTGTTTCTTTTTCTTTTCCCATTTCTAAAGTGGGTTTATCGATTTGCACTTTAAATGGCGAAGATGCCAATGTATCTTCAGTTATTTCAACAGTCTCGCTATTGTTTATGTTTTCTGTAGTTACTTTTGGTTCTTGAATAGATTCAGTGTTTTCTCCATTCGCGTTTGTATCTAAAGTATTTTGGGAACACGCACAAAAAAACAAGGAGCATAATGTCAATATTGCCACCGCTTTATTTACTTTCATATTCGTCCTCCTGAAATCAAATGTTTTTCAATCCTACAAAGATTTTACTTTATTGGAGCATATCTGGTTGTTGAAATAAGTTTAACATATCTATGAACAATCTACAACGTATTTCCTCTTACATGCGAAAAAACCGAATTTACCACTTGACAAGATAGCAAAGATATGACAAATTTCAGCATATCAAAAGCACTGTCAAATGTAATCCCATCTACATCCTTAAAGGTAATAAAAAGAGTCGGACGCTGATTCATCCATGTTTGACAAATAGCTGATTCATGACTGATTTCCAAATCTTGAAATAACGAATGGTTATCATGTCGAATATCGAAAAAATGTTCCAGCATACTCATAGCCAGCGTCTTTCCAAATCGTCTGGGGCGAGTAATCAGCGTGACGTTTGCTGTGCTTTTCTTTAATAATTCCGAAATGAGTCCCGTTTTATCCACATAGTAATATTCATTTTCACGTATCTGAGAAAAATCCGAGACGCCAACCGGAATATTAAGATTCGTCATAGAATCATCGCTCCTTTCGAAAAATCAGGCTGTTTTTATTATCATATCATGAAAGGATGGGGGAAACAAGGTGGAGAAAGAGATTGAACAGATAGAAAAAAGTCCCCTGGGAATCGCCCTAACAAAAAAGGGTTGTTACACCATATAAGTGCACAACCCTTTTCATTTTATTCAGATCTGCCACACGTTTGTGTAACAGCTCTTCTTTAAATGTTATTTGAGATATAGATTATTTATTAGCTACAGCGTTCTGTGCTGCCTCGTAAGCATCTGTATTCTCGTAGTGTGTAACGCCCAGTGCATCCTGATAAATTGCATTGTCGAACAGCTCAATCTTCGGTAATGTAGCGGCGTTCTTATAGGTGCCCTCAGAACCATCTTTAGTAGAAGAGGCAATCTCGTATGTGTTTCTGAACGTAAACTTAACGTCATCACCAAAATTTTCTACATCATACTCTTTAGAAGTAGATTTCTGAAGTTTACCTTTGTTGTTTACCAGATAGTATTTCTTATCTACAACATAGATTCTGTAATCATCATCTGCTTCCAGTCTCTTGCCATTCCAGTAAAGGTAACCGGATTTCTCACCTGTATAACCCTGACCATTCTTACCATTCTTGGTCTCGAAGTAGTAGGTGTAGTTATCATCCTCTTCTTCAACATTAGCAATCTTGCCGGTCTTCATATAACCATCATTGTCGAAGTAGTAGAATTTCTTATCGATCATCTGTAAACCAGTCTGCATCTGACCAATTTCATTGAAGCAGAAGTTCTTGCCATTGATCTTGATCTTCTTGGTATATACTTTAGCACCGTCATCAGTTAAGTCAGTATTGTTCTTCTCACCGTCATCAGCTTTCTTAGCCTTACCGTCTTTGAAGTAATACCAATCGGTATCATCGCCTGCCTTAAGTGCATCAGCACCATCGATCTGATACCAGCCATCAGCTCTCCAGCCCTCTTCAACTACGTTCATGTAACGTACTTCAGAAGCGGTAGCTTCGATGGAATCGCTATCCAGTTTTGCATTGGAAGCCACGTTTGCTTTAACACCATTGATCCACTCATACAGCATCTGACCATGATTGTTGAAGTAGTAGTATTTACCGTTGATCTTTTTCTGCTTAGCGTCTTTGTACATCTTACCGTCGCTACCGAACCAGTACCAACCTTCTTCATCACACGGATCATCATTCTGAGAATCATGGCTTACGGCATCTGCTGCATCTTTCTCATCATCATCTTCGGAATCCGGAGCAGCTAACCACAGCCAAGAAGAGTTGGTTCTAGCACCGTCATCCTCTTCGCCTAAGTAGTATACGTTGTTGTTAGAATCAGCATACCAACCATACTGCATTTTTCCATCTTCATCGAAGAAGTAAGTCTTGCCATTGATCTTTTTATCATCAGAAGTGGTCTTTTTACCCTTGCTGCCGAAGTAGTACCAGCTTTCGCCATCCTCGTCCGGATCATCCTGATCGTCATCGGACACGGTCTTCTTCCACTCGTTAGTCAGCATATGACCATCTTCAGCTACATAGTAGTCATCGTCTACCCAAGAATCTGTCAGCATGTTGCCGTCATCATCCAGATAGAACCACTTACCACCGTCTTTTTTCCACTCGCCTGTTACCATCTCATCGTCGCTGTCATAGTAGTGCCAAACACCAGCGTCATCTTTCTCCCAACCAGCTGCGAAAGAAGTCATGGAAGCACCCATAGCGAGTAAAGCTGCTGCAGAAAGTACTGCAACTAATTTAGTCTGCTTTCTCATAATTAATGCACTCTCCTTTTTACTTTTTGAAATAATTTTCTCGAAATCCTAACTGCATTACCAGGTCATTATACTTCGGATATAGAAAAGTATCGGGAGGTGGGATTTGTCGATTTTTCGTTTCTTTTTTTCGTTGACTTTTCTTTCTTTCCCAAATACAATAGAAGAAAGAAAGAAAGAAAGAAAGAAAGAAAGAAAGAAAGAAAGGTGAATAGTATGCTTTCGTTTGAGAATCAAGAGGTGGAATTTAAGCAAGAATATGTACCTGAGATTCGAAAAGAAGTAATTGCCTTTGCAAATGCTTCTGGAGGTACTATTTTGATTGGTGTTAGAAAAGATGGAGCAATTATTGGCGTAGATGATCCAGATGCAATCATGCTTCAGGTTGCAGGTTCTTTAAAAGATTCTATCGCACCTGATATTATGCCTTTTGTCAATATAAAAACTGTGGAAATTGACGGAAAAACGGTCGTTGAAATTAATATTGCAACAGGAACGAATCGTCCATATTATATTCGGGAAAAAGGTCTAAAGCCCAGTGGTGTATATGTTCGAAAAGGAAGTTCTTCACAACCCATGACAGATGAGGGCATCCGGGAAATGATCATTCAAAGCGGCAGATGTTCCTATGAAACAAGCCGAAGCATGAATCAGGATTTGACATTTGAGTATTTTGAAAATGAGATGCACAAACGAAAAATTGCGTTTGGAAGATCACAGATGCAAACATTAAAACTGATAGGTGATGATCATTTATACACAAATCTTGCATTGCTATTATCGGATCAATGTGAAGTAACAACAAAAGTGGCTCTTTTTCAAGGAACAGATAAAGCGGTTTTCAGAGATAGAAAGGAATTTTCTGGTTCTATTTTAAAACAATTGGAAGACGTTTATCAGTTTATTGATTTAAACAATAAAACGCAAGCCAGTTTTTCGGGTTTAATCCGTATTGACAAAAAAGATTACCCAGAAGAGGCAATCAGAGAAGCTCTTTTAAATAGTATTGTTCATCGAGATTATTCGTTTAGTGGAAGTAATCTTATAAATATTTATGACGATCGTATAGAAATTGTCTCATTGGGAGGATTGGTTTCCGGACTGGAATTAAATTCTATTTTTCTGGGTGTATCGCAGCCAAGGAATCCTAATTTGGCAGCTATTTTTTATCGCATGATGTTAATAGAAAGTTATGGTACAGGAATTGGAAAAATTCAACGAGCCTATAGAGATAACGAAAAAAAGCCTTTTTTTGAAACAGCAAAAGGTGTTTTCCGTGTTACACTTCCAAATAGAAACGAAGGAATACAAAAGCTGTCAAAACCAAGGAAACGTCTGGTAGCAGTTTATCGACAGCCGCTTGCCTCTGAAAAAGAAGAAATTCTCTCCTATGTAGCAGAGCATAAAAAAATAACAAGAAAAGAAACCGAAGCGCTTTTAAATATAGGTACAACAAAAGCGTATAGGATCTTAAAGGAATTATCCAGTGCCGGAAAATTGCATATAAATGGTTCTGGAAAAAATGTTTCAACATCTGCAAAGGCGGTTAAAGACTTAAAGAAAGCAGGAGTAAAGAAAGTTGTTATGCTTACAGGTGATTCAAAG
>ENA-USYV01003486-USYV01003486.1-human-gut-metagenome-genome-assembly--contig:-NODE-3486-length-10866-cov-7.626379_pt1 | contig 10866 bp, 6 predicted proteins | sample MGYA00250066_ERZ773514 | MGnify/ENA primary metagenome ERZ773514 (study PRJEB29103, sample SAMN06112049) | human gut metagenome | biome: human gut; feature: ankylosing spondylitis patient; material... | reverse complement strand
TGGAAATAAATTCGGTTGAAAGAAAGAAAAGAAGGATGGGTACAAGAATCCGATATTGAAGTAATATAAAGGTCATTAATAGATTTTATAAATTCAAGAAAAAAAGATAAGCAAATAATTTGTTTTATCTTTTTTTTTGCTTAAGTTTATAGCGTGATAAAAAAATCACATAGTATTAACCATTAAATTTATGAGACATGAGAACAATAACGTTTAATGAACTTCGTAAAATTAAAGATTCATTGCCTAGCGGTAGCATGCATAGAATAGCAGACGAACTTGGTTTGCACGTAGATACAGTGCGAAACTTTTTCGGAGGACACAATTTCAAGGAGGGAAAAAGTGTCGGAATACATCTTGAGCCCGGTCCAGATGGTGGGCTTGTAATGTTGGATGATACGACCGTTCTTGATCGGGCTTTAAAAATCCTAGATGAATTGAATATGAGTATGCAAAAAGAACAGGCTACCGAATCTGTGCAAGTTTAAAATATAACAAACTGAATCCCAATTGAATCAAACAATTGGGATTTCTTATTTGTTTTCACCTTATAAAATGTGCATTTATGGAAGACAAATTAGTAACCCTAGCCATTCTGACATACACCAAAGCGCAGATCTTAAAGAATGTCTTGGAAAATGAAGGTATAGAAACATACATTCACAACGTAAATCAAATACAACCGGTTGTTTCTTCGGGGGTGCGTTTACGCATAAAGGAAAGCGATCTGCCACGTGCTTTGAAAATAACAGAAAGTTCTACATGGCTGTCTGAAAGTATAGTGGGAGAGAAGGAGCCCAAAACAGAAAATAAGTCAAATAAGATTTTAATTCCCGTCGACTTCTCTAATTATTCGATGAAAGCGTGTGAATTTGCATTTAACCTAGCAAAAACAGAAAATGCTGAAGTCATTTTGTTGCACGTCTATTTTACGCCTATATATGCTTCATCATTACCATATGGAGATGTTTTCAATTACCAAATTGGAGATGAAGAATCCGTAAAAACGATTATTCAGAAAGTTCATTCTGACCTCAATGCCTTATCAGAAAAGATAAAAGAAAAAGTCACATCGGGTGATTTTCCCAATATTAAATATAGCTGTATCTTACGTGAAGGTATTCCAGAAGAAGAAATCTTAAGATATGCTAAGGAACAGCGTCCTATGGTTATCATCATGGGGACTCGGGGAAAGAATCAGAAAGATATCGATTTGATTGGCAGTGTAACTGCTGAAGTTATTGATAGAAGCCGCACAGCTGTACTGGCCATTCCCGAAAACACACCATTTAAACAGTTTAGTGAAGTAAAACGGATCGCCTTTATTACCAATTTTGATCAAAGAGATTTAATTGCTTTCGAAGCATTCTTTAATACTTGGAAATCATTCCATTTTTCTGTATCTTTAATACATCTTACTGATTCCAAAGATACCTGGAATGAAATAAAACTAGCAGGCATAAAAGAATATTTTCACAAGCAATATCCAGGGCTTGAAATTCATTATGATGTAGTAATGAACGATAATTTGTTAAAAGGACTTGATCAGTATATCAAAGATAATCAAATAGATATAATCACTTTGACTTCTTACAAAAGGAATATATTTGCTCGGTTATTTAATCCAAGTATTGCTAGAAAAATGATTTTTCATTCTGATACACCATTACTTGTTATTAACAGCTGATCAGATCAAGCAAAAAATGGGCATTTATGATTGGTGAATAATCAATATTATGTTTAATTAAAAAGGGGCAATATAATAACATTGCTCTTTTTTAATTTACATCAATTAAAAAATGCATATTCCCTCAAATGTATTTTTTGATTATCTGGATTATAAAAAAAGAAGGTTACTATTTCTAGCAACCTTCCTTCCTTTTTCAAGACTTATAATTTTCCTGAAAACGATTACTTCATAAGCTTATCAATTTCTTCAAATTCAGGTCCCATATTCAAGTTATAGTAAACTCTATAAAGACCTTGTAACCATAAATCTTGTTGATCAGGTTTCAAAGCTCTAGCTTTTTCATAGAATGGTTTAGCTTCTTCGTAGAATTTCTTAACTACAGCCTGTGCTTCAGCATATTTAGGATCATTGATATCTGTTGTTGCTTTATCAGCATAATCCTGTGCTTTCATCAAATATACCAAACCCACATTTGAGTATGCTTCTGCATATTCCGGATCAGCCGCAATAGCTTTCTTGTAGTATTCAATTGCATTATCATATTCTTTCATATTATGATAAAGATATGCTTTTACATACAAATACAACTTATTATTCGGATCATTAGATAACATTCTATCAGCAAACTCCATAGCTTTTGAGGCTTGATTAGAGCTATTATAATAATCAACCAAATTAGCAAAGAAATAATCATTTCCAGGGAACTTTAGGATACCCTCTTCCAAAGATTTAATCCAAGCAACAGTATCACCTTTAGCTTTATAAGCATCAGCCATCAATTGCATTGCAAATTTACCTCCGTCCTTATCAGATAAAGCCATTGGGGCATACTTAATAATTGCATCTTTATCACCTACCCTATCAGCAGCCAATGTAGCATAATATGCAATTTGTGGGATAAGAGTATCATTCTTAGCCAATTCTTTATCAGCTAACATTGGGTAAGAAGCTGATTCAACATATGTTGCAAAGAATTTCAAGGCTTCTTTATTCTTATCCAAGTTAAAATACTGAATACCACCATTAATCAAATTAGGACGTTCAGCCAACATACTTGAAGCATTTGCTTTCCGGTATTTGTTTTTAACTTTCCCCTTTTCATTAGGTATTTCCGCTAATTCATCACACTTAGTATAGTACTCATACATTTTCAGAATGCTATTATACACTTTCAATGTATCATACGGTTTTTTCAAAAAAGCATTTTTCATTTGCTCTTCGTTGATACGTCTCTGAATAAATCCAGCAACGTCCCATGTGTCAGCAAGATCCTTCGTTTCAGGATTCTTCATAGCTTCTTTAATAAGCTGCTCAGCCTGCTTAAAATTAGGTTTTACGTCATTAGCCATACTCTTTGCTTCTTTCACATTTTTCATCTGTGCGAATGAGAAGCTAACAGCCATCAATAAAACCATCGAAAATAATACTCTTTTCATGATTGTTGTTTGATTAATTATTAATATTATGTCTATTCCTCGATTTCGTTGTTGCTTTCGTTTTCATTTACGTCTGCTGCATCATCAATATCAGGAGCATCAGCATTTGGATCACTCACAATTGTTCCTTCTGCTTCTTCTGCCGGAATTTCATCTTCAAGACTTTCTGTCATAACCTTACATACCGAACCAATCTGGTCGTTACGTTTTTCTAGATTTATCAGACGGACACCTTGAGTAGCACGACCCATAATACGAACATCAGCCACTTTCAAACGAATAGTGATACCAGACTTATTGATAATCATCAAGTCATTTTCATCGGTTACTGACTTGATTGTTACCAACTTACCTGTTTTTTCGGTAATATTCATGGTCTTCACACCCTTACCGCCACGGTTTGTCTTACGATAGTCTTCTATTTCAGAACGTTTACCATATCCTTGTTCGGAAACTACCATTACAGATTCTGTCTCCAAATCTTTGATACAAATCATTCCTACTACTTCATCCTGACCATCATTATCCAACGTAATGCCACGTACACCTGTTGCTGTACGTCCCATTACACGAACTGCTGCCTCATGGAAACGAATTGCACGACCATTGCGGTTTGCAATGATGATTTCATTATTTCCATTCGTCATACGAACTTCAATTACGCTATCATCTTCGCGGATAGTTATAGCATTTACACCATTCTGACGAGGACGAGAATACTGTTCAAGTAATGTCTTCTTTATTACACCTTTCTTAGTACAGAACAATACATAATGGCTATTAATAAACTCAGAATCTTCCAAACTCTTCACACGCAAGTATGCAGTTACATTATCGTCCGAGTCAATATTCAACAAATTCTGAATAGCACGTCCCTTAGAATTCTTCGTTCCCTCAGGTATTTCATATACTTTCAGCCAATAGCACTTGCCTTTTTGTGTAAAGAACATCATCGTATTGTGCATGGTAGCAGGATAAATATGTTCTACAAAGTCTTCATCACGGGTCTCCGTACCTTTCGAACCTACACCACCACGATTTTGTGCACGGAATTCAGTCAACGGAGTACGTTTGATATAACCCATATGAGAAATTGTAATAATCATCTGATCATCTGCATAGAAGTCTTCCGGATTGAACTCTTCTGAAGAATAAACGATTTCAGAACGACGTTCATCTCCATATTTCGTTTTAACTTCCAACAATTCATCTTTCATTACCTGACGGCATACTTCATCATCAGCCAAAATACTTTCCAAATAAGCTATCTGCTTCATTATTTCTTCGTATTCCGCATGAAGCTGATCCTGCATCAGACCTGTCAATTGACGCAAACGCATTTCTACTATTGCGCGAGACTGAATTTCTGTCAGGTTGAATCGCTCAATCAAGCCTGCTATAGCGTCATTAGGAGTTTTTGCTGCACGAATGATACGAATTACTTCATCAATATTATCCGAAGCGATAATCAAACCTTCAAGAATGTGCGCACGTTCTTTCGCTTTACGAAGATCGAACTGAGTACGACGAATAACAACTTCGTGTCTATGTTCGATGAAATATTTAATTAAATCTCTCAGATTCAACGTTTTTGGACGTCCATGAACCAAAGCAACATTGTTTACGCCAAAAGATGTCTGCAAAGCTGTCATTTTATAGAGTTTGTTCAACACTACACTTGCATTTGCATCACGTTTGATGTCAATAACAATGCGCATACCGTCACGGTCAGACTCATCGTTGGCATTTGAGATACCTTCTATTTTCTTATCATTTACAAGATCAGCTATATACTTAATCAGTTCGGCCTTATTTACATTATAAGGAATCTCGGTTATTACGATCTTATCATGTGTCTGTCCGCTTTCGATTTCGGCTTTCGCACGCATAATTACACGTCCTCGTCCAGTCAAATATGCCTCGCGTACACCACTCACACCATATATAAACCCACCAGTAGGAAAATCTGGTGCTTTGACAAATTCCATCAGTTCCTCTACTGTAATTTTCGGATTATCAATATATGCTTCACATGCTTCAATTACTTCCGAAAGATTATGAGGAGGCATATTGGTAGCCATACCTACAGCGATACCGGATGCTCCGTTCACCAGAAGATTTGGGATACGTGTCGGCATAACTTTAGGTTCTACCAACGTATTATCAAAGTTAGGCTCAAAATCGACGGTTTCCTTATACAGGTCATCCATCATTGCTTCACCCAACTTATTAAGACGAGCTTCTGTATAACGCATAGCAGCAGGGCTATCACCGTCTACAGAACCAAAGTTCCCCTGTCCATCTACCAAAGGATAACGCATTGCCCATTCCTGAGCCATACGCACCATTGCAAAATAAACAGAAGAATCTCCATGAGGATGGTACTTACCGAGTACCTCACCCACGATTCTGGCTGATTTCTTATAAGGTTTGTCTGAAGTATTGCCCAATTCCATCATTCCGTATAAAATTCTACGGTGAACAGGCTTAAATCCATCTCTAACATCCGGAAGGGCACGTGAAACGATGACCGACATGGAGTAGTCAATGTACGATGACTTCATTTCCTCCTCGATGTTAATCTTTATAATTCTGTCTTGTTCAAGCATTTAAAATGATTATTAATTATACATTCTACGGTTTGTGAAAAACCACGCTAAAGTACTACTTTTCCGCGATATACGAAAGTTTTTAGAAAGAAAGTTTTAGCATGACCGGGACGACAATTCATTAAACTTTAAAATTCGAAAATAAAAAGATAAAAACGATAAATATAATATGGAAAGATAGATAACATTGGTAAAAAAGAGCTGGATATTTGTTATACCTTATATATATAATGCAAATACACCGTTTTTATGGCACGCCATTTGTAGATATAAGAAATAAAGCAAATATTGCAATACAAACTTGATTAATGCGTATATTTGCCAGTGAATAACCCTTAGAAGAAAAGGAAAAGTATGAATAATCAATTCTCACAAAGAGTTTCCGACATTATCGTCTATAGTAAGGAAGAAGCGAATCGGTTGAGAAGTAGGTATATAGGCCCTGAGCACCTGCTTCTGGGAATCCTTCGTGACGGTGAAGGAAAAGCTATCGAGATATTGTCTAAACTCAACACCAATCTAGCTGCAATAAAGCAACAGATTGAAGCTCAACTGAAGGCAGAAGCTGATGATATGTTATTGCCTGATGCAGAGGTACCGTTATCTAATGATGCGGCAAAGATATTAAAAATGTGTATTTTAGAAGCTCGTGGAATGAAAAGTAACATCGCTGATACAGAACATGTATTATTGGCTATTTTAAGAGAAAAAAACAATATGGCCGCTTCTGTACTTGAAGCAAACGATATAAATTATGTGAAAGTACTGGAGCAAGCTACATTGCAGCCAGATATAAACTCTGGTATGGGTTTCACGGAAGACGATGATGATGACGAAGAAATGTCCTCTCCCCGTTCCGGCAGAGGTGGTTCGGACGAACGCCAACAGGCACAAACCGCTTCAAAAAAGCCGTCTAATGACACGCCGGTACTTGACAATTTCGGTACTGACATGACAAAAGCGGCAGAAGAAGGACGGTTGGATCCTGTTGTGGGCAGAGAAAGAGAAATCGAACGTTTAGCGCAGATATTAAGTCGACGCAAAAAGAATAACCCAATTCTGATTGGTGAACCCGGTGTAGGAAAATCAGCGATTGTTGAAGGTCTTGCATTAAGAATCATTCAGAAAAAGGTTTCGCGGATTCTGTTTGATAAACGAGTGGTTGCTCTTGATATGACTGCTGTTGTAGCAGGAACCAAATATCGTGGACAATTTGAGGAACGTATTCGTTCCATTCTCAATGAATTACAGAAAAATCCGAATGTAATATTATTCATTGATGAAATCCACACGATTGTAGGCGCAGGCTCTGCGGCAGGTTCTATGGATGCTGCCAATATGCTAAAACCGGCATTGGCAAGAGGAGAAATACAATGTATCGGTGCTACCACTCTTGATGAATATCGTAAGAACATTGAGAAAGATGGCGCTTTGGAACGTCGTTTCCAAAAAGTAATAGTAGAACCGACTACCGCTGCCGAAACTTTGCAGATTTTGCGTAATATCAAGGATAAATATGAAGACCACCACAATGTGTATTATACGGATGAAGCATTGGAAGCATGTGTCAAGCTGACAGACCGCTATATCACAGATCGTAATTTCCCTGATAAAGCCATTGATGCTTTAGATGAAGCCGGCTCACGTGTACATCTTACTAATGTCAATGTACCCAAAGAGATAGAAGAACAGGAAAAGCTGATCGAAGAAGCTAAAAACAAGAAAAATGAAGCCGTAAAATCGCAGAATTTTGAACTTGCAGCCAGCTTCCGTGATAAGGAGAAAGAACTTTCTATCCAATTGGATGAGATGAAAAAAGAATGGGAAGCCAATCTAAAAGAAAACAGGCAAACTGTTGATGCAGAAGAAATTGCCAATGTTATCTCAATGATGTCAGGCATTCCGGTACAACGGATGGCACAAGCTGAAGGTATCAAGCTCGCAGGTATGAAAGAAGATTTGCAGGCTAAAGTCATCGCACAAGATACAGCAATAGAAAAACTGGTTAAAGCTATTTTGCGAAGCCGTGTAGGGCTAAAAGATCCTAATAAGCCAATTGGCACATTTATGTTCTTAGGCCCGACAGGAGTTGGTAAAACTCACTTAGCAAAAGAGTTAGCCAAATACATGTTTGGTTCTGCTGATGCACTGATTCGTATAGATATGAGTGAATATATGGAAAAGTTCACTGTTTCACGCCTGGTTGGAGCACCTCCGGGATACGTAGGATATGAAGAAGGTGGTCAGCTGACAGAAAAAGTGCGCCGTAAACCATACTCGATTGTATTGCTTGATGAGATAGAAAAAGCACATCCGGATGTGTTCAACATCTTGCTTCAGGTTATGGATGAAGGTCGTCTGACTGACAGTTATGGCAGAATGGTAGATTTCAAAAATACTGTTATTATCATGACTTCCAATATAGGAACCCGTCAGCTGAAAGAATTTGGACGTGGCGTTGGTTTTGCGACACAAAGCCGCCTGGATGATAAGGAATTCTCGCGAAGCGTAATACAAAAAGCTCTAAACAAATCATTCGCGCCCGAATTCATCAATCGTGTAGATGAGATAATCACGTTTGACCAGCTTTCTCTGGAAGCAATAACAAAGATTATAGACATAGAGCTGAAAGGATTGTATGATAGAATAGAATCTATTGGTTACAAGCTTGTTATTGAAGATAAGGCGAAAGAATTTATCGCCGGCAAAGGATATGACGTACAATATGGCGCCCGTCCTTTGAAGCGAGCAATTCAAACTTATCTGGAGGATGGCTTATCCGAGCTCATCATTTCCTCCTCTTTGAAGGAGGGAGATACTATTCAGGTATCTCTCAATGAAGAAAAAGGTGAATTGGAGATGAAAGTTGTCACTCCGGAATAATATTATTTCCTGAATAAGAAAATAAAATAATATGCCATAATGTCAGACCTTCGGGTCTGGCATTTTTTTTGTCTCTATCTGAACAAACATCAATTAAAATTAATCAATAGATAAACTAAAAAATATACGTATTATGCAAAAAGGTAATATTGGGGTTACAACAGAGAACATTTTCCCTATCATTAAAAAGTTTTTGTACAGTGACCATGAGATTTTTCTGCGCGAGTTAGTATCCAATGCAGTAGACGCCACTCAAAAGCTGAATACGCTTGCTTCTATTGGCGAATTTAAGGGTGAACTGGGTGATTTAACCGTTCACGTTGAATTGGGCAAAGATACCATTACTATTTCTGACCGTGGTATCGGTTTGACTGCAGAGGAAATTGAAAAGTACATCAATCAAATAGCTTTTTCAGGAGCTAACGACTTCCTGGAGAAATACAAGAATGACGCAAATGCCATTATCGGACATTTCGGACTTGGCTTCTACTCTGCTTTTATGGTTGCAAAGAAAGTGGAAATTATCACTAAATCATACAGAGACGGTGCACAAGCCGTAAAATGGACTTGTGATGGCAGCCCTGAATTCACTATTGAAGAAATAGAAAAAGCCGATCGTGGATCAGACATCATCTTATACATTGATGATGACTGCAAAGAATTTCTCGAAGAAGCACGTATTTCCGAGCTTCTGAAGAAATATTGCAGCTTCCTTCCTGTTCCCATTGCATTTGGGAAAAAGAAAGAATGGAAAGACGGCAAACAAGTAGAAACAGCCGAAGATAATATAATCAATGATACCACTCCTTTGTGGACACGTAAACCTAGCGAACTTTCGGATGAAGATTACAAATCATTCTATAGTAAGCTATATCCAATGTCTGATGAACCACTATTCTGGATTCACCTGAATGTGGATTATCCATTCCATCTGACCGGTATCCTCTATTTCCCGAAGGTAAAGAGCAATATTGAATTAAATAAGAATAAGATTCAGTTATATTGCAATCAGGTATATGTTACAGACTCGGTTGAAGGTATTGTGCCGGACTTCCTGACTTTGTTACATGGCGTAATCGATTCTCCGGATATTCCGTTGAACGTTTCCCGTTCGTATTTGCAAAGCGACTCGAACGTGAAGAAGATTTCAACTTATATCACAAAGAAGGTTTCCGACCGTTTACAGTCTATATTCAAGAATGACCGTAAGCAGTTTGAGGAGAAGTGGAATGATTTAAAAATATTTATCAATTACGGAATGCTCACACAAGAGGATTTCTATGATAAAGCGCAAAAATTTGCCCTTTTCACCGATACAAATGACAAGCATTATACATTTGAAGAGTACCAGACCCTTATTAAAGATAATCAGACAGATAAAGATGGAAACCTAATTTATCTGTATGCAAATAACAAGGATGAGCAATACAGTTATATTGAAGCTGCCACCAACAAAGGATACAATGTTTTGCTCATGGATGGCCAGTTGGATGTAGCTATGGTGAGCATGCTGGAACAAAAACTTGAAAAATCCCGTTTCACTCGTGTAGACAGTGATGTTGTTGACAATCTTATTGTAAAAGAAGATAAGAAAGGTGAAACGTTGGAAGCCAATAAACAGGATGCAATCACAACAGCCTTCAAGAGTCAATTGCCTAAAATGGATAAAGTTGAATTCAATGTCATGACACAGGCATTAGGAGAAAATTCAGCTCCAGTCATGATTACTCAAAGCGAATATATGCGTCGTATGAAAGAAATGGCGAATATTCAGGCCGGAATGAGTTTCTATGGTGAAATGCCTGATATGTTTAATCTAATTCTTAATTCAGACCATAAGTTGATAAAACAGGTATTGAATGAAGAAGAAAGCGCTTGCCAGGCAGAAGTAGCTCCGATACTTTCTGAAATGGACAATGTCAACAAACAACGCAATGAGTTGAAAGACAAGCAAAAGGATAAAAAAGAAGAAGAAATCCCCACATCAGAAAAAGATGAACTAAACAATCTGGATAAGAAGTGGGATGATCTGAAAGGTAAGAAAGAAGCTATCTTTATCGGCTACGCAAGCAATAATAAAGTTATCCGCCAGCTGATCGATTTGGCCTTATTGCAAAACAATATGCTAAGAGGTGAAGCTTTGAATAACTTCGTAAAACGTAGCATAGAATTGATTTAATATCGCCCCTTTAAACATTACACATACTTCAAGAAAGAGCATTCAACGTTAAATACACGTTGTAATGCT
>ENA-USYV01003483-USYV01003483.1-human-gut-metagenome-genome-assembly--contig:-NODE-3483-length-10869-cov-9.256394_pt1 | contig 10869 bp, 9 predicted proteins | sample MGYA00250066_ERZ773514 | MGnify/ENA primary metagenome ERZ773514 (study PRJEB29103, sample SAMN06112049) | human gut metagenome | biome: human gut; feature: ankylosing spondylitis patient; material... | reverse complement strand
ACAGAGACAGGTAAAGAGATGCAGTTCTTCGGTGCTCGTGCAAACCTTGCAAAATGCCTTCTTTACGCGATCAACGGCGGTGTTGATGAGAAGACAAAACAGCAGGTAGGACCAAGCTATCAGCCGATCACTTCTGAATATCTTGACTATGATGAAGTAATCGCAAAATATGACCAGATGATGGACTGGCTGGCTCATCTGTATGTCGGAACACTGAACATGATCCACTACATGCATGATAAATACTACTATGAAGCTGCAGAGATGGCTCTGATCGATACAAAGGTTGAGCGTTCTTTCGCAACAGGTATCGCAGGATTCTCTCATGTAGTAGACTCCCTGTCCGCTATCAAATATGCAAAAGTTAAAGCTATCCGCGATGAAGACGGCATTACAACAGATTTCCAGGTTGAGGGTGACTTCCCACGTTATGGTAATGATGATGACAGAGCAGACGAGATCGCAACAACTCTTCTGTCTACATTCCTTGAGAAACTGAAACACATTCATACTTACCGTGATTCCAAGCCAACCACATCTATCCTTACTATTACTTCCAACGTTGTTTATGGTAAGGCTACAGGATCTCTTCCGGATGGAAGAAAAGCAGGGGAACCTCTTGCTCCTGGTGCAAACCCATCTTACGGTGCAGAGCAGAACGGCCTTCTTGCTTCCCTGAACTCTGTTGCCAAGCTTGACTATGAAGATGCTCTTGACGGTATCTCCAATACTCAGACAATCAATCCTGATGCTCTGGGACACAGCGATGACGAGCGTTCAGAGAATCTGGTACATGTACTTGACGGATACTTTGATCAGGGTGCTCATCACCTCAATGTAAACGTATTTGGTAAAGAGAAACTGATCGACGCTATGGAACATCCGGAAAAAGAAGAGTATGCAAACTTCACAATCCGTGTATCCGGATATGCTGTTAAGTTCATCGATCTTACAAGAGAGCAGCAGTTAGACGTTATTGCCAGAACCTGCCACGACAGAATGTAATTAATGGATGATGATATAATGGATAATAAACAGATAAAAGGCTATGTTCATTCTTTAGAAAGCTTCGGGTCCGTTGACGGACCCGGAGTAAGATATGTGATTTTTTTAAGCGGCTGTGCCATGAGATGTCAGTTCTGTCATAATCCGGATACCTGGAAGATGAAGCAGGGAGAGCTTTATACGGCAGATGAGCTTCTTAAGAAAGCTTTACGTTATAAGGGCTACTGGGGCAGCAAAGGCGGTATCACTGTAAGCGGTGGTGAGCCATTGCTTCAGATGGATTTTCTTACAGAATTTTTTAAGAAGGCAAAGGCAGAGGGTGTGCATACGAATCTTGATACCAGTGGAAATCCCTTCACTGATCAGGAACCATGGCATTCCGGGTGGCTGGAGCTTATGAAGTATACAGATCTTGTAATGCTTGATATCAAGCAGATTGACGAGCAGGAGCATATTAAGCTTACCGGTCATTCCAATAAGAATATTCTTGCGATGGCGCGGGAACTTTCTGATATGAAAAAACCTGTATGGATCCGTCATGTGCTTGTGCCGGGCGGAAGTGATAAGGATGAATATCTGCACCGGTTAGCTGATTTTATCCATACTCTTTCCAATGTGGAGAGAGTGGAGGTGCTCCCTTATCATACGCTTGGTAAGTTTAAATGGGAGAATCTGGGGCTTTCTTATCCACTGGAGGGGGTTAATCCTCCGACGCAGGAAAGGATTGATAATGCCCGGAAGATTCTTGGAGCTATCTGAGTAAAAATATATAGCTGTCATATCCTCTTTTTGGGGTATGGCAGCTTTATTTGTTTAAAAAAGGGACGCGAAGCAGGCGTATAGTTGTACCGGATACGGTTTCGGCATCTAAGAGATTCTAAGTCCTCAGAAATCTGCTAAAAGCATGAAACGAAAAGTCCGGGATTACTCGCTGCCGCTCAGACAAGGGACTTTTCGTCTCATAACGCAGATTTCTGAGAACTAAGAATCTCTAAGATGCCTGCAAATGCATCCGGTACAACTATACGCCTGCTTCGCTGGTTTTGGTTAAGATATAATACAAGGTGGAGTGTGAATTATAAGAAGGACTTTGTTTATATAAAAATGAATTGAGATGCGAAATATATCCCCCGGGAGGGCTTGTTGGGGGAAGGGTGGATTTGATATAATTTGGGTCATATATGATTATAAATTGCGTGCATGGAGGTTGGCATAAGGTGAAGGATTTATTATCGGAGATTGAGAGTTACTGGACTACCCGGGCTGAGGGGTATTCTGAAGTTAATCATAAGGAATTGAATGGGATGCAGAAGGGGGCATGGCTTGAGGTGTTGAAAGGGCAGTTCCCGGAGAAAGCGAAGGATGAGATTAAGATTTTGGATATCGGAACAGGACCTGGATTTTTTCCTGTTATTCTGGCTGAGGCGGGATATAAGGTGACTGCTGTTGATTATACACAGGAGATGTTGGATACTGCGAAGAGGAATGCCGGTAATCTTTGTGAGCGGATTTCTTTTTATAAGATGGATGCTCAGAATCTGGAATTTGAGGATGATGTGTTTGATGTTGTGATCAGCAGGAATCTGACATGGAATCTGAAGGATCCTAAGAGAGCTTATGAAGAGTGGTGTCGTGTACTGAAACCGGGCGGAAAGCTTCTTAATTTCGATGCAAACTGGTACGGTTATCTTTATGATGAGGAGAAACGCCTGTCTTATGAGGAAGACCGAAAGAGTGTGGAGAGTGAGCATCTGGATGATCATTACCTCTGTACGGATATTGACAGAATGGAGAAGATTGCACTGCAGATGCCTCTTTCTTCTATCAACAGACCGTCCTGGGACAGGAAGTTTCTGAAGGAGAACGGGTTTGAATCTGTGGCAGTGGATACCGGAATCTGGCAGCAGGTGTGGAGTCAGGAAGAGAAGCTGAATTATCATTCTACGCCGATGTTTATGATCAGCGCTGTGAAGAAAGAGAAAGATATCTGGTCCGAGAATGACGGAACGGATGATTCTGATAGCAGATATGACAGGGAAAGAGATTTGGAGGATGCTGCGTTGTGTACTGCTCCGGGTATGAAAAAGAGTGGATTTCTGAGACTGGGCGGAGGTGAGTTTTCGCTTCCTTATACAGTAATCTGCGGTTCTCATCCCGGAAAGACAGTTCTGATCACCGCTGCGGTCCATGGAGGAGAATATGTGGGAATCCAGGCTGCTGTTGAGCTTGCGGATAAGCTGAAACCGGAGAAGATCCATGGAAGAGTGATTTTGGTCAAGACTGTGTGCAGGAAGGAATTTGAGGAGAGGAGCGGCAGTGTCTGCCCGGAGGATGAGAAGAATCTGAATCGTGTATTTCCGGGGAATCCGCAGGGAACCAGGATGGACCGTCTGGCGTATGAGGTGGTTCAGAAGCTTCACAGTGCAGCAGATTATTATATTGATCTTCACAGCGGGGATGATTATGAGCAGCTTACGCCTTATATTTACTATGCCGGATGTGCAGATGAAGATGTGGTTCAGATGTCAAGGAAGATGGCAGAGCAGGCAGATGTTCCCTATATGGTAAAGTCTAATGTGGCATCCGGTGGTTCTTACAATTATGCTGCCGCATGTGGCATTCCCAGTGTTCTGATCGAACGTGGCCAGATGGGAGGCTGGAGTCCGGAGGAGGTTCATTCTACAAGAAAAGATGTGCGTAATATTCTGTGTGCGCTGGGTGTTTACGATGGCATGAGAAGTTACAGTAATTATTATCCCATGGAAATTGAAGATGTGCGTTATCAGTCTGCCAGTGTATCCGGGCTGTGGTATCCTGCCAAAAAACCGGGAGATATCATTAAGGTTGGAGAGTATCTTGGCTGTGTTAAGGATTATGAGGGAAATATTCTGGAGACAAGTTTATCCGATTTAAATGGAGTGGTTCTATATCAGGCGGGAAGTCTTCAGGTTATTAAGGATGGTCCGATGATCACATATGGCAGTTTCAGCAGAAGAAAGGATGAACGCAAGGAAAAGATCACAAATTACTGGGCGAAAAGAAGCGACAGTTTTATGGAACAGAGAAGAGCTGAGCTTCACAGTGATATGGCTGATAAATGGCTGAAAGAGATCGGGACTTTTCTTCCTGATGGAAAATTAAGGATCCTGGATGTGGGATGCGGTGCAGGCTTCTTTTCCATTCTTTTAGCAAAACTGGGACATGAAGTTACAGGAATCGATCTGACACCGGATATGATCATTCATTCCAGGGAACTGGCAAAAGAAGAGAATGCCTCCTGTACGTTTGAAGTAATGGATGCGGAAAATCCGGATTTTCCTGATGGTACCTTTGATGTGATCGTGTCCAGAAATCTTACCTGGACACTTCCGGATGCAGCAAGAGCATATAAAGAATGGATTCGTGTGCTGAAAACGGGAGGAATCCTGATCAACGCAGATGCCAATTATGGTGCAGATGATTTCTCAGATACTGCTGATCTGCCTGCCAATCATGCTCATTTTACAGTAGGCGATGCCATGATGCAGGAATGCGAGGAAATTAAACGCCAGCTTCCTATCAGTTCCTATGTACGCCCTGCCTGGGATCTGGAGACACTGGGAAAACTGGGTATCAACAGATTCTCCATTGATCTGGGTATCAGCAGCAGAATTTATACAAAGAAAGATGAGTTTTATAATCCAACCCCTATGTTCCTAATCTGCGGCGAAAAAAATAAATGTAATAATTGAGAAAAATGAAGCATATATTAAAGGGAGATTTCATTGATGGAACCTTCCTTTTTTCTTTTTTGCAAGCTAAAATGTTACGAAAATATGAAAAAAGCTTGACAAAATCAATTATATTAAATATAATTTTCTTATAAGTTACAGAAATGTTACAACCATAAAAACCTGTAATTAAAAAAACTCAAGGAATGATAAGTATGAAAGTTCAGAAAAAAGAGTCAAAACAGTCCGGCAATCCGGCGCGGAGTCTGATACTGGTTACAGTGTGTACCTGTACGGCGATTGCGTTTGCAGCAGGCGGCAGAATAGCAGATTTTAATGGAAAAAACAAAGTATATGCAGCTTCTGAAAATAGGGAGAAAACTTTTTCCTCTGATGCTGACGAAACAGATGTACTGCCAACAGGAATTGCAGGAGTAGTATCCGGAATGAATGATACAGCTTCTCCCAAAAAATCAGTCACACGTATCGGAACTTCCTGTGAACAGGTAATGGTCGGTCAGAGAATCAAAGTTATTGAAGATAATATGGCAGAATTCGATGTCAGCTCTTCTATGGAGAGCAGCATCAATGAGTTGGATGCAAGGACAACGGCTCTTGCAGAGAGTGCCCGGATGATGTCGGATGAGGACTATGATACATTGCTTCATATTGTAGAAGCTGAAGCAGGTACTGAGGATGTCAAGGGACGCATTCTGGTTGCCAATGTGATCATGAACCGTATAAAGAATAAGGAATTTCCCGATACAGTCACAGAAGTGGTATGGCAGAATACCAATGGTGTTCCGCAGTTTTCACCGACTTATGACGGACGTATCAATGAAGTAACTGTTACAGATGAGACAAGAGAAGCCGTCAGACAGGCTCTTGAGGGTGTGGATTATTCAGAAGGAGCACTGTTTTTTATCCAGAAATCTGAAGCTGAAAGCCAGAATGTCTCCTGGTTTGAGAAAGATCTGAAAAGACTGTTTAAATACGGCGTACATGAATTTTATACCTATCCGGATTCAGCAGAAAGTTCCACAGGATCGTAATAAACGATACTCTTCATATAACTCATTTAACAGGATTGCGGTAATACTGCTCAAAATATGGACATATTCTTCGGGAACAAAAGAATATGTCCATATTTTTGATTTATAGTAATCAATCATAAAAAGACAGAAAAAAGAGAAATAATTTAGGATAGTATTTTGCTAAAGTATATGCTATAATGTGCTCAATTGGCGAAATGAATAACTGTAACTGTTCAGCGGTTTATTATTACTGCCAATATACTGAACAGTTACGAATAACTTTGGAAAGGCAGGAAATATCATGCAGGTATTATACAAAAGCACAAGAGGAAAAGAAGAAACCGTAACAGCTTCTATGGCTATTTTAAAGGGGCTTTCTGAGGATGGCGGCTTATTTGTGCCGACAGAGATTCCGAAGCTGGATGTCCCAATGGATGAGCTGGCAAAGATGAGCTATCAGGAGACAGCATATGAAGTAATGAAATGTTTCCTTACTGATTTTACAGAAGAAGAATTAAAGAACTGCATCAACAATGCCTATGATGAAAAATTTGATACAAAAGAAATTGCACCGCTTCATGAAGCAGACGGAGCTTATTTCCTTGAGCTGTATCATGGTGCGACCATTGCGTTTAAGGATATGGCATTATCAATTCTTCCACATCTTATGACTACAGCTGCTAAGAAGAATCAGGTAAAAAATGAGATTGTTATTCTTACCGCTACTTCCGGAGATACAGGTAAAGCGGCAATGGCCGGATTTGCAGATGTTCCGGGAACCAAGATCATCGTTTTCTATCCGAAACATGGTGTAAGTCCTATCCAGGAGAAACAGATGGTAACTCAGAAAGGCAACAATACATATGTTGTGGGAATTACCGGAAACTTTGACGATGCACAGACTGCCGTAAAGAAAATGTTCAATGATAAGGAACTGGAAGCAGAACTTGATGTTGCAGGATATCAGTTCTCATCTGCGAACTCTATCAATATCGGACGTCTGGTACCGCAGATCGTTTATTATGTATATGCATATGCATCACTTGTACGTCAGGGCAAGATCAAAGACGGTCAGGAGATCAATGTGGTAGTACCTACCGGAAACTTTGGAAATATCCTGGCTGCTTATTATGCAAAACAGATGGGACTTCCGGTTCACAAACTTATCTGTGCCTCCAATGATAACAAGGTTCTGTATGATTTCTTCCGCACAGGAACTTATGACAGAAAGCGTGACTTTATCCTTACAACCTCACCGTCCATGGATATTCTGATCTCCAGCAATCTGGAACGTCTGATCTACCGTATCGCAGGCGGTGATGCAAAAAAATGTGCAGAGCTGATGCAGTCTCTTACTGCAGGCGGCGAGTATACCATCACAGAAGACATGAAGGCACAGCTTGCAGACTTCTATGGCAATTACTGTACAGAAGACGAAACAGCAAAAACAATCGCAGAAATCTTCAAAGACAGTCATTATGTGATAGATACCCATACTGCAGTTGCAGCAGGTGTTTATGACAAATATGTAAAAGATACCAATGATACCACACCAACTGTCATTGCATCCACAGCAAGCCCATATAAATTTACAAGAAGTGTAATGGAAGCACTTGGAGCAGATACAGACGGTAAGGATGAGTTTGCACTGGCTGATGAACTGAGTGCGCTTTCCGGAGTGAAACTTCCACAGGCAGTTGAGACGATCCGCACAGCACCGGTGCTTCATAACCGGGTGGTAGATGCGCCGGATATGCCAAAGGCAGTAAAAGATATCCTTGGAATCCGATAATCTCCATATTATAAAAAAATATAATTAATTCTACATTTTATGTTGAAAAAGAACATATACTGGAGTATAATAAAAATCAGTTAAAAACAGTGAATATCCTGAAATGTACGAGGCCCCTTCTTTTTTTGAACCTACATCGACTTTAACGGGAACCCAACATCGCAGGCCGGATGTCAGGCCGTCATTATGCAGCGGAAGACAGAAGGTCTGTTGAGGATACCCACCTAGCTGCGGCTAGGCGTCAATGGGAAGGGAACGGCATTTCGGGAACTGTAAAAATGAGCCGTAGAGAGGCTCTTTTTTATTATCTTTTGGATTTAATATTATTTTATGATACGGGAGGTTGGAAACAATGAGTGTTTCTGAAAGAAAGTTCGGCATATTACAGACTGGGGAAACAGTAAAAATTTTTCATCTGGAAAACAAATCCGGGGCATATGCGGAAGTGACAGATTTTGGAGCAATCCTGGTTAAGGTCTGCGTACCTGATAAAGATGGTACTTTAACAGACGTAGTACTTGGATATGATGATCTGGCATCTTATGAAGTAAATGGATGCTTTTTCGGTTCAACCATCGGCAGAAACGGAAACCGCATCGGCGGTGCGAAATTCTCTGTCAATGGCAAAGAAGTAGTTCTTGCTCAGAATGAGAATGACAATAATCTTCACAGCGGTCCTGACGGATTTGAAAAAAAGCTCTGGAAAGTGGCTGAGATTTCCGATGATAAAAACAGTGTTATATTTAACCGTATAAGTCCGGATGGTGAGAATGGTTTCCCGGGAGAATTTGATGTGTCTGTAAAATATGAGTTTACGGAAGACAACGAACTGAGGATCCATTATCAGGGAATCTGCGATGAGCCGACAGTTGCCAACATGACAAATCATTCTTATTTCAATCTGAATGGTGAGGGAAGCGGAACCGCCATGGATCAGTATCTTACAATCCATGCAAAATATTATACACCTGTAGCCGACAGTCATTCCATTCCTACAGGAGTGTATGAGGAAGTTGCAGGGACTCCCATGGATTTCAGAACTGCCAAACAGATCGGGCAGGATATTGAAGCAGAATTTGACCAGCTGAAATTCACAGGCGGATATGACCACAATTATGTGACAGACAACTATGCAAAAGGAAACAGAAGACTGATCGCAACCGCATACAGTGATAAAACCGGAATTGCCATGGATGTCACTTCTGACTGTCCATGTGTACAGTTTTACGCAGCAAATTTTGTCGAAAATGAACATGGTAAAAATGGTCATACTTACAATAAGCGGGATGCTTTCTGTCTGGAAACGCAGGTTGAACCGAATGCGGTCAATGTTGAAGATTTCCACTCCCCGATTCTTAATGCAGGTGAACAGTATGATTCTGTGACTGCTTATCATTTCTACATCAGAAAGTAAAAATCTGACCATAAAACTAATTACATATTAATCCGGTTTTTTTCATATCTACAGCATTCCAGCATGAAAAGAACCGGATTTTATTATCCATAATTCATGTTTGTCATAACGGCAGTTTCATGGTATGATAGTAAACAGAGATATTCGAAACAGTTATCTTTATAATTACAGCAATCACCATAAATGCCTTATCAGAAATGACTGCTGTAAAATAACAGAATGGAGACATATATGAAAAAGAAAAATAAAACCCGGTCTGTTACAGGGCTTTTATTCGGGTTTATGGAACGTGTATCCGGAGATCACGTAGGAGCTTATGCGACACAGGCAGCGTATTTTCTGATCATGTCTTTTATTCCCTGTATTCTGTTTCTGACTACACTGGTACGGTATACACCTCTGACCTATAATGTAGTCAGGGATGCGATCGTTGCTTTTATTCCGGAGAATCTGCAGAGTTTTGTTCTGGGGATCGTGGTAGATGTATACAAAAGAAGTACTGCAATTGTCCCTTTGTCAGCAATTGTGGCACTGTGGTCTGCCGGAAAAGGAATGCAGTCTATCATCAATGGATTAAATACCATTTATCACGTAAAAGAAACCCGTAACTGGCTGTTAACCAGAATTTATGCAGTATTCTATACTTTATCACTGGTGATTGCGGTAATCGTGTCTCTGCTTATGCTTGTACTTGGAAACGAAATACAGAAAGTTGTGTCAAGATATATTCCTTTTCTTGGAAGAGTTCTGGGAAAAATACTGGGGGCAAGAGCACTGTTGGTATTTGGTGTGTTGTTTCTGGTTTTTCTTATGTTGTATAAGGTTCTTCCGAACAGAAAAGCCACATTCAAAAGCCAGATTCCCGGAGCCTTGATCATAGCAGTTGCATGGTCGATATTTTCATACGGATTCTCTTTTTATTTTGAGATTTTTCCGGGGTTCAGTAATATGTACGGAAACCTTGCGACGATCATCATGGTCATGTTCGCGCTGCTCATCATCCGCGGCTACTGGATCGCGCTCCACGCGCGCGACCGCTTCGGCAGCCTTCTTGTCGTGGGCATTACCACGCAGATCGCCTTACAGGTTTTCTTAAACATCGCGGTCGTGACGAATCTTGTGCCGAACACCGGCATCTCGCTGCCGTTCTTCAGCTTCGGCGGCACGGCGCTCGCCATCCAGCTCGCGGAAATGGGCGTGGTGCTGAGTGTTTCGCGGCAGATGCCGCCAGGCTGAAAAGCTCAAAAATATGCCGCAGCGGAAAACAGACCGCCGCGAGGAAGAAAGGGGGACGAAAGGCATGAACGTTATTTTCACCTGCGGCGGCACGGCGGGACACGTCAACCCCGCGCTGGCGCTCGCAGGCTTCCTGCGGGAGAGAGACCCGAAGACCCGCATCCTCTTCGTCGGCGCGGAGCGCGGACTGGAGCGCGACCTGATCGCGCACACGCCCTATCCGTTCCGCACGGTCAACATCTCATCCTTCCACCGCTCCCTTCGGCCGAAGGAGCTGCGCCATAACCTCGTCTCCGTGCGCAATCTGATGCACGCGAAGCGTGAGGCGGACGCCATTCTCGATGAATTTCAGCCCGACCTCATTGTCGGTACGGGCGGCTATGCGAGCTATCCCATCGTGCGCTACGGCCACGCGCGCGGCATTCCGACGGCGGTGCACGAGTCGAACGCCGTTCCGGGGCTGACGACCCGACTGCTCGAAAATCATTGCGACCGCATTCTCGTCGGCTTTGAGGACTGCCGGCGGTATTATAAGCACAAGGACCGCGTGGTCGTCACCGGTACGCCGGTGCGCGGCGACTTCTTCACGCAGACGAAGGCGCAGGCCAAGGAAAAGCTCTTAAAGTAAGATATGCTTCCTGTGCTTGCCACATGCGTACCACCACAAAGCTCTACACT
>ENA-USYV01003480-USYV01003480.1-human-gut-metagenome-genome-assembly--contig:-NODE-3480-length-10877-cov-14.011389_pt1 | contig 10877 bp, 10 predicted proteins | sample MGYA00250066_ERZ773514 | MGnify/ENA primary metagenome ERZ773514 (study PRJEB29103, sample SAMN06112049) | human gut metagenome | biome: human gut; feature: ankylosing spondylitis patient; material... | reverse complement strand
ATAGGTCTGATGTGTAAGCACGGTGACGTGTTTAGCTTGCAGATACTAATCGGTCGTTCGCTTTTCCTTTTGTTCATTAGCGTCAATCGGCATTTGAGTTCATTGTTTTGTTTGAAAGTTTTTAAAGAAAAATGGGTTTTACCCCTTGACAAAATGGATCTTATATGCTATAATTTAATTATAGCAAACGCACCATTAGCTCAGTTGGTAGAGCAACTGACTCTTAATCAGTGGGTCCTGGGTTCGAGTCCCCGATGGTGCACCAAATGAGGCCCGTTGGTCAAGCGGTTAAGACTCCGCCCTCTCACGGCGGCATCACCAGTTCGAGTCTGGTACGGGTCACCATTTTTCTTTAGTCGGTGTTTATGGCAAAGAGGTTCCACCCGTTCCCATTCCGAACACGGCAGTTAAGCTCTTTTGCGCCTACGATACTTGATCATCTCGATCTGGGAAAATTGGTCAATGCCGACACAAGAGCATATGAAAATATGCTCTTTTATATTCCTCTATAGCTCAGTCGGTAGAGCATGCGGCTGTTAACCGCAGGGTCGTTGGTTCGAGTCCAACTGGAGGAGCCAGAAAATGAAAGCGAATCACGAAAGTGATTCGCTTTTTCTGTTTTATATGCCAAAGGAGGTGCGGGAATGCTGCGAATTGCGATCGTGGATGATGAAATGGCAGAAATTCAAAAATTGCAGGAGCTGGTGGAACAATTCTTCCGGGAAAAGCAAGTGGCGTATCAAATCACAAGTTATATCAGCGGAGAGACTTTCTTGGTGGCGCAGCAGCAGTGCGATTTGATTTTCCTGGATGTGCAGATGACAGGAATTGACGGCATTGCCACAGCACGAAATATTCGGCAAAACGACCGAAAGGCTGCGCTGATCTATGTCAGCAACTTTTCAGAGAAAATGGCAGATTCCTTTGCGGTGCATCCTTTTGCTTTTCTGGAAAAGCCGGTCATGCGGGAAAAGCTGTGGATGCACTTGCAGGATTACCTGGATTATTACGAGTCCCAGCCGGTTTGCCAGAACGATGCGCTTACGCTGAAAGGCGAGCATGGCAGCCTGATCGTCCGCGTGCAGGACATCCTTTATCTGGAATATGCGGGGAACCGCAAGGTGCAGATACACCTGAAACAGGACGAAAAAACGGTTTACGGCAGCATTACAAAATTTCTGCAGCTGCTGGAGCCGTTTCACTTCATATCACCACACAAAAGCTATATCATAAACCCCAGACAGATTCAGTCGGTCTGCCAGCTGGACATTATTTTGACCAACCAGGACAGAATCCCCATTGCGCAAAAGCGCCAGAAACAAATCGTGGCGCAAATCAGCGACTACCTGCATCAGCACTTAAAGGAGAATCTCCGATGAACCTGTTTATGGACGTTTTTTTGAACATCTGCACGCTGCTCTCCGGCTATCTGGCGCTGTGGAAACTGCTGGACAAGCGTGAAATGCCCAACCGCTTTCTGTGGAACTGCGCCAAGTGGGGCTATGTGCTGCTGGCGGCATTTTTGCAGGCGTTGGTGAGCCAGCTGCATATCCCGTGGCTGAACCTGGTCACCATTGCGATTTCGTTCGTAGGCATGACAAAGCTGTTCTTCCGCTGTAACCTTGTGCCACTTTTGCTGTACGACACGGCGGTAATGGTCTGCCTGTTTGCGGCAGATATGGTCTCCAGCCTGGCGGTCTCTGTGTCGCTGGGGGATTCCGTCTCGGAAACGCTGCAACGAACAGACGTGCTGCTGGCCCGCTATTTGCTGTGCATCATTTTGTGTTTTATGCTTTGCAGCATCTTTCCCCTGTTTTTCAAGCGCCGGGAACTGTACGAGATCTACTGGTATGAGGTGATTGCCTACGGGCTGCTGGCGGCGTTCGAGATCACTTCGGCGGCATATATTGTGCATCGCCTGCAATTCTTTTCCTCGGGGCTGTTCGTGATTCTCTTCACGATGGGCTGCCTGGTGCTGGACATCTATCTGGTATTCGTGTTTTACCAGCTGGCGGAGAGCCGGAAACGGGAAAAGGAATACTCGCTGATTCAACAGCAGTCCAACATCCAGCTTTCCGTATACCGGGAGCTGTCACAGAAATACGCCGACTCCGTCCGAATTGCCCACGATGCCAAGAAACACGTCCGTGCGCTGGAAGATCTTGTGCAGAGCGAACAGGCGAGCCAGTACCGGGACTCCATCTGTGCGGAGCTGAACAAGCTTTACCCGGCGTTCGAACACGAGAATCCGCTGTTTTCCGTCCTCATCAACCATGCGCTCTATCGTTCGGAGCGCAACGGCATCCGGCTGGATCTGCGGCTCCATGATGCAGACTTGTCCATGCTTTCGGACATGGATCTGACCATCCTCTTCGCCAACCTGCTGGACAACGCCATTGAGGCTTGCACATCACTGCCGGCGGAAAAGCGAAAGATCCAGCTCATCCTGGAACAGGAAATGGGCTTTCTCATCATCCATATCACCAACCCCTTTGCGGAGCTTGCACCGCTGCCGCACCATAAGTATGGCTCTACCAAGCCCGGTCATATGGGCGTGGGACTTTCGAATGTGCGGCAGACGGTGGAAAAGTATCACGGCGTTTTCTCGGTGGATACGGATGCTGAGGTGTTTGCCGTTGCGATTACCATTCCGGTGGCACAAAAATGAAAGAACTATTTCCCAAAGGTGAGGAAAATTGCAGGAAACCAGCGTTTGATGCAGATAAAAAGCGTTTGGTGGAAATGCCTTGCAGAATGCTGGGAAACCTGCTATACTGAAACCATAGGGAAAATATGAAAAAGTGAAAAACGTTTTGCGGCAGTGATGCCGTAATAAATTTCGGGCAGCACCGTATCTCCTTGTACGGCACTGCCCGATTTTTTTCTATGATGCAATCAACGAAAAAAGACTTGACTGCAATTTACAGTCAAGTCTTTTCCAATTTGGCAGGGGCACCAAGAATCGAACTCGGGACACGTGGTTTTGGAGACCACTGCTCTACCAGCTGAGCTATACCCCTATGATAGGATGTTTTATACAGGAAACCTGCAACATAAATTATTATAGCACAAAAAAATACGCTTGTCAACCGGTTTTTGCAATTTTTTTTATTTGACATTTGCACAAGATGTACACATATCCGAAAATGTACGGAATTCCGGCACAAACGGGGCAGAAAAGGGAAAAACTGCCCCACGGTTTCGACAAAAGCTGACACCGGAATCTGCTATAATAGACCTGTCGGAGATCGAAGGACACCTTGTGCCGCAGCGACTCCGGCAGGTCTGACAAAAGGAGGCTTTATGATGCAGGATCTTTGGAAACAGGTAGCAGAACAGTATCATGTCTCGGCAGAGGAAGTACAGGCGGAGATCACCAAGGCGATCGAAACCGGAATGCAGACGGCGGAACATTCTGTGCGCCGGGCGTGGGCGGAGATTCCACGGCGCTGTGATGTGCCGGAACCGGAAGAGGTTGTGGCATGGCTTGTCATACAGGCGCTGGCGACAGGCGTGCTGCCGGACGGTGCCGCAGAACGGCAGGAATATGCCGTAAAACGGTGACACAGCACACAGCGCCCCGGAAAAGAAACCCGGCGATGATACATCTTCTGACAATCCCTGCAAAAAGGACGGCAAAGCGCCGTCCTTTTTGCGTTTCAGACAGCCGCTTTTTCTGGAAGGATTTTTTTACTGGTTCACAATAAATCCAAAGAAACCGCCGGAAAATCCCTTGCATCTTCCGGGAAACTGTGCTATACTAAATAGTATACAGTATCGCCGCCGGATAGAACGGCGGAGACGGAAAAAAGCAATCCGGATACTGACATTGAAGAGAAAGAAGTGCAAAATACAATGACAAAAATTACAATATTCTCCGGCTTTCTGGGCGCCGGCAAAACCACTTTGATTCAAAAGCTGATTCGTGAGGGCTATGTAGGCGAAAAGCTGGTGCTGATCGAAAACGAATTCGGCGAGATCGGCATTGATGGCGGCTTTTTGCAGGATGCCGGCGTAGAGATCACCGAGATGAACTCCGGCTGTATCTGCTGCAGCCTGGTGGGCGATTTCGGCAAGGCACTGGAAAAGGTGCTGGAACAGTATCACCCGGACCGCATCCTGATCGAACCGTCCGGCGTCGGCAAGCTGAGCGACGTTATCCGTGCCGTGCAGAACATCCACGCCCATGACGTAGAGCTGGACGGCTTTACCACCGTGGTAGACGCCAAGAAGTGCAAGATGTATCAGAAGAACTTCGGAGAATTTTTCAATAACCAGATCACATATGCCAGCTGCCTGATTCTGAGCCACACCGCAGGTCTGTCACAGGATAAGCTGGATGACTGCGTGAGCCGTCTGCGTACCTGCAACGAAAAAGCGCCTATTGTCACCACAGACTGGGATCAGCTCACCGGCAAGCAACTGGTAGAGGCAATGACCCAGAAGAACACCCTGGATGACGAACTCCAGGAACTGCTGGCTGAGGCTGCAGAGCATGACCACCACCATCATCACGATCATGATGACCACGAGCATGAACATGAACATGAGCATGAGCATCATCACCACGACCATGAGGAGCATGACGAGAACTGCACCTGCGGCTGCCATGACCACGATCACGACCACGAGCATGAACACCATCATCACGACCACGAGGAACACGACGAGAACTGCACCTGCGGCTGTCACGATCATGACCACGATCACGAGCATCACCATCACCACCATGCAGATGAAGTGTTCACCAGCTGGGGCGTAGAGTCTGCACAGAAGTATACCCAGGAGGAGATCACCAATGCGCTGAAGGCACTGGAAGATGCAGACAAGTACGGCATGATCCTGCGTGCAAAGGGCATTGTCCCGGCAGAGGACGGCACATGGATCCACTTCGACTATGTACCGGGAACCCCGGATGTCCGCACCGGCAGCGCCGGCACGACCGGACGGCTTTGCGTTATCGGCTCCGGCATTCATGAGGATGCCCTGGCAGCCCTGTTCCACGCAGAATAAAAGGAGGACAACAACATGGCAGGAGGACAACAGCCCCAGGAAAACGACGTTCCGGTATACCTGTTTACCGGCTTTCTGGAGGCAGGCAAGACCAAGTTTATTCAGGAGACCTTAGAGGACAAGCGGTTCAATTCCGGCGAAAAGACCATGCTGCTGCTCTGTGAAGAGGGCGAAGAGGAATACGACATTTCCGCAATGCCCTGCCAGGATATCTACATCCGTACCATCGAAGAGCCGGAAGAGCTGAACCCGGCGCACCTGGAGGAACTGCTGAAAGAATGCGGCGCAACCAGAGTGGTGCTGGAATACAATGGTATGTGGCAGCTCCAGCAGCTGTTCCAGAATCTCCCGGACGACTGGGCGGTATACCAGGAAATGTTCTTTGCGGATGCGACCACATTCCTACAGTATAACGCCAATATGCGTAGTCTGGTAGTGGACAAGCTGAACACCTGTGAACTGGTGGTATTCAACCGTTTCACCAAGGACATGGACAAGATGGAATTCCATAAGCTGGTGCGTGGCGTCAGCCGCCGGACAGACATCGCCTATGAATACACAGACAACCACGTAGAATACGACGAGATCGAAGATCCGCTGCCGTTCGATGTTAACGCACCGGTGATCCGCCTGGCAGACACAGACTTCGCTCTGTGGTACCGGGACATTATGGAAGACCCGAAGAAGTATGACGGCAAGACGGTTTCGTTCCGTGGCATCGTGGCAGTAGACCCGACATTCCCGCCGAATACCTTTGCGGTGGGCAGACACGTGATGACCTGCTGCGTGGAGGATATCACTTACAGCTGCGTTGTGGCAGAGTGGGAAAAGGCAAATATGCTCCAGACACGGCAGTGGGTGCAGGTAACGGGTAAGATCCATGTGCAGAGACATAAGCTGTACCGTGGAAAAGGCCCGGTGCTGCAAGTGCAGGAAGTCGTGATGACCAGCGCACCAGAGCAGGAAGTGGCAACGTTCTATTAAGGCGAAACATACACATGGTGGAAAACTGCGCCGGACAATAAAGTTTTTCGATCCAGCAGTTTTTCAAAAATGCTGGCGAGGACTAGGGCGAGAAGCCCTGGTCGCTGTCCTCGATAAAGTAGGGGGCGATGCCCAGCCCGTTGCCCAGCGGAAATGGCAACGGCAGACTTGCCCAAGGATAGCAAGCCACATCGCCCCGGTGTCTTATGAGGAAAACGGGTTCGGTATAGCAAAGCTGCGTTCAAAAAGAAATATCTTGGAAAAGTCCCAGCGGGATTTTTCCAACGTATGTTTCCACCCATTCCGCACAAACTCCCTACAGCTGCAAATGCAGCCAAGGGAGGCGAATGCAGATGAAAAATCGTTGGACAGCCGGCTTGTTGTCCGGTCTGCTGACAGTGGCGCTGCTCCCGGTGACTCCGGTCAGCGCCGTCAGCGGCGAAGTGATCGGCTATGGACAGGGAACCGCCGTGGACAGTGAAAACCGTCCTCAGGATGCCGTGGCATTCGACGCACAGTATGCGCAGTACGGCGCCTATGCTACCACACCCGACCGCAGCCGCATCCTTCTGACCTTTGACCAGGGCTATGAAAACGGCTATACCGGACAGATCCTGGACACGCTGAAAGAAAAACAGGTGAGCGCCGTCTTTTTCCTCACCGGCGACTACGCCAAAAAGGAAACTGACCTTGTGAACCGCATGATTGCGGAGGGACACGTTCTGGGCAACCACGGCATGACCCACGCCAGCCTGCCCACGCTGACCGAATCCGAGGCAAAGGCAGAGATTCTGGATCTGCACCAGTATGTACTGGACAATTACGGCTATGAAATGCAGTATTTCCGGTGTCCCTGCGGGGAATACTCCGAGGCAGCGCTGGAGACGGCACAGGAATGCGGCTACCGCACCTTGTTCTGGAGCGATGCCTATGTGGACTGGAAAACCGATGCACAGCCCGAACCGGCACAGTCGCTGGAACGGCTGAAGGCACACGCCCACGGCGGCGAGATTCTCTTGCTGCACTCGGTGTCTTCGACCAATGCGGCGATCCTGGGCGACCTGATCGACGCACTTCGTGCAGAGGGCTACACCCTGTAGCGATTCGCAGAAAATGACCGAACAACCCGGCTTTTGTCCGGGTTGTTTTTGCACAGGACACGGGAACTTGTACATATCCTACAACAATGCTATGATTTCACAGGGGAAGCTATGTGCAATACATCGAAAATTCAAAAAGCATAGAAAACCTATTGACACCATAGGTGAAATGTGATATAATACAACCATAGCAACGAAACCGAACCGAAAAATGCCGGAAACGGCAGCGGACATGATAGAAAGGAATATGGATTATGGCAAATCAGGAATATCGTTTTGAAACCAAGCAGGTACACGTGGGACAGGAACAGCCGGACCCGACCACTGACGCAAGAGCAGTGCCGATCTATGCGACCACCTCTTATGTGTTCAAGGATTCTGCACAGGCAGCAGGCCGTTTTGGTCTGACCGAACCGGGTAACATCTACACCCGTCTGATGAACCCGACCAACGACGTATTTGAAAAGCGTATCGCAGCACTGGAAAACGGCGCAGCAGCACTGGCAACTGCAACCGGCTCCGCAGCCATCGACTACTCCATCCGCAATATCGCAGGCAGCGGCGACCACATCGTTTCTTCCCAGACCGTATACGGCGGCACATACAACCTGTTTGCAAACACCTACGCAGAGATCGGCATTGAGACCACTTTCGTAGACGCACACGACCCGGCAAACATCGAGGCTGCCATCCGTCCGAACACCAAGGCAGTTTACGTTGAGTCTCTGGGCAACCCGAACTCTGACGTGGTTGACATGGAGGCAATCGCAGAGATCGCACACAAGCACGGTCTGCCGCTGATCGTGGACAACACCTTCGCAACACCGTTCCTGTTCCGTCCGCTGGAACACGGCGCAGATATCGTGGTACACTCCGCAACCAAGTTTATCGGCGGTCACGGTACTGTAATGGGCGGCGTTGTTGTAGACGGCGGTAAGTTCGACTGGGCAGCAAGCGACAAGTTCCCGGGACTGTCCAAGCCGAATCCGTCCTATCACGGCGTTGTTTTCACTGAGGCTTGCGGCAATATCGCTTATATCATGAAGCTCCGCACCACACTGATGCGTGATACCGGTGCGACCCTGTCTCCGTTCCATTCGTTCCTGCTGCTCCAGGGTCTGGAGACCCTGTCCCTGCGTGTAGAACGTCACGTGGAGAATGCGCTGAAGGTGGTAGAATATCTGAAGAACCATCCGATGGTCAAGAAGGTAAACCATCCGTCCCAGGCAACCGGCAAGGCGCTGGAACTGTACAACAAGTACTATCCGAACGGCGGCGCATCCATCTTCACCTTTGAACTGAACGGCACCAAGGAGCAGGCACAGAAGTTCACCGAATCTCTGAACATCTTCTCTCTGCTGGCAAACGTAGCAGACGTAAAGTCTCTGGTGATCCACCCGGCATCTACCACACACTCACAGATGACAGAGGAAGAACTGCTGGCAGCCGGCATCACACCGACCACCGTTCGTCTGTCCATCGGTATCGAGCATATTGACGATATCCTGGCAGACCTGGAACAGGGTTTTAAGGCAGTACAGTAAGAGAAATACCGATAGCGATTTCGTAAGAGAGAACTGGTTATCAATAAGAAAAGCGGGGAGCGCCGGAAACCAGCGGCAGTCCCCGCTTTTTTGTTCCGTTTTCTCTATGAGAAAAAGTTTTATGAAATAGTCTCCTCTTCTAGAGGAGATGCCCGATAGGGCAGAGGAGTCTGTCGATTTTCTCACCCTTTTCTCCGTGCGCCAAAAGCATGGCGCAGAGATTTCGCTGTCTGCGGACAGCGACCAGGGCTTCTCGCCCTGGACCTCGCCAGCATTTTTGAAAAACTGCTGGAGCGAAAAACTTTATTTTCTTTGAACAACGAAAAATGTTGAAAATCTTATTGCACGCAAAGCAATTTTTTAGGAAAGTCTTCTGTGAAAAAAGAGCAAGTCAGTGTATACTGATAGGGGATTAACCCCTCAGTCAAGCCTACGGCTTGCCAGCTCCCCTGTTAGGGGAGCCTTAAAAGGCTACCTCGTGAGAAATATTTTTTTAAGAGAAACAATTATAAAATTGGATTTGTGTGTTCCCACCGGGACATTTTCAACCAGAAACGGAGGAATCCCATTGCAAATATACGCAGACAATGCAGCCACCACAAAGCCCTGCAAGGCAGCAATCCAAGCCATGGTGTCCTGCATGGAACAGAACTACGGCAATCCCTCCAGCGTCCACCACATCGGACAGGCAGCTGCTGAGGCACTGCTCCAGGCTCGCCAGGACATTGCCGCCTGCCTGGGCTGTTCGGCACGGGAAATCTACTTTACCTCCGGCGGCAGCGAGGCGGACAACCAGGCGCTGCGCTCTGCCGCCTATGCCGGTGCAAAAGAGGGCAAAAAACACATTATCTCCACCGTGATCGAACATCACGCCATTCTCCACACGCTGAAACAGCTGGAAGAAGAGGGCTTTTCCGTGACGCTCCTGGAGGTCTCCAAAACCGGCATCGTCACCCCGGAGCAGGTCGCCGCCGCTATCCGACCGGACACCTGCCTGGTGAGCGTGATGTTTGCCAACAACGAGATCGGTACCATCGAACCCATTGCGGAGATCGGCGCAGTCTGCCGGGAAAAGGGCGTGCTGTTCCATACCGACGCTGTCCAGGCGGTGGGGCATATTCCGGTAGACCTGGCGAAACTGCCGGTGGATATGCTTTCCCTGTCCGGGCATAAGTTCCACGGACCAAAGGGCGTGGGCGTGCTGTACGCCAAGCGTGGCACACCGCTGCGCAGTCTCATCTGCGGCGGCGCACAGGAGCGCAGCAAGCGTGCCGGAACGGAGAACCTGCCGGCGATCGTGGGCATGGCGGCGGCGCTGAAAGCGGCGTGTGCCGACCTGGAAAAGAACGCTGCCTATGTGGCAGACCTCCGGGATAAGCTGATCGCCGGACTGGAGCGGATTCCCCACAGCATCCTCAGCGGCGACCGGGAACAGCGCCTGCCGGGCAATGTGAACTTCTGCTTTGAGGGCATTGAGGGCGAGGCACTGCTGCTTCTGCTGGATGCCAAGGGCATCTGTGCCTCTTCCGGTTCGGCGTGTACTTCCGGCTCCCTCGACCCAAGCCATGTGCTGCTGGCGGTAGGCGTGCCGTATGAGGCGGCGCACGGCTCTCTGCGGCTGTCGCTGTCGGAGGAGAACACCCCGGAGGAAGTCGAATATCTGACGGAGACCATCCCGGAAGTGGTGGCATATCTGCGTGGAATGTCGCCGGTGTGGCGTGATCTGGAAGAAGGGAGAAAGCCCCATGTTATATAGCGCAAAGGTCATGGATCACTTTATGAATCCCCGGAACGTGGGAGCGATGGAGGATGCGGACGGTGTCGGACAGGTGGGCAGCGCACGGTGCGGCGACTCCATGAAGATCTATCTGAAGATCGAGGACGGCATCATCACCAAAGCCACCTTCGAGGCCTTCGGCTGCGGCTCTGCCATTGCGTCCAGTTCCATGGCGACGGTGCTGATTACCGGAAAGCCGCTGTCCCAGGCGCTGGCGCTGACAAACGAGGCAGTTGCCGAGGCGCTGGATGGTCTGCCGGAGAAAAAGCTGCACTGCTCCGTGCTGGCAGAGCAGGCAGTCCGGGCAGCTGTTCGGGACTATTACGACCGAAACCACATCCCATACGACCCGGCGGAACTGCCGGTATACGAAGAGGATTAAAGGCAACACCGCACAAAGCCCGCCTGACGGCTTTGCACGCAATCTGCTTGCTGATTTTCCGTCATACCGCACAGAAA
>ENA-USYV01003476-USYV01003476.1-human-gut-metagenome-genome-assembly--contig:-NODE-3476-length-10889-cov-5.013873_pt1 | contig 10889 bp, 10 predicted proteins | sample MGYA00250066_ERZ773514 | MGnify/ENA primary metagenome ERZ773514 (study PRJEB29103, sample SAMN06112049) | human gut metagenome | biome: human gut; feature: ankylosing spondylitis patient; material... | reverse complement strand
ACTGCTACGCCGCCTGCAAGCTTAGCAAGTCTTTCCTGAAGCTTTTCTCTGTCGAAATCAGAAGTGGTCTCTTCGATCTGCTTCTTGATCTGTGCAACTCTCGCTGCGATTGCAGCCTTGTCGCCTTCCCCGTCAACAATGATGGTGTTCTCTTTCTGAACCTTAACAGATTTTGCACGGCCGAGCATATCCATTGTGGTCTCTTTTAATTCCAGGCCGAGTTCGGAGCTGATCACCTGTCCGCCGGTCAGGATTGCAATATCCTCCAGCATAGCCTTTCTTCTGTCGCCATAGCCAGGAGCTTTAACAGCTACTACATTGAAAGTGCCGCGCAGCTTGTTGACGATCAGGGTGGTCAGAGCCTCGCCCTCTACGTCCTCAACGATGATCAGCAGCTTTGCGCCGGACTGAACGATCTGCTCCAGTAAAGGCAGGATCTCCTGAATGTTAGAAATCTTCTTATCGGTAATCAGGATATACGGATTGTCCAGAACTGCTTCCATCTTATCCATATCAGTAGCCATGTATGCAGAGATATAACCTCTGTCAAACTGCATACCTTCTACCAGATCCAGCTCTGTCTTCATGGTCTTGCTTTCTTCGATAGTAATAACGCCATCGTTGGAAACCTTTTCCATCGCATCTGCAACCATCTGACCAACTTCATCGCTTGCTGCAGAAATCGCTGCAACTCTTGCAATGTGGTTCTTACCGTTGACCTTCTGGCTCATCTTCTGAATAGAATCTACGGCACACTCGGTTGCCTTCTGCATACCTTTTCTTAAAATGATCGGATTTGCACCTGCTGCCAGGTTGCTCATGCCAGCGCCGATCATTGCCTGTGCCAGAACAGTTGCGGTTGTGGTGCCGTCACCTGCAACGTCATTGGTCTTTGTTGCAACTTCTTTTACAAGCTGTGCACCCATATTCTCGAAAGCATCTTCCAGCTCGATCTCTTTTGCGATGGTCACACCATCGTTGGTGATCAGCGGAGCACCGTAGGATTTATCCAGTGCTACGTTACGTCCCTTGGGTCCAAGGGTTACTCTGACGGTATTTGCCAGCTTATCAACGCCGGCTTCCAGTGCTGCACGCGCTTCTGCGCCGTATTTAATTTCCTTTGCCATAATAAATCAGCCTCCTAATTCAAGTTTAAACTTACGCTTCGATTACTGCCAGAATGTCTGACTGCTTTACAACGATATATTCTTCGTCATCCAGTTTCACATCAGTACCTGCGTACTTGGAGTAAATGACCTGATCGCCAACCTTAACTTCCATTTTCACTTCTTTGCCGTCCACCACTCCGCCGGGGCCAACTGCAATGACTTCTGCCTGCTGGGGCTTCTCTTTATTCTGTCCGGGAAGAACAATTCCGGATTTGGTTGTCTCTTCTGCAACCAGCTGCTTTAATACAACTCTGTCACCTAACGGTACTAACTTCATGATAACTGCCTCCTTATATGAAAATTCATACTTTCGTATTTACTGTTAGCACTCATTTGTCCTGAGTGCTAAACACTATATGTATATTATGTTTCTTCGGTCGATTATGCAACACAGCTGAGCGCCGTTCATGTTCTATTTTCTTTTATTTTATTTTATTTTCTCGTTATTTCTTTTATTTTCATATTTTATCTCCTAACATAAATTCAATTTTAAATCCATTTAACCCTTCAATTTTTAATATCTTTCCGCCTGTATTAGCAATCGTATTATTCACAATCCACATCCCTATTCCATGAACTTTTTATATTGATGTTTCATGCACCTCCAAAATATGCTTGGGATCAAAATTATATTTCTATGAAATTCTCTTCCCTTTATCCTTATACACCATATTAATATATCTTCCTCTTTTTTCAACATATATATGAATTTCCAGCATGTTTTCAGCATCATTTTGTTGTATACTATTCAATATCAAATTATCAAATATCACTCTGAAAATTTGCCAAATCTGACAACATTTTTGGGGTAAATCTATCCTTTTTATCAAGGAGCTGTAGAGCTTTTTTCAAGCAATCTTCTTGATATCTTGATTTTAGCCCAAATAATTCGGTGAATTTAGAATAAGAGGTGTCCTTATATCTGAAGTCTATTTCATAATGGTCAGGATGATCTTCTCTTTTTATATCGGTAATGGCATCAGTAATAGGGTTAACAACAAAAAGAACCTTATGCCAAAAGTCATAACTTGGATTTGTTGGACTCAGATGCTTTATTTCCTCTATAGTATCACCTATGGTTCTTACACCCTTTACACTGGGTCCATTGCAATGGCCACACGCAGGCACAAAGTTATGCAATGAAAGAGCAACTAAGGGACAGTCACCTTTGTCTAGCACATGTTCCGTCTCAAATCGTCTAACTTTTTTTCTTTTATGATCAAAAGATGATATTTTCTCCATATCGCAATAGATACAATTATGTATTTCATATTTATTATCTGGATTAAGGAGAAATTGTGCAATCTTTGTAGAATACGATTTGTAGGTAAATACCGCCTGTGCAGCGGCATTAACTGCATCTCGTCTTGCTTCAGTCATGCCATTTACATAATTTTTGTAATGGAAATATACATTAACCAATACTCGAAATTCTGCTGTAAGTAGTTTTTTCGCTGTCATTCCTGACAGCATAGCACCAGCCAAATCTGGACATAATACAACATGTTTATTCCACTTCTTATCCAGATCTTGACCATATAGTGCTTTGTAAGCATTATGGAGTTCGGATATGTCTCTTGTGCTTATAAAACTATACATTTTTTTTCTGCTTTAAGTTGTAATCATTCAGTTCGTCAATCATTCTTTCAGTCATCATTTTCATATATGGGTCTGAAATGTATTCATTTAAATAACGGAATCTTTCTTTGGCAAGTTGATATTTGCTAGAAATATCAACTCCTGCTTTCATACTCTGGTACATTTCCACTACTTTCTTTATCTCAATGCTTGCTACATTTCCAATCACTGAACTTAGGAAGAAACTGTTTCCTAACAATTCGATTATATTAGCACCAAACGTCCCACTGACAGTCGGTTTCTCTTCACCAAGACAAAGTACATTAGAATGCGGAATGTCACTCAAAATAAAAGGAGAATGAGTTGCAAGCATAATATTTACACCTCGGAGATTTCGAAAATGTGCATTTTGCAATGCTTGCTGTATAAGTCCCAAAAAGCTACGTTGCAACTCTGGATGGAAGTATAGCTCCACTTCATCAAAAATAACATTCACATATCGGTATTTAATAATTTTCGCATGAGCTTTGTCGTGAAAGAAGTCATTCCATTCTGAATCTACATTTACCAGATGGTACATAAAGTTACTTATTGTATAGGCTATCTGTTTTTCACCAGAACTGAGATTGCGAAAGTCTATTAAGCCACCCTCTCCATTTTTGGCGAGATAGAGTGTTTGGTCGAATATAGGCGGAGGCAATAAATCTATTGCTTGCAATTTGTACTTTGGGTGTATCTGTTCACCCACATATTGAGTAAGGTTGTCATCCAATATTTTGAGGTTGTAATTGTTGTCAGGATTAGGATACAAGTCTTTTTTCAAGTACATTATGGCTCTCAAAAGTTTCTTTGTAATGTGGGTAAAATCCTCAGATAAAGATTCCATCTTCTCACGCAACTCTTCAAAGGAAGCTATAGACCTGCTCAAATAGTTATAAATAAAATGATACTTCTTGTAGCTCGAAACGATCTTTAGTGTTTTATAAACTATATAGTCACAAGCTTCATCACGCAACTTCCCTTTATGGACATTCTGCAAAAAATGATATTTGTCATTCCAGAACTGCAATATCCAATTGTATATGTTGTCAAAGTTCAAATATATGTTTTGTTGTTTGCCTATACCGATATGTTTCAGCATATTCTCGCGAGCAAATTTTTTGTTTACGGATGGCTTTAATTTAAATGCAATGATGTTTAGGTTTCCATTTATAATACGCTGTGGGTAATTGCCGGTGGCATCTTTATAGAATAATAAATTGCACATTCTTTCTTTAGCAAGATGATTTTCTTTACTGATATCTAAATGACCATCATGACGCATTGGATGCAGAACAATAGGAGTTTGGTATCCGTCGTTCTTATGAAATATACCTTTCAGCCACAAATGATCCTCTGCCAATTCATCCATTTTCAATTCACCTTCTTTCTTGTATAATTTTAATAATCGTCCAATGGGTGTTGCTTCCTCAAAGTAATCCCTATAATTGAAGCCATATAGAGAATAATTACATACTAGGGTATAGAACAATGATTTCAAAATCACACGTCCCTTCTTATGCTTTTTCAACAGTTCCAGAGTTGTTTCTGGAGTTGTTTTCTCATGTAAAAGCACTTCACTATCAGTAAGAAAGAATCTGTTACCAGTCCTTTGTCCTCTATTAAATTTATGAAGAGTTATAAAGCGTCCCCTTTCTTCAAGCACATAGATTGTGTTCCCAATTCTGAAAGCCAATTCAGCATATACATAATCGATAAAATGCAAATGTTCAGCCGCTGCAAAATTAATTTTTTCACCAAGTAGTACTGCTGATAAATTGTTAATCAAACGAATAAGCAAATCTACAATACTACTTTTGCCACTGCCATTTTTACCGACAATAGCACATATTGAAACCTTAAGATTTTCAGTATCGTACAAAGAATAATCTTTCGAAGCCTCTTGTGTTATGTCCACAAAAGAATGATCATCTGCGATGGTGTAACCTTGGTAAAAATAGTGCCAAACATTCTTATTCCACAATGCTTTTTGTATTGCCTGCATCTTGTCTGCTCTTACTGGGTTTTCTTCTAAGGGCTTTGGCATCAGTGGACGAATACCAATTATATTAAAATGTGTCATAATTAGATCAATTGATTATCAGATAAACAGTTAGATATAAATTTATAGTGTTCAATTATGATAAGAATGGGGCTCTTATCGCTATGCTTACTAAAAGCAAAGTTATTGAAATATTTTGTTTGCCAGAGAATTTATGAGAGTTTTTTTGATGGAATTTACTCATGATATCAAATTTTATGCGCAAAACTCGTATTATCTTTAAATATTGGTATGCTTGCAAATTACCTTAAAGTATGGGAATATTATATGTCTATAGCTATTTGATTATCTATCAAGTCCTTTTATCTGTCCACAATTGCTTCGGATAAAACGGCAAGAGCGGCGGAAGATACTAGTTCGTCTAGGTTAGAAAATCTTTTTGATAAAATGTACAATAAAAGTAGTGGGCTATAATTTTCCGCATCAAATTTTTATAAATCCGAGACATTAAAAAGAGTGTAGTTCGTTTTAATCTTTTATAAATCAGCGATTAAAAGTATTTTTATAAAGATGTAGGTAACGATATAGTAGTGGAAGTCCAACTACACATTGCATTGCTCTGCATAATTTCAAATATCTCTTTGACACAAAGGTAAGCAATGTTTTTGATGCTTACAAGTTATTCAGAACATATTTAGAGAAGAGTTGGCTATGAATTGTCAACCCTTTTTTCTGATATTCTCTATCATTTTGACCTTTCTTTTTTTTGAGAAGGAGAATCTCAAGTCTTTTCCTTTTATACCAATGAAGAAAAAATATTCTAAAATACACATTGATACTAAGTAAGTTACAAAGAAAATATGGGGCTGACAGCTACCGTCAGCCCTATTTTTTCATGCCCATTTTTAAAAACCTTGCAACCGAAGAAAGGAAAATAACCCATTGGAACAAAGGAATATTGTATGGAAGAGAACAGCAATGATATTGAAAAACTCAAAGCAATGATAAAGGAAAATTTTGAGGAACAGCGAAAACTGATTGCCAAGCTGGAAACGGCTCTGGAAGCAGTAACCAGTTTCAATGGCAAACAGATGCTGGACAGCCGGGACATGCGCCTGATGTTGAAAGTATGCGACCGGACACTGATCCGCTGGCGCAACTCCGGTAAGCTGCCTTATTTCAAACTCAGCGGCAAGATTTACTTCTGGGCCTCAGACGTACACAAGTTCCTGAGAGAAGAATGCAAACAAAAAGATTTTATATCTGCTTCTATTAACTCATAAATAACAATTCATATGGAAAATCAAAGTAAAGTAATCGTCATTGAACGAAACAAATTTGCGGCACTTGTCAAATCACACCGTAAATGTATCCAGATGCTGGACATTCTGACCTACATCTATACTGTCAAACAAATAAGCCTGGCCTTGACTTTGCAGGAAATCTGTGAAGTTTTACAGATGACTCCCGAAGAAGTGGAGATACAGCGGCAGAAGGGATATATCCGCTTCACAACGCAAAAAGGCATGACTGTCTATGAAATCACCGACCTGCTCCGACTGAAGAACATGTTGGAAATGGGAAATGTCTACCGCAAGATAGATGCGAAAGCCATGAATATTGAACCTTTAAATAATGAATAACAATGAAAGAAGAAAAGCAAAGTGCTGAAAAAGAGCAGCGTTTGGTACACGCTTCTCTTTTCAGCGGATTCGGTGCCCCTGATCTGGCTGCCGAATGAATGGGATGGCAGAACGCTTTCCATTGTGAGATAGATGATTTTTGTAACACGGTTTTAAATTACTGGTTTAAAGATGCGAAAAGTTATACAGACATCACAAAAACAGACTTCAAACAGTGAAGAGGAAAAATTAATGTCCTTACAGGAGGTTTTCCTTGTCAACCCTTTTCCGTTGCAGGCCAAAGAAAAGGAGCGGATGATAACTGTTACCTCTGGCCTCACATGCTCCGGGCCATACATGAAATCAGGCCCGATTGGGTCATTGGTGAGAACGTTGCTGGCATCCTCACGATGCTACAGCCCGGTCAGGAGACTGAAGTGGGAAGCCAATCCACTCTATTCGGAGAGAGTGAGCCTGTATATAAAAGACAACAGGAATATGTCGTTGAAACCATTTGCCGTGATCTTGGACGTGAAGGATATTCCGTCCAGCCGGTACTTATACCGGCTTGCGCCGTCGGTGCGCCCCACAGGAGGGACCGGATTTGGTTTATTGCCCACCGTGACAGCCCAGAATTACAAGCTGAGGGGACCGAACAGCAGCCAGCAGGGACTGCCGGAGATCATCCATGCGATGCTTCTTCCTACTCCGCTGGCCACGGAAATACACCATCCGGAGAGAGTCCACAAATGGAAGCAGGCCCATGCGCCATCCCTGCACAGCCAGCTCAACGGGGAGAAGAAGCCCAACGGCCTGAGCGACTTTCTGGACTTTTACGGGATGCTGCTGCCCACTCCGGTAGCCAGCGATGCCGGCGTGGGGGCTGTAATGGGGAAAAACGACAGGATTATTGTGACATCGAAAGGGAAGATACGGAAGATCAATCAGAAAGGCCATATCTGGAGTATAGGGATTGGAAGGGTGCGGCAAGCCTGGAGAGCCTCGAGAAGAGAGGCCGGATACCGGAAAAGAACAGCCTTCCCGATTTCTTCGCTCGGACTGGAAAGAGTTTCCAACTCAACCCCCTGTTTGTAGCCGAAATGATGGGTTTTCCGCCAAGTTGGACGGTATTACCTTTTCTCAGTGAAGAGAAAAGTCCATCAAAGGATACGGAAACGCCATCGTCCCCCAGGTAGTCTACGAGATATTCAAAGCAATAGAAGAAACTTATAAATCAGACAGTCATGAATAAAATATCAGTATTTGAACATCCCGAGTTTGGGCGCATCCGGACACTGGATATTGACGGGAAAATATGGTTTTGCGCCTCGGACGTTGCCTCCGCGCTTGGCTATTCCAATCCACGGGATGCCGTCGCAAGGCACTGTAAACCAATGGGCGTCGTGGTTTGATGCTGCTGAAAAAGTAGCCATATGACTTGAATCACATCTTTAACAAGTGGAGGATGTTTGCATTCACAAGAATCAAGCATCCTTCATTTTTCTATAATCCGGCATTATTTTACTTGTGTATATCATTGATTTTTCAATATATTTATACAGCAAATCAATGATAATTCCATGTTAAATCCACAGACAGGAATCAAGTTTAGCGACTATAATTCGCTTTATGATATATTAATTCCTCAAGACAGCAAATATCGTCAGCTAAATGAACTGATAGATTTTGCATCGATCCGTAAGGAATTGGTTAAGAACTATAGCAAGAATATGGGTCGCGAGGCCATAGACCCTATTATCCTTTTTAAATACTTATTGTTGAAGACCATGCACCCTGTCTCAGACAGAGACCTAATAGCACGTTCTCGCACGGATATGGCATATAAGTATTTCCTTGGATTGCGCCCAGAGGATGATGTCATTGATCCATCTCTGTTGACTGTATTTCGTCGCCAGAGAATTAGAGACATTAACCTAATGGATTTACTGTTGCGCTCCAGTCTGGATAAAGCCAAGGCTTTGGGTTTGATAGTCTCAAAGAAGATACTTGTAGACTCCACTCATACATTATCTGTCTTCAGAAGATACACTCCTGCAGAAGCCATCAAGCACCGTAGTGGTGCTTTGCTACAGGTAATAAGGGCAACAGATATGGAGTTATATAAGTTGCTCCCAGCAGCTGTTGTCTCCAAGAATGCAGATGAGATGATAGACTATGCGGAACGCCTTTTGAATGCCATCTCAAAATCAGACAGGATTATAACGCCAGGAATAGAAGAAGGCATGAATTATCTTCAGGAAGCCCTGGAAGATATAGAAACTCGTGCTATGGTATGTCGCGATCCCAACGCCCGCTCCGGGCACAAGGACAGGAGTAAGCCTTTCACCGGATACAAGGTACACATAGCCGAGACTGAGAATGGTTTTATCACCGCCACAACTGTCACCTCGGGCGATAAAGATGATGGTTCGCAATTATCAGGACTGATAGAAAAAACAGAGGAAAACGGAGTAAAAGATATAGAGTGTGTTATCGCAGATACAGCCTACAGTTCCAAAGACAACATAAGCGCATGCAAAGAGAAGAACATAAAGCTGGTCGCTCCTTTGAATCCTACTGTGAATGGATTCCGCGATAAGAATGATGGCTTCATATATAACAAAGACGCGGACTGTGTAACATGTCCGGCAGGAGAAATATCGGTAAAAAAGAGATTGATAAAGTATAATGCAAAAAAGAAGTGCAATGGAGGTTATGAATATCGTTTCGACATAGAGAAATGCAAACATTGTCCATTGAAGGAGGGTTGTTATAAGGACGGGGCTGAGAGCAAAACCTATATGATAAGGATTCTATCGGAAGAGCATGCAAAGCAGAAAGAATTCCAGAAGACGGACGAGTTCAAACGCGATATAAGCATCCGCAAACGCATAGAGAGCAAGAACTCTGAACTAAAGAATAGACATGGATTAAAAACGACGATATCTTTTGGCATGGAAAGCCTTGAGATACAGACCGCCGTGGCCGTATTCTATGTCAATCTCAAGCGAATAATGACACTTAAGGCTGCAAAGTAGCCAAAAAGTGGGCTATATTTGAGGAAAATCGATTAAATTAGAGAGAAAACTGCAAATCAACTCTAAAAATCTTGGGAAATATAACTGAATTTGTCCGTCAGTCTGAGTTCCCAAGATTTTTATGATACTTTAAAGAAACAAGGAAAAAAAAGAGGTCGCTTTTTCAGCAGTATCAAAAAACGACATCCCCTTTGTTCGAAAGTTATATGGCAAATTTATGCTTCATTACTTCCATTTCTTTGGAAACAGTAGTGTCTAAAACTTTTGCATAAATTTTCGTAGTTCGTATGTCTGAGTGTCCTAACATTCTAGCGATTGTTTCCATTGACACTTTATTTGCTAGAGCTATGCATGCAAATGTATGGCGGGCTGTATGGGTCGTTAACTTTTTAGTAATTCCACACATATCGGCAATTTCTTTCAAATAACTGTTCATCCGTTGATTACAAGGTACAGGAAGCACCATGTTTTTTTGTACACAGATCGGATTGTTCTTGTATTTTTCAGCTATTAATGCGGGAATGTCAAGCAGCGGTATGTGACACATGTTATTTGTCTTTTCACGAGGTTTTCGAATCCAATTTTCTCCATTAGGATCTTTTGTAATATGCTCGGGACGTAAATGTTTTATATCCGTGAATGCTAATCCGGACAGGCAACAAAAAACAAAAATGTCGCGTACTATTTCTAAACGAGGTATATTAAATTTCTTTTCCATAATAATATGTAGTTCCTCCTCGCTGAGAAACTCCCGATTAGATTGGGTTTGTTTGAACCTGATTCCGGAGAATGGATTATCCGTCATCCATTTATTTGTAAGTGCCAATGTGATAATTTTCTTTAGGTTCTTTAAATATTTAACTGTTGCATTCTGCGCGCAACTTTTTTCTGTTTTGATAAAGAATTCGAAATTGGATATGAACTCATGGTCGATATTGCAAAGAGGCATATCGTTTAATTGATACTCTTTTCTCAAGAACTCCTCAAGATATCGTACGGTTCTCTCATAACGGAGCACCGTAGCTTTCACCACATCTTTCCCTATTAACTCACGATACTTTGTGTTATGTTCTTTGAAAACTTCCAATAACATCTTGGGAGTTTGGCTTTCACCATAGAATAAATTTTTCAGAATTTCAGCAGTGATAGGTTTATCATCTTGCTCTAACTCGCGATGAATACGAAGTACGCGGGTACGTACTGTTTCCAGATAATGATTAAGTTCCAGATACTTTCTGTCCTTACCAATTGCACATTCCCTTTGGGCATTCCACTTACCAATCTCCACACTACGCTTGATTTGAATTTCCGCACGTTTCCCATTTACAGTTATTCTCAGACAGATAGGAGCCTCTCCGTTTTTCGTAAGCCCCCGATAAAGTACCCGTTGTCTTTGTATCTTTAAGTCTCGATCTTTGCCAGAAAAAAGACTATGCAAAAA
>ENA-USYV01003466-USYV01003466.1-human-gut-metagenome-genome-assembly--contig:-NODE-3466-length-10917-cov-3.006089_pt1 | contig 10917 bp, 9 predicted proteins | sample MGYA00250066_ERZ773514 | MGnify/ENA primary metagenome ERZ773514 (study PRJEB29103, sample SAMN06112049) | human gut metagenome | biome: human gut; feature: ankylosing spondylitis patient; material... | reverse complement strand
AACCCCTCCCAAACTGCCTTGGAAGAGGTGTGCGCCTTTTATTAATCAATTTTCCAAGTCTCAATTTCTGCCCAGCAAAAATTTAAACACTTTGTCCCGCTTACTTCACAGCTTGGTTGGCCTGTATCACCAGAACTGGCTGATCTGCACGCCCAAGCTCTGCCCTTTGCGGCAAGTGCCTCTGCCGCTCAGTCCAGCGCCGCCAGCAGCTGTCAAGACAGTTCGCACTCACTTTTCTTACCGAAGCCCTATCAGAAAAAATGAGAAAAGGTGCTTGCGCAGCTCTGTTTTTTCTCCGGCGGTGTTTGACAACGCCCCGCCCTGCGGTATAATAACCCTATCATAAATCTGCCGGAAACGGCGCAGTTCAAAGGAAGGATGACGTGCTATGACCATGGATACCAAAGCTCTGCTGGCGGAGGCGGAAGCCCTGAAGCCCCAGCTTCTGACGGATCGCCGGACCCTGCACAGGGACCCGGAGGTGGGCCCCTCCCTGCCCCGCACTGCCGCCTATGTGACGGAACGGCTGATGGCGCTGGGGTATACGCCCCGCCCGCTGGCCGGGGGCGTGGTGGCGGACACCACTGGTGAGGACACCGGCCGGTGCGTGCTGCTCCGGGCGGATATGGACGCTCTCCGGGTCCGGGAGGCCACGGGGCTGGATTTTCAGTCGGAAAACGGCGCCATGCACGCCTGCGGCCACGATATGCACGCCGCCATGCTGTTAGGCGCCGCCGCTTTACTCAAGCGGCATCAGGCGGACTTGAAGGGTACGGTGCGGCTGGTGTTCCAGCCGGATGAGGAGGGCTTCACCGGGGCCAAGTCCATACTGGAAGCCGGGGTCCTGAAGGATGCGCCGACGCCCCAAGCGGCGTTGGCCCTCCACGTCAACTCCGGTACTCCCTCCGGCATGGTGCTCTGCGGCCGGGGGACGTTCATGGCGGGCTGCACCCTGTTCCGGATCTCCGTCCGGGGCACCGGCTGCCACGGGGCCATGCCGGAGACCGGCGTGGATCCCATCAACATCGCCGCCCACATCTATCTTGCCTTGCAGGCGCTGACTGCCCGGGAGATCTCCGCCAAGGAGCCTGCCGTGGTGACCATCGGGCATTTTCAGGGGGGACAGGCCCCCAATATCATCCCGGAGGAAGCGGTGATGGAGGGCACCATCCGCACCTTTGACCGGGAGCTCAGCGCCCGGATCATGGAGCGCATCCGGGTCATCGCGGAAAACACAGCGGCGGCCTTCCGTGGCAGCGCCACGGTGGAGGAGATCGCCTCCGCGCCGCCGCTGGTGAACGATCCCGCCCTGATGGAGCAGGTCTCCGGCTGGGCGGAGGAGCTGGCTGGCAAGGAGCGGGTGTACCGTCTGGATCAGGGGGGCATGGGCTCCGAGGACTTCGCCTCCTTCACCTATGAGCTGCCCTGCGCCTACCTGCTGCTGGGGGCCGGAACGCCGCAGGAGGACCCCCGCTACGGCAAGCCCATGCACAATGAGGCCGTGGTGTTCAATGAGGACATTCTGCCGTTGGGGGCAGCGCTGCATACCCTGTTCGCCCTCCGATCTTTGGCGGATTCGGCGGGCAACTAACCGAATGACGCAAAACCGGTGGACCGGATATCCGGCCCACCGGTTTTATTTTGCCATGCTCGCTTTTGTTCGCTTAATGCTTCTTTCTCAGAGCGGAATCGGCGTCCAGGAGCTGCTGCGCGGCATCCTCCAGCTGCTCCGTCTTTTCGTAGCGGTCCGCCAAGTTGCTCTCCACAAACTGCTCCTGCGTTTCTCCGCGGAACACCAGCTTCAGCAGAATCGGCGTCAAAATCGTGCCGCCCACCACGGTGATAACCACCGGCGTCATCATGGCAGCGCTGAGTACGCCCATGGACAAGCCCCGGTTCGCCACAATCAGCGCCACCTCGCCGCGGCAGACCATGCCAACGCCCACCTGAACGCTTTCCCGGTCCGTAAAGCCGCACAGCCGTGCGCCAAGGCCGCAGCCCAGCAGTTTGGAGAGCACGGAAATCACCAGCAGCAGCGCGGAGAAGGCCAGCATACCGCCGCTGACACCGTTCAGCTTCACGTTGATACCGATGGCGGCAAAGAATACCGGCGTCAAAAGCAGGTAGCCCAAGGGATTATACTTGGACTGGATGTACGTCCCCTTGGGGGTGCAGGCCACGGCCAGACCGGCGGCGTAAGCGCCGGTGATATCCGCCACGCCGAAAAATTCCTCGGCGCAGTAGGCCATCACAAGGCAGAGCACAAAGGCCAGCACGGAGTTGCGGTGGCTGGCCCAGCCCCCCTGCCGCTTCAGCATCCAGCAGAACAGGCGGTTGGCCGCATAGCCCACAACAACGGCGAACGCGAAGAAGCCCGCGATCTTCACCAGCACCCACACGATGCTCTCCCCGCCGCCGGCCAGACTGCTTACCAGCGTCAGAGCGACAAGGCCCAGCACATCTTCGATCAATGCCGCCGCCAAAATGGTGTTGCCTACCTTTGTCTCCAGCTTGCCCATTTCCTTCAGCGTCTCCACCGTGATGCTGACGGAGGTTGCGGTCAAAATCGTGCCAACGAACACATTTTCCAGCATTCCGCTGCTCTCAATGAGCCCTGCGGCGGCAGCGCCCCACGCCAGCCACTGGCGACAATGGTGTCAAAAGAGGCTTTTTCTGCGCCCTGCTGGCGCATAAACCACTCCAGTTCAGCGGCTATCTCGCGCTCGCTCATCCCCGCCTGAATAAAGCGGCGAATATGCTCTGCACCGCGATCAGCAATCCCACAGGCGAGGCGGATTTTCTCCACCTCCTCTGGCGTTTTGATTTGCCGCAGCACATCCGGCGTGGCGCTGACCAGCTTTGCATTAAGTTCAGCCTGCCAGCGGTGCGCGGTTTCCCAACTCACCTGCTGGCCCTCAAAACCGAGCGTTTGCAACTGTTCATCGGCAATGATTTGATTGACGATAGTGGTAAGCGTGTTCGTCGCGTCAAGCAAATGCAGCTGGTAGCCTTGCGCACGGGCTTCCACCTCAACGTAATAGCGCGAATCCACCAGAATGTGCGCACTTTCACGGCTAATCACCACATAACCTGATCCGGTGGAGATCCCCAGATGCGGCTGTTTGTTCTGCCGTGAGGAGAGAAGCACTGCATCCAGTTGTTGCGCCTTAAGCCAGTCGCGCAGCGAAGCGAGTAATGTCATCTGGATTTTCCTTCTTACAGGCTATCGATTAACAATTTGCCTTTACGGAACATCATCAGACGCAGGAACACCACCATCAGCGCAGTTATGACTGCCCCCAGCGCGATCCCCGCCATATAGACGCCCAGGTTAGTGACCAGCGGCCATGCCCAGATAGCGGACTCCGGGAACCATTGCACTGCGCCCAGCCAGACAGCGGCGGTTGAGCCGACAATAGCGCCGACCATATACGACGGAATGGCGGTGATGGGGCTTTCCAGCGCAAACGGAATCGCACCCTCACTGATCCCCATAAACGCCAGGAACATGGCGGTCTTACCCTGCGGATAAAGTTGAGCGTTGAACAGGCGTTTGCCGGTTAAACGACGGTCGATAATGGTCGCCAGCCCCAGACCAATCGGCGGAATAACGATAGCGATAGAACGAGCGGTGACCGGTAATACGTGGTCAGTGGTAAAGCTGAAGGCAACAAAACCTGCGGCTTTGTTGATCGGGCCACCAAGGTCGATTGCTGTCGCCGCGGCGATCCCCATTGCGTACATCAGCGCGCCCTTCTCACCTGCGGCAGTCAGCACAGTACGGATACCGCCGTTGATCCAGCCACCAAAGGGGGTGATGACGTAGTACATCGCCAGCATGACAAAAATGGCGGAAAGAATCGGGAGCAAAAATGTGGTTTTGAACGCTAACAGGAAATCCGGTAACTGGATTTTCTGGTTCATCCACTTCACAAGGTAACCCGCGACGATAGAAATAATCAGCGCACCAATGAAGGTGGACGGCACCGGCGAAGAGGTCGCCCATTGCATAGTGCTGGGATCGAAGTTCAGCAGTTGCGTCGGCTGGGTAGACATCAACCCGCCGATAAAACCAGCCGGGAACGCCAGTTTGCCACCGATAGAGTTCGCCACAAAAGCAGCAAACATCGGAATGGCAAAACCAAACAACACGCCGCCGAAGGACTGCGACAGCCAGGCAAATTTAAGTAAGGAGAGGTCGAAACCGGAGAATTTCCCGCTATTAAGAGCATCCATGATGCCGATCTCAGCAGGAATTTTAAGCCAGCTATAAGCAATCAGCTGGCTGAAAGCGAGGATCACACCGCCCATAATTAAGGTCGGCACCATGCGTGAAATCCCTGACATCACATGCTGCGGGAGTTCACCCCAGAAGCTGGTTTTAGAGGCCTGCGGATTCTTAACTGCCGCTGCCGCACCGGATGCGCCAGGCACAACGGTTGCACTGCGTTTTTTAATGGCCATAACAATTATCCCTGTCGAAAATTACGGTTGTTCAGCGGCAATCATCTCTTCGATTTCTTTGATGATGCCCGCAGCATTTTTAATTGCGTCCTGCAAAGTGATTTCATAAACGTCGCGGGATTCGAAACGTTCGTTATCTTCCGGGGTAACTGCCACGGAGTGGATGATGATGGTCGCTTCGGCGATATCCTGCGCCGTCAGGCGATTCTGGATACCGTCCGCGCCCTGGGTTTCAATTTTCACTTCATAACCGGCTTCTACCGCCGCTTCTTCCAGCGCCTGAGCGGCCATAAAGGTGTGAGCCAGGCCCATCGGGCAGGCACATAAGGCAATCAGTTTCTTACTCATCGTTAATTCCTCGTTCAGTGATAGTTGACGAGTGAAATTATGAACGTGCAAAACAAATCGCCGTTACCAGACAAATAATGCATTTACTGGAGAATTAATCCCGCTGTACGGAAGTGTGACGCAGGTCGGCCTTGTGAGGGGACACAAAGAAAAATTGAATAAACTGTATGATTTAAAAGATTATCGGGAGAGTTACCTCCCGATATAAAAGGAAGGATTTACAGAATGTGACCTAAGGTCTGGCGTAAATGTGCACCGGAACCGAGAAGGCCCGGATTGTCATGGACGATGAGATACACCGGAATATCATGGACATATTCTTTAAAGCGCCCTTTATCTTCAAATGCGGCACGGAAACCGGAGGCTTTGAAGAACTCAAGGAAGCGCGGCACGATACCGCCCGCAATAAACACGCCGCCAAATGTCCCGAGATTGAGCGCCAGATTGCCGCCAAAACGGCCCATAATGACGCAAAACAGCGACAATGCGCGGCGGCAATCGGTGCAGCTGTCAGCCAGCGCGCGTTCGGTAATATCTTTTGGCTTGAGATTTTCTGGCAGGCGGTTGTCAGCTTTCACAATTGCGCGATACAAATTCACCAGCCCAGGGCCAGAAAGCACGCGTTCCGCCGAAACATGACCAATTTCCGCACGCAATATTTCGAGGATAATGGCCTCTTCTTCACTATTCGGCGCAAAATCAACGTGACCGCCTTCGCCTGGCAAGCTTACCCAACGCTTATCGACATGGACCAGATGCGCAACCCCAAGCCCCGTTCCGGCACCGTAAACCGCAATAGGCTTACCTTCGACCGGTTCTGCGCCACCAAACTGAATCAGATGCTCTTTTTTCAGCATCGGGATCGCCATCGATACAGCGGTAAAATCGTTAATAATTTCCAGATGGCTAAAACCGAGATTCTTTTTCATTTCGGCAATTGAGAACGCCCAGGTATGGTTGGTCATCGCCACCCAGTCACCGGTAATTGGGCAAGCGATGGCAATACAGCCGTCTTTCACCTCGACCTTATGTTCTTCAAGATAAACGCGAATGACCGCTTCGAGGCTGGGGTAATCAAGCCCTGAATAGGTCTTAGCCTGCGAGATTTCACCACTGGCAATATCACACAGAGCAAGACGTGCGTTGGTGCCGCCCACATCACCGACTAATGCATACTTTGTCATTCTTCAACTGCTCCGCTAAAGTCAAAATAATTCTTTCTCACACTGTAAATACCTGGGGGCATAACAACAACGCCGGAAAGGCAGGCTCCCTGTAAATATCGATCTGGGTCACACAATTACTTTATCGTTTCAGCACCAATTGCAGCGATGCCTTTTTGCAAGCTGGGCAAACTAAGTATCTGACCCCGCATAAGGAATAGAACATGCTCCATCCGCGAGCCAGAACCATGTTGTTATTATCGCTCCCCGCCGTGGCAATTGGGATTGCGTCCAGTCTTATTCTGATTGTGGTGATGAAAATCGCCTCGGTATTACAGAATTTGCTCTGGCAACGACTGCCGGGAACTCTGGGGATAGCCCAGGATTCACCCCTCTGGATCATCGGTGTATTAACGCTAACGGGTATTGCGGTGGGGTTGGTTATCCGTTTCAGCCAGGGTCATGCCGGACCAGACCCCGCCTGTGAACCGCTGATCGGCGCACCGGTTCCGCCCTCTGCGCTACCTGGACTTATCGTAGCATTAATTCTCGGTCTTGCTGGCGGCGTCAGCCTGGGGCCGGAACATCCGATCATGACCGTCAATATCGCCCTTGCGGTTGCCATTGGCGCTCGTCTGTTACCGCGCGTCAACCGAATGGAGTGGACTATTTTAGCCTCTGCCGGAACCATCGGCGCACTGTTTGGCACTCCTGTTGCGGCGGCGTTGATATTTTCGCAAACCTTAAATGGCAGTAGTGAAGTTCCGCTATGGGATCGTCTCTTTGCGCCGTTAATGGCGGCAGCAGCTGGTGCACTTACTACCGGATTATTTTTCCATCCTCATTTTTCACTGCCCATTGCGCATTACGGACAGATGGAAATGACCGATATTCTCAGCGGTGCAATTGTCGCGGCGATTGCCATCGCAGCAGGGATGGTCGCCGTATGGTGCTTACCACGGTTGCACGCGATGATGCATCAAATGAAAAATCCGGTGCTCGTGCTGGGTATTGGCGGATTTATTCTCGGTATTCTGGGAGTTATTGGTGGGCCGGTTTCACTGTTTAAAGGGCTGGATGAGATGCAGCAAATGGTGATGAATCAGGCTTTCAGCACCAGTGATTACTTTTTACTGGCGGTGATTAAGCTCGCCGCTCTGGTCATTGCCGCCGCCAGCGGGTTTCGTGGCGGGCGAATCTTCCCGGCAGTGTTTGTCGGCGTGGCATTAGGGTTGATGCTGCATGAGCACGTTCCCGCCGTTCCAGCGGCAATAACCGTTTCCTGCGCTATTCTCGGCATCGTGCTGGTGGTAACACGCGATGGCTGGTTAAGTCTTTTTATGGCGGCAGTCGTTGTACCCAATACCACATTGCTACCGCTGCTCTGTATCGTCATGCTTCCGGCATGGCTGTTATTAGCAGGTAAGCCGATGATGATGGTCAATCGTCCGAAGCAACAGCCCCCCCACGATAACGTTTAGCAAAAAATGCTCTCCTTTATGATTTAAGAGTTATGGCGATGATACGGGGCTTTACCTCCCCGTAATATTGCGTTAACAGGCCGCTGACGGCTTCGAGCGTGAAGGAGAATAACAATGTTCAGGTCACTGTTTCTGGCGGCCGCCCTGATGGCATTTACCCCGCTTGCAGCAAACGCAGGTGAAATCACCCTACTGCCATCAATCAAATTACAAATTGGCGATCGCGATCATTACGGTAATTACTGGGACGGTGGTCACTGGCGAGATCGTGATTACTGGCATCGCAATTATGAGTGGCGCAAAAACCGTTGGTGGCGTCATGATAATGGCTACCACCGTGGCTGGGATAAGCGTAAAGCGTATGAGCGTGGCTATCGTGAAGGCTGGCGCGACCGTGATGATCATCGCGGGAAAGGCCGTGGACACGGACATCGTCATTAAACACATCCACTAATGGAGCACGATGCCTGATGCGAAGCTTGTGCGTCTTATCAGGCCTACAGCCCCACTCCATTGAACGCGTAGGGCGGATAAGGCGTTTTACGCCGCATCCGCCTGTGGTGTCTGATGCGACGCCCGTTCAACTACAACCCCAGCGCCGTTCCCACCAACAGCCAGATATTCAGCGCCACTACCAACACCACAATCACCCAGCCAGTCTGTTTTACGCGTTTGCTGTTCACCAGATCGCCCATCAACTTACTGTCACTGGTGAAAATCAACAGTGGAACCAGCGCCAGGGCGATACCAAAACTTAGCAGCACCTGGCTCATGACCAGAATTCGTGTCGGATCTAATCCCATCAGGATGACAATAAATGACGGCAACATGGTAACTGTCCGGCGCACCCACAGCGGGATATGGAAACGAATAAAACCCTGCATCACCACCTGCCCCGCCAGTGTCCCCACCACCGTTGAGGACAGTCCGGCAGCAACCAGGCTTAATCCAAAGACCGTTGCCGCAGCGTGGCTTAACAGCGGTTGCAGCGTCAGATAAGCCTCATCAAGATCGGCAACACCAGTATGACCGGAAAAGTGGAACGCCGCCGCAGCTGTAGCCATCATCGCCAGATTGACAAAACCGGCAATAGTCATGGCGATAGCCACATCCCATTTGGTGGCGGAATAACGTTGTTGACGCGAACCGCCATGTAAATGCTGAGTGAGCGAAGAGTGCAAATAAATCACATGCGGCATAATCGTCGCCCCTAACACGCCTGCTGCCAGGAAGACCGCTTCCGAAGTAGGTAAACTCGGGATCACCATTCCTTTACCCAGCTGCGCCAGGTTAGGCTGGGAGAAAATCAACTCGACAATGTAAGCCGCGGCAACAAACAACAGTAACCCGCCAATCACTTTCTCCAGCGGTTTTTGCCCGCGACGTTGCAGCATTAAAATCAGGAAAGTCGCGATCCCCGTCAGCACCGCGCCCTGCAACAACGAAACACCAAGAATGAGTTTAAAACCGATCGCCGCACCAATAAATTCCGCCAGGTCGGTTGCCATCGCAATAATTTCTGCCTGAACCCAATAGAACCACACTACGGGACGCGGATAGTGATCGCGAATCTGCTCCGCCAGATTTTTACCGGTGGCAATCCCTAGTTTGGCAGAGAGGATCTGAATCAGCATCGCCATCAGGTTGGCCCAAACGACAACCCACAGTAGCTGATAGCCGAAGCTAGCACCCGCCTGAATATTGGTCGCAAAGTTACCGGGATCGATATAACCAATCGCCGCAATGAACGCAGGTCCCATTAATGCGAGCCTCATCTTGCGCGCCGCCCGTCCGCTGCTACTCTCAACGCGATAGTTCGTCATCTTGTGCCTCTAAAACATAGCCTTTGCTATGTTTCATGCTATGCCAAACGAGAATGATTATCAAATTCATTTAAATGGGTTGTGGTGATTTCTTTGATAGACCAGGATTATGACTACGAAAAGATTGATGACTTGAATGTTATGGTTATGTTTAATGTTAGCACATTTACATAACTTTCAGCTTCCATACACAACATAGCAGAAATGTATGACAGATCACTATTTTTGAAGCTTGTCACAGGACGTCATTATAGTGTGTGTCAGATCTCGTTTTCCTTAACCATGTTACATAGAATGTGCACGGAAATTTAACCTGCCTCATATTTGGAGCAAATATGGACCGCGTCCTTCATTTTGTACTGGCACTAGCCGTTGTTGCGATTCTCGTATTGCTGGCAAGCAGCGACCGCAAAAAAATTCGTATCCGTTATATTATTCAACTGCTTGTTATCGAAGTATTACTGGCGTGGTTCTTCCTGAACTCTGACGTTGGTCTGGGCTTCGTGAAAGGCTTCTCCGAAATGTTCGAAAAACTGCTCGGATTTGCCAACGAAGGGACTAACTTCGTCTTTGGTAGCATGAATGATCAAGGCCTGGCATTCTTCTTCCTGAAAGTGCTGTGCCCAATCGTCTTTATCTCTGCACTGATCGGTATTCTCCAGCACATTCGCGTGTTGCCGGTGATTATCCGCGCAATTGGTTTCCTGCTCTCCAAAGTCAACGGCATGGGCAAACTGGAATCCTTTAACGCCGTCAGCTCCCTGATTCTGGGTCAGTCTGAAAACTTTATTGCCTATAAAGATATCCTCGGCAAAATCTCCCGTAATCGTATGTACACCATGGCTGCCACGGCAATGTCCACCGTGTCGATGTCCATCGTTGGTGCATACATGACCATGCTGGAGCCGAAATACGTCGTTGCTGCGCTGGTACTGAACATGTTCAGCACCTTTATCGTGCTGTCGCTGATCAACCCTTACCGTGTTGATGCCAGTGAAGAAAACATTCAGATGTCCAACCTGCACGAAGGTCAGAGCTTCTTCGAAATGCTGGGTGAATACATTCTGGCAGGTTTCAAAGTTGCCATTATCGTTGCAGCGATGCTGATCGGCTTTATCGCCCTGATCGCCGCGCTGAACGCACTGTTTGCCACCGTTACTGGCTGGTTTGGCTACAGCATCTCCTTCCAGGGCATCCTGGGCTACATCTTCTATCCGATTGCATGGGTGATGGGTGTTCCTTCCAGTGAAGCACTGCAAGTGGGCAGTATCATGGCGACCAAACTGGTTTCCAACGAGTTCGTTGCGATGATGGATCTGCAGAAAATTGCTTCCACGCTCTCTCCGCGTGCTGAAGGCATCATCTCTGTGTTCCTGGTTTCCTTCGCTAACTTCTCTTCAATCGGGATTATCGCAGGTGCAGTTAAAGGCCTGAATGAAGAGCAAGGTAACGTGGTTTCTCGCTTCGGTCTGAAGCTGGTTTACGGCTCTACCCTGGTGAGTGTGCTGTCTGCGTCAATCGCAGCACTGGTGCTGTAAGACCATACATAAAAAAGCCGGGGATAATTCCCATAAGCGCTAACTTAAGGGTTGTGGTATTACGCCTGATATGATTTAACGTGCCGATGAATTACTCTCA
>ENA-USYV01003459-USYV01003459.1-human-gut-metagenome-genome-assembly--contig:-NODE-3459-length-10939-cov-4.092432_pt1 | contig 10939 bp, 6 predicted proteins | sample MGYA00250066_ERZ773514 | MGnify/ENA primary metagenome ERZ773514 (study PRJEB29103, sample SAMN06112049) | human gut metagenome | biome: human gut; feature: ankylosing spondylitis patient; material... | reverse complement strand
TGATAAGGCTCTGCGGTGGGCACGACACCGATGTCGTACAGGAACTTATGCCAGAAACGGCTGTAGAGCAGATGCAGCCGGGCTTTTTCCGCATCCGGATTACCGCTCACGCATCACCGGATGGTACGATGCTCTCTATCAAAAGCCTGCGCCTTATGACGACAACGGCCACGGAAGCCACGTTGCAGGGATTGCCGCCGGAGCAGGAACCTTTTCTCATGGAAAATACAAAGGCATCGCACCGCAGGCAAATCTAATTGGGGTTAAAGTGTTAAACAGTAAGGGCAACGGCACCATTCATGACATCATGAATGGGCTTCAGTGGATTCTTAAAAATCAGGAGTGCTTAAAAATCCGCATTGTAAATATTTCCATTGGCACCAATGACCGACATGCCTATCCCGAAGACAGTGCTTTTGTCCGCAAAGTTAATCAGCTTTGGGATGCCGGTATTATCGTGGTTGCTGCGGCCGGTAATCAGGGACCTGACCCACAGACTATTAGTGCACCCGGAAACTCCCGAAAAATTATCACCGTTGGCTCGTATGATTTTGCCGAAAGAACCGATGTAATTCCTTCCTCTCACTCCGGCGCAGGTCCTACGTTTTCCTGCATCAAAAAACCGGACGTCGTTGCGCCCGGTTCTCATATTATCAGTTGCTGCCCTCCCGACAAAACAAACGGCTCTTTCTACTCAAAGAAAAGCGGCACCTCCATGTCCACACCAATTGTGAGCGGTGCCATTGCCCTGCTTTTAAGTAAATATCCTTCCATGAGCCCAAGAGAGACAAAAATCCGGCTGAAAAACTCCAGCACGGATCTTGCTCTCCCCCACACACGCCAGGGATGGGGTTATTTAAGTATTCCTTCCTTACTTAGTACCTTCTGACAGGTGCCAGATTTCATCATTGTATTGCGAAATCGTGCGGTCAGAGGAAAAGAAACCTGCTTTTGAAATGTTGACAAGCATTTTCTTTGCCCATTCTTCCCTGTTTTCATAATCCGCATAGGCTTTTTCTTTGGCTGCCACATACGCTCTGTAATCCGGGAATGTCATAAACCAGTCTTTATTCAATAACTCGTTATAAAGTCTTGTAAGCATCGTCTTGTCACCAAGTTTCTGCATTTTCTTGCTGACAATAAAATCAACGGCTTCTTTTAACTCCGAATCTTTTTCATAATAATCTTTTGAGCAGTAATCTCCACGCTCATAGCGGGCAATTACCGTATCACTGTCCTCTCCGAAAACATAAATATTATCATCGCCGACAAGCTCATGAATTTCCACATTGGCACCATCCTCGGTTCCCAAAGTAATTGCACCATTTAACATAAACTTCATGTTGCCGGTACCACTTGCTTCTTTCGAGGCAAGCGAAATCTGCTCCGAAATATCACATGCCGGAATCAGTTTTTCAGCCTTTGTGACGTTGTAGTTTTCTACCATAACAACCTGCAGATGTTTTCTCACCTTACGGTCTTTTTCAATCAGACGCTGCAAGCACAATATCAAATGAATAATATCTTTGGCAATGACGTACGCCGGTGCTGCCTTTGCGCCAAATAAAAGAACAATCGGACGCTTTGGAATCTTACCTGCCTTAATTTCCAAATATTTGTGAATTGCATACAACGCATTTAACTGCTGTCTCTTGTACTCATGCAGTCTCTTAATCTGGATATCATAAATCGCATTGTCTAACAATTTGATTCCCTGTGTCTGTTTCAAATAAGAAGCAAGTGCTTTTTTATTTGCATCTTTAATTTCTAATAATCTCCGGCAAACTGCTTTGTCATCACGGTAATCCAAAAGTGCATTTAATTTTTCCGCATCTTTCTTATATCCATCTCCAATCGTTTCCGATAAGAAGGAAGAAAGCAGTGGATTTGCATGAAGCAGCCAGCGGCGGAATGTAATACCGTTAGTTTTGTTATTGAATTTTTCCGGATACAAGGTATAAAAATTATGCAGTTCCGTATTTTTCAAAATTTCCGTATGAAGATAAGCAACGCCGTTGACACTGTGTGAAAAATGAATATCCATATGTGCCATATGAACACGATTTTCACCATCAATAATTGCTACTTTTTCATCGTGATACTGTGCGTTTATTTTCTCATTTAATTTCTGAATAATCGGAACAATTGCCGGTGCCACTTCATCAATAAACGACATTGGCCATTTTTCCAGTGCCTCTGCCAAAATCGTATGATTCGTGTAGGCGCAGGTATCTGTTACAATTTCTGCTGCTTCATCAAACGGGATTCCCTCCTTTGTCAAAAGACGAATCAGTTCCGGAATCACCATGGATGGATGCGTGTCATTAATCTGAATTGCCGCATAATCTGCAAGGTCATGCAGATTACAGCCTCTATCCTTTGCTTCAGAAAGAATCAGCTGTGCACCGCAGCTTACCATAAAATACTGCTGGTACACGCGCAAAAGACGGCCTTTGTCATCAGAATCATCCGGATACAAAAATAAGGTCAGATTTTTTCGTATATCTTCCTTGTCAAATTCAATTCCATCATGAACAATCGTTTCATCCACAGAATCCAAATCAAACAAGTGAAGGCGGTTCGTCCGGCTCTCGTAGCCGGTCACCAAAATATCATACAACGATGCTTTCACATCGAAACCGCCAAAAGAAACCGTAAAAGATTTGTCACTGCGAATCAGCCAGCTGTCCTTATTCATCCATGGATTTGGCTCTTCCATCTGTTTTCTGTTCTTAAATTCCTGACGGAACAGACCGTAGTGATAATTTAATCCGACACCATCACCCGGCAGAGAAAGCGTCGCAATGGAATCTAAAAAGCAGGCTGCCAGTCTTCCTAAACCACCGTTGCCAAGTGATGGTTCCGGCTCGTATTCCTCTAAATCTGTAAGATTTTTACCGGCATCGGAAAGTTCTTTTTTTACTTCCTCATAAATCCCAAGGTTAATCAGGTTATTACTTAGCAGTTTTCCAATCAAAAACTCTGCTGATATGTAATACAGTTTCTTCTTTCCTGTATTCTCTTCCTTTTCCCCTGCCTTTTTCTGCACCAGCGTAAGCAGAGCATGATAAAGTTCTTCCTTCCCGCATTCACTGATTTCTTTGCCATAACATTCTCTTACGATTTTTGCAAGCATAAAATAATTCCTTTCTACTACAATTTATTGTAATGTAAAATTAAGCTCTCTTCCGCCGGAGCCAATTGTAAACCGGTATACGGCATCTTTTCTTTCGCCGAGTGAAGCTGTAATCTGATAGGTTCCCTCGCCGACATTTACAACATAATTTCCTTTTTCATCCGTTGTCGAAGTAAAAATGCTGCCATCTGTCAAATTCTCGCAGACGATAGAAACACCTTTTACCGGCGCTCCTTTCTCATCTACTACAAGACCGGCAACTCTTCTTTGGTCAACCACCCGGATAAGGGCAGAAGTTTCAACCATGCGGTTTGTATTTTTCTCATCACTTACCGTAATCTGCACACGGTATTCGCCAACACCGGACACTTTACCACTAAGCGTTCCTGTTTCCGCATCCATCTTCAAACCTGCCGGCAGAGAAATTGCAGAATAGCTGTAAGAACCGCTGCCGCCAAGAACCTCAAGAAATGGAACTGCATCTAACTGGGTACCGGTCACAACCGTCATATCCTCTGCTTTCGCCACGATAACAGATTCGTTTCCAATATACACATGAATCACTTTTGTGAACTTCGTACCCATTTCATCGGTTGCCTTAATGGTAATATCCGTTCCCACGGTCACAGTTGTCAATGTCCCGAAAAATGTGATTTCATTATTTTTAATTTTACGGGTAATTCCCGGAATCTCACCCGTAATCTGATAGGAAAGATTTCCACAGCCGTACTCGCTTAAATCCACTGTTTTGTTCCACTCATCACCAACGACGCCAAGCCATTTTTCTTCTTTTGGCTCACTTAATTTGGTAAACAACGCCTGTGCTTCCATTGTTTTTACGCCATTACCCGGCAAATCCGAGATTGTGACGCGGACATAGGAATCTTTTTCTACATTATAATCATCCGTCAGCTTAATATCATAGGTACGATTATCATAGTTACGAATACTTGCCACGGAATAGGTGCGGTTATAAGTTCCATAAGAATAGCGCTTCCCTTCTATTTTAAATTGTTTGTTTGTCAATGCCTTTGCTTTGTCAAGAGATACCCGGACAACATCGTTGCTAAGCACCTCCACAGAGGCAATGCCGACACTGTTGGTTGCCATCACAGTCATTTTCAAACTTGCTGTTTTTTTACTTCCCTCCACAGAAGTTGCTTTGATTGTGACGTTTCCCGCTTTGATTCCTTTTACCACACCGGCTTTTGTAACTGTCGCAATCTTTTTGTCCGAAGATGACCAAGTTACCTTTTTATAGCTTCCACTTGCCGGTTTTACAGTCGCTTTCAGAGTCAGACTGTTTCCTACATATAACTGATTTTTCGGCTTTTCAATCGCAACGGATGTTACTTTCTTTACGACCGTTACCGTAATTTTTGCTTTCTTCTTTTTATTCTTTTTGGATGTCACGGTAATTTTACATTTTCCGGTTTTGATTCCTTTCACATATCCTGATGATGAAACCGTTGCAATCTTTTTATTGGAAGATTTATAGGAAACTTTTTTATTTGCCGACTTATTCGGTGATACTTTCACAGTCGTTGTAAGTTTCACTTTTTTTCCAACCGCAACATGGACACTACTTCCATAATTACTCTTTACCGTTACCTTTTTTACTTTTACCTTTGCCTGTGCCTGCGGTGCCTGCATAAGCATAAGTGCTGCTGCCGCAAAGACAATTCCCTTTACCAATTGTTTCATTTCTTTTTTTTCCTCCATTCTATCTTATACTGCCCAGGGTCTAAAATTCAAAATTTGATTATCCCCCAACATTCTATTATAGTTTAATTCTTTGTTTTGTCAAAAAGTTGTAATATATCTTTTCAGCGTGTCACTTGACATCAAAAAATGTTCTTTTAATGCCCGAAGCAACTTTCGCTCTAGTCCCTTTTTTACACGGATTTCAAACCCATTACCCGGGTTCACATCGCATTCGCCTGTAAACTCCGGAACTTTATCGCCAAGAAACACTACTCGTCCGGTTAAATCTGAGAAAATTCCTTCAACATTAACCTTCTTTAACGATTTCGGAAGAATTACCTTCTCATAAGTTGAAAGGTTTGCCATTCCCCAAATTTCCTTAACACCTTCCGGCACTTTCACTACAATACAATTCTTTTTATATTTCTCGTAATATTCATTAGGTAGTTTTTCAAAATCACCCGATGCCATTTCCATCTTTTTTAATCTCGAATTATATTGTATCACATTTGTTGTGCAAAGGACACTGCCATCTTTGGAACGAATCCACTGTCCAAATGTTTTTTCCTGTTTGAATTTATTTAATCCACTTTTATATACAAATTGCTGTACACTGCCTCCAAAAATTGCATCATCCTCTAAAATCTCCAAATCATCTGGCAGATACAGTTTATCCAAAGTATCCAACAGATAAATGGTATGAGATTTTAGTTTTTTCAACGAGACGGGCAGCGCAAGCTTACTATCGGAATCATAACCCGAACTATACAGCTGAACCGTATAATTAGTCCCCAGATAGGTTAGTCCTGGTGGAAGTCCATCCATATCAATTCCCCAAAACGCATTATCTCCTATATATGTAAGTGTAAATTCTCTCATTATCTTTAAGGTATTTATACGTACCGGTATTCTCTCAGAATCCCAGGAATATATCTGCCAGAATCTGCGCAGTTTGTCTGTGGACTCTCCCAAAGCAAACGCTCCCTCTTCCACCACTTCAAGGGAAGAAGGCAGATTTACCTCTACCCACTTAATTTTTTTCATCATGGACTCTTCTGAAACCATATGGGCAAACGCTTTTTTCGTTATTTTCGTCGTTCCCTCTGCAATCGTTATCGTAAGAGAACCGCAATTTGCAAACGCATCCTCTTCAACAAATACTTTTTTGGGAATCGTAATGTTCCTTGTATATTTCCGCTTTTCATTGAGTGAATACCCATATTCTCCTGCATCAAAAGCATGCGAAGAAATCCGGTTACATTTTGCCGGTATCGTAATTTTTATTCCGCCAGTATAATCCCCGGCAAACCGGTACAAAGTATTTCCTTTCAGAATAAATTCCCCTTCTCTCTTTGCCCCGGGCAGGTTCTTAAGCTGACAATCCATTTCTATTATAACACCAAATTCATTGGTTACAATGGTGCTGACATACTTGTCATTTTCATACTGTCTCCGCATTCCTTTCCAGACAAGTGCCTGCTCAGATATCATCTTTCCAAGTGCCCTCTTACACTCAGACAATGTTGAATTCATGGTAATTCCCAATATATTCGTTTTAAAATATTCCCCTGTTTCGTCGAGCAGCGTATGCACCCGCCATATCGTGCCATCCTCTAACCGGCTAAACGAGCAATACCGATTCAATGCTCTCGCTGGCTCCTTTTTTGTTCCCAAATAACCGGAAAGTGAATAAGCCTTTTGATTCACCAATGACGTTTTTTTCGTCAGCATGCCATTAAATCTTGGCGGTTTCTGTTTTTTCATTCCTCCACCCGGGAAATTTAATCTGACCTTTTTGTCTAACAACTGAATTGTCAGCTTATTTTCCGTTCCCGGCCGGATTGACATCCGATACATGTTCCCCGTCGAATTATAAGTGAATTCATAGGTTTCATCCCCAACTGCTCTTCCAGAAAACAGTCGATTGTTTTTTTCATCTAAAGAAAAGAAAATAGCCTCACTTGTCACCCGCTGTATCTCAAGAGATATCGTCTTATCCTTATCTGTCCAAATCCCAGCGAATTCACTGCATCTTTCTGCGTATTCTTTTTTATTGTCTGATATTGCCCTCTCCCCTATCAACACCGCAATAAGTGCACACAAACAGACGCCAAGCACCATAAAAAGCAATCGTTTCTTTTTCGCTGTCATTTTTTACTCCCCCTTCTTTTGCTTTTACAGCATTGCTAAAATTTCGCTTTTCGAGGCAGCCCCAACAATTCGGTTTACCTCTTCTCCACCCTTCATAACAACCAATGTCGGAATCGACACGACACGAAACTGCATCGTAAGTTCACCCTGTTCATCCACATTTACTTTACCGACGCGGATCGAATCATTTTCCTCTCCAATCTGCTCAATTACCGGTGATACCATCTGGCATGGTCCACACCAGGATGCCCAAAAATCTAACAGTACCGGTTTGTCCGACTGTAATACTTCTGCTTCATAATTTTCCTTCGTTATTTCAATTGCTGCCATTTGTCATTCCTCCAATTCTTATTGTTCTTTTAAAATTTCCCGTATCGCCTGCTCTGAGCGTTTCACATCCGCTTCAAAATCTCTGGCAGACAAAAGCCTGCACCCGGCTCCGCGAATGATAATCTGCTCCAATCCATCGGATGTTGCAACGGTAATACGATATTTTTTACCATTTTCGTGAGCAAATTTTTCAATGTACTGGTCTGCCGTTTCCGCCTCTTTTGTGTAAACCACATGAATGTTATGGTAATCCAAGACTTCCGTTTTGTGGTTTGCCACACGGTACGCATCAAATACTAAAATCAGCTCACATTTATGAAAACCCTGATAATTACACAGGATATCCATCAGTTTTCCTCTTGCCGCCGCAATGTCGCTTTGCGCCAGCATTTTTAATTCTTCCCATGCAAAGATAATATTATACCCATCAACCAGCAAGTAATTAACATCCGGCATCTGTTTTTTTCTTGGCTTTGACAAACCAACCGGCTTTTCTTTGACAGAACTTACCCGCTTTGCAGAAATTCCTTTGTGTGAAACACCCCCCTGCTTACGATTGGCAAAAGAACTTCTTTCCAAAATGGAATCAATCTCCGACACATCCAGCCATTCCTCTTCCTGCTTTTTCGTCTCTTTTTTTTTTTTCACTTCATTTTCCATTTCAGAAGAATCTCTGTTTGCCCGTTTTGACGTGTCAATATGCATATAGTCAAACACCTGATTCCATGGAACAAAAAATCCGGCACCATGTGCACAGAATACCGAACCACTTGGATTTTTCACATCATGGTCGGCATCGTACTGTTTTGCGGCAATTACTTCATCTGCATTGTGGCATGGACGATATCCTAAAAGCGAGCAGAACAACTGTCCATGTCCTTTTGTGTAGGCAGTGACTTCCTGCGTATAATCCCGCATGGTACTGACAGGAGCTTCTCCGGTAAGAACTGCCATCGGTTGTGCCCCTTCGCCATTTGTCTGCGGTAAATTCTGCTGCAGGGTAAAGCTTCCCGCCATGCGCTCAATATCTGTCATTGCCCGTCCAATTGACGTTTCCGGCACGATAAGTCGGTATTCATAATACGGCTCTAACAAAACCGATTTCGTCTGCATCAGTCCCTGGCGCACGGCACGATAAGTCGCCTCACGGAAATCTCCGCCCTCGGTATGTTTATTATGCGCTCTGCCGGCAATTAATGTAAGTTTTACATCGGTAAGTCCGGCTCCCGTAAGCACACCTTTGTGTTCTTTTTCTGCCAAATGCGTCAAAATCAGCCGCTGCCAGTTTTTGTCCAGCTTATCTTCACTGCAGTCTGTCGAAATCTGAACACCGCTCCCCACGGCAAGCGGCTCCATCCACAAGTGAACTTCCGCATAGTGCCGTAATGGCTCATAATGACCGACACCCTCGACCGGCTCGCAAATCGTCTCTTTGTAAACAATGTTGCCGGTTCCAAATGTAACAGAAACACCATACCGCTCCAAAATCCACCGCTTAATAATTTCAATCTGCACTTCTCCCATCACCTGCGCATGAATTTCCTGTAATTCTTCATTCCAGACAATGTGAAGCGCCGGTTCCTCTTCCTCAATCTCACGAAGTTTTGGAAGCATTTTTGCCGGTTCTTCTCCATCCTGAAATAAAATGCGGTAAGTCAGTACCGGCTCCAATACCGGTGCACCGCTGTCAAACTCTGCACCAAGTCCCTCCCCGGGATACGTCTTTGTGAGCCCCGTCAGCGCACAAATCATACCCGGAACTGCTTGTGCCACAGTCTCAAAACGGCTTCCGGAGTACACACGGATTTGATTAATTTTTTCTGTCCACTCACCCTTTTTATCGGACAGTTCCATACGAGGTTTTAACTGCCCTCCGGTCACTTTAACATAAGTGAGTCTGGCTCCCTTATCATCACGCATTATTTTAAACACTTTTGCCCCAAACACCTCATCGTAAGATGGCTCCAAAAGGAGTGTCTGCATTACCTCCAGTAAATGCTTAACGCCTTCCATCCGCAGTGCCGACCCAAACACACACGGGAAAATCTTTCTCTCGCTGATTTTTTCTGCGATCTGCGAAACTTCCACTTCTCCCTGTTCTAAATACTGATTCAGCATTTCTTCTTCGCAAAGAGAAACCTTCTCATAAAATTCTTCACTTTGTAAATCTGAAAAATCTGTCACCGAAGAATTTAGTTTTGCCTGAAGTTCTCCTAAAATAAATTCTTTTTCCGTTCCCGGCTGATCCATTTTATTTACAAAAATAAAAACCGGAATCTGATATTTTTCCAAAAGTTTCCACAGTGTCTGTGTGTGCCCCTGCACCCCATCCGGTCCGCTAATTACTAACACGGCATAATCAAGAACCTGTAATGTCCTCTCCATCTCCGCTGAAAAATCAATATGCCCCGGCGTATCCAACAACGTCACCTGCATATCCTCCCACGAAAAAACTGCCTGCTTGGAAAAAATCGTGATTCCTCTCTCTTTTTCCATCGCAAATGTATCTAAGTAGGCATCCCCCTTGTCCACACGTCCCGGATTTTTCAACACTCCCGCCTGATACAAAAGGGCTTCTGACAACGTTGTTTTTCCTGCGTCCACATGTGCTAACAACCCGATACAAACATTTTTCTTGTCTTTGTTCATATGCAAAAAGCCCCCTTCCTAAGTCATAATGAGTTATTATAACATAAAAAGGGGGGAAGGTCGATATTTTTGTTGAGTAGTTTGTGTCAATTGTTCGTTAGCACTTTTTTGTTTTCCGTAATTCCGTAGAAAAGCTTTGCGTCTCGTAGGCACTCCCGTTTGTTGAGTGCGTAGCGGTATGGGCACTGAAACTACCAGTGCTGCATACCGACGCACTCAAACCCACGAGTCACAAAGTTTTTCTGCGGAATTACTGGAAGCCAAAGGAACCGGCAACGAACAATCGTCACAAAATCATCATTTCAAACTCAGTTTTGTATCAAATAATAAGGTGTATAAAAAAGCAATTGTTGATTACCATACACATGTGTGTTAAACTATCATTAGTGCTACCCTATTCGGTAGGCGGTTCGCCTTCGTCGCAGGAGTATTAGCCTGCGTTTACATAGAAATCCTTTATGGAAATCTCATGAGGAGGATTTGTGCTTATGCTTACAACGGAATTGTTTATAGCCATCATCAGCTTATGTATTACTTGCTTTGCTCTTGGTTATACCGTTGGTTCTAAGAGCAATGATAAAACACAAAAATGACCGCCCAGTCCTGAGAAACTTAGCGATCATTTTGCAAAAAAACAATCAGGCTAACCGTCTATCGGTAGCACTTTTTCTATCACTATATTAACATCAAACTAGAATTATGTCAAACATCTATTATCCATCGATATTTTTATTTCAAAATTCCGAATATCATCATACATATAAATTTTTCTACAATAACAATCTTCCTGTTGACCTGATTTCAAAAAACTCCATTTACAGTCATCCCTATTTACGTTTTTATTTGACCTGTTTTCGTTTTTTTCTCATTTAGGTCAACCTTTTCAATTTATTTATTGACTGAAATTAACATTATTACAAAAACAGTCATTTATTTTCATTATTTTTTTGACCTATTTTATTAAAACTC
>ENA-USYV01003443-USYV01003443.1-human-gut-metagenome-genome-assembly--contig:-NODE-3443-length-10969-cov-10.483566_pt1 | contig 10969 bp, 9 predicted proteins | sample MGYA00250066_ERZ773514 | MGnify/ENA primary metagenome ERZ773514 (study PRJEB29103, sample SAMN06112049) | human gut metagenome | biome: human gut; feature: ankylosing spondylitis patient; material... | reverse complement strand
CTTATAATCCTCGATCATAGCTTCGATCTCAGCGATCTGCGCTGCGCTGAGCTTCTTGCTCTGGATAAATGCTGCGATCATCTTCGGCAGCGAACCGCCGTAGGCCTTCTCCACGAAAGCCTCCCCCTGGGCTCTGTGGTATTCCTCCTTATTCAATACGGAAGATACGATGGCATTCTCATTTTTGAAAATACCGTTCTCACAAAGCTTTTTAATAAACGTATAGGTAGTGGATTTCTTCCAGCCGAACTTCTCCGCGCACTGTTTTACCAGTTCTCCGGAACCGATGGGTTCCTCCTCCCAGATCAGCTCAGCAAATTTGTATTCTGTCTCCGTCATCTGATACATTCCCATTCCTCCTTGTATCCTTCTTAATCCAGCACTTGCCAATTATGCAATCCTATTGGCTTTTTTGCACTCATCACATTATAAAAGGTCGATAGTATACAGACCTCGTTCTAATTAAAGTCTATATCCTATCGACCTATTTGTCAAGTTCTTATTTTCCGAAATTATCAGCTCTTCGGGCATCCACCGCAGCTTCCACATCCCCCTTGCATCGCCTGTGCCGTAAGATCAAACGGCGTAGTCACCAGACAGATTGCCTGAGAGGAGATTCCCTCTCCGCTGCCGGTGAATCCCAGTCCTTCCTCCGTGGTAGCCTTCACATTGACCTGTCCCACATCGATCAGCAGGGCTTTCGCGATATTTTCCCGCATGGTATCGATATGCGGGCGCATCTTCGGTGCCTGTGCAATGATCGTCGCATCGATATTTTCGATAAACACATGATTTTCTTCCAGCAGCTCGCCCACTTTTTCCAGCAATTTTATGGAAGAAATACCCTTGTATGCGGGATCTGTATCCGGGAAATGTTTCCCGATGTCCCCCAGCGCCGCTGCTCCCAACAGCGCATCCATGATCGCATGGAGCAGGACATCCGCATCCGAATGTCCCAAAAGTCCCTTTTCATAAGGTATTTTCACGCCGCCGATGATGAGGTCTCTTCCCTCCACCAGACGGTGTACGTCATATCCCATTCCGATTCTCATACTTACAACCTTTCCGCAGACGCTATTTTTAAAAAAATACCGGCATCCCTGTGTCTCACCGGCTTCTCCAACCAGCCAGTCCCCAAACCGTTCTGTCCCGTTGCAGCCAGTACCGGGCGCCAATATCGTCTGCAATATGTCAAATCTCTGTCATTATTGTCTCGCCACAGCACAGTTCATCAGTTCCTCCGTGCTGTCGAATACATAGACTGTATAACTGCCGTCCTCATATACCTTTTCGCCCTGCTTTAATGCCGGAGCCTCTGCATATTCCGCACACTCCTCCGCCGTCAGGAGCAGGAATGTCTCCCCGGCATGATACCCTTCCTCATAATATTTCATAGGCGAAGACCACTTGAAATACTCCAGGTGCTCGGGATCTCCGATGTTGCCGATCTCCACTTCACCATTCGTAAGCTCCGTGATGATATTGGCATTATTATAAGTAGCGAAGCCGAAATCATATCCGTTCCCCGCAAGGAATTCCGCCACTGGACGCTTCGTCTCGTTCTTGTCCACCGTTAGGAAAGACATCACTGTTTTCCCCGTTCCAAGGATCAGACAGATAGTAAGCAGTGCCGTCACCGCAAATCTGTCAAAGGGCATTTTTTCCTCTTCCAGATAAAAGCACAATACCGGCAGGGCGAAAATGAAGATCGTGATATAATACCGCGGCACCATGGTACTGGTGGTGAAAATAAACACAAAGAGATTCAGTACGAAACTGACCTTCAAAAACAGTGTGATCAGACTGCGAAACCCCGTAATGCGCTGCATTTTCCCGCTTTTAACAGTAACGAATCCGTAGATGCCAAACATCACAAAGGCTGCCATCGTTACAACGCCCCGCAGGGATAAAAATCCCTTATCCGGAATATAGCCAAAAAGCATCAGCAGACACCCCACCGCATTCTGGATCCGGTCGAATAACACACCGTGATACAATGCGATGAAATTCGTGGCGCCATAGGTCTGGAATACATATTTATGACTGATGAAGACTACATTGATGCCATAACCCGCTACCGCGAAAAATGCCCCCACCAGACTATATAGAAAATATCGCATCCTGTCCGTAGAAAGTAAAGAGCGGAAATGCTCCTTTGTCATCTCTCCTCGGAAACTCTGAAATTCCTCACCACCCAGCAGATAGAAAAAGGAAGTCAGTACCAGAGGGCACTGCAATGCCAGCAGGTAACGCACGCCGGACATTCCACAGACGATAGCAAGCAGCACATAGAATATCCACAGGCTGACCTTGCGTTTTGCATGATATTCTCCGCTACACAACCGCAGATACATACCGAAGAACCACAGCACCAGGATCACGTGGGACATGTAGGTATTACCCATCTGCATATGCGTCATCATAGTCTCGGAAAAAGGCAACAGCAGCAGACAGGAGCTTAACACTGTAAGTCCGCGGGATACTTTTAACGGCTTCATAAAATAATAATAGGAAGCCAGCATCAATCCATAAAATACCAGGTTCGTGATCGTGCGGATCACATGCCAGTTGCTGCAGATGCGAAACAGCGGTCCCATGATCAGCTGTGTATACAACACGCGGAATTCCGTGGAATAATACCAGTTTGTCGTGGAAAAAATGTGGTGTTCTTCGGAAAGGATCCGGGAAAAGATCATCTCCGCCGCCATATCTGAATCCAGCCAGTGATCCTGACTGATGATATTCAAGCCAAGCAGGAGCAGAAGCGTCGCTCCCAGCAAAATATATGGTATCTGTTTTTTCAGTGTTTTCATACCGCAGACCTTTCTGTTATTGCCTATGCATTCTTCCCTAACTATACACGATTTGCCGCAAAAGCACAACTGCGGCTTTTGCGGCAAATCTACAAGTTTTCTCATTAAATTAAGATCGTTTTCTCTTGGGGAAGCTGTTACCGATGCCCGGCTCTTCCCGTTTCTTTCTCTTTTTCGCTTCTCTCTCCGCTCTGTCCCCAGAGTATTTGCGGTCAGCCGTCTTTTTGTCACAGCCGCCCCATTTTCTTCCATCCTCACGGTTTTCATCTCTGCGGCGTCTTCTGTCCTCACCGAAACCGGTGCTGCCATCGTCTCTGCGATCTCTGTCACTGCGGCCGAATCTTCTGCGTTCCCCGTCTTCACGGCCAAGCTTCCGTCTTCCGTCTCCTCTGCCGAAGCTGCGACCTTCACCATCGCCTCTGCCGGACCGGCCTCTGTCCCCGAAACGATTGCCACGCTTTGTATATTCATCTGCGGCGATCTCCTCGTCCTTGTCACCGACCTGTAATTTCAGCATGGCAGCTGCCAGCTCCAGTGCATCACAGCCTTCCTCTTCCATCTTACGCTGTAAAAAGCTCTTCATCAGCTCAATGTCTTCATGCTCATGCAATTCCCATGCCTTGTTCAGATATTTGTCTGCTTTCGCTTTCAGCACCTTCGCAGCTCCGGGAAGCTTTTTCTCCGTGATGGTGGTGTGGCAGACTCTCTCGATCTCGCGGATCTTGTAGATTTCCCTGCTGTTGGCAAAAGTAAAGGATCTGCCCTTTCTGCCGGCACGGCCGGTTCTGCCGATACGGTGCACATAATACTCGATATCCTGCGGAATATCGTAATTGATGACAGCTTCCACATCATCCACATCAATACCTCTGGCTGCCACATCCGTAGCAATCAGAATACTGGTTCCACCGTTACGGAAACGCTTCATGACCGCATCACGCTGCGCCTGGGACAGGTCTCCATGCAGTCCTTCCGCCTGGAAGCCCTGCTCCTTTAATAAATCCGACAGTTCGTCCACCTTTTTCTTCGTATTACAAAAGATCAGGGTCAGCTTCGGCTGATAATACTCTAACAGTCTTACGCAGGCGGCATCCTTGTCCTGATTTTTCACACGGTAGAATTTCTGGGATACCAGGGGAATGGTCAGCTCCTGCGCTGCCACCTTTACTAATTTCGCATCGTTCTGGAAACGGTCTGTGATCTCCAGGATCGGCTTCGGCATGGTCGCGGAGAACAGAGCGGTCTGGTGCTCTCCGGGGATCTGACCAAGGATCAGCTCCATATCCTCACGGAAGCCCATGTTGAGCATCTCATCCGCTTCATCCAGTACCACCATGTTCACCAGATCCAGCTTAATGGTGCGTCTGCGCATATGGTCCATGACACGTCCTGGGGTTCCCACGATGATCTGCACGCCCCGCAGTCCCGCGATCTGACGGCTGATATCCTGTCCGCCGTAGACCGGCAGCACCTTAATGCCGTGCATGTATTTTGCGATCTTCCGCAGTTCTTCCGCTGCCTGGATCGCCAGTTCTCTGGTGGGGCACAAGATAATGGTCTGTAACTTTTTCACATCCGGATTGATGTGCTGGATCGCCGGAATGCCGAATGCAGCAGTCTTGCCCGTTCCGGTCTGTGCCTGTCCGATAATGTCCTCACCCTGTAATAAATAGGGAATCGCCTGCTCCTGGATCGGAGACAGCTTCTCAAAACCCATCTCACGAATCGCACGGACGATACGGTTATCCAACAACGGCTCGATCGATGCGATACCGTCCTGCTCCTTTACCTCTTCTACTTTTTCCACTTCTTCATTTTCCAAAAAATAACTCACAAAATACTCCTTTTTAGCACAAAAAAAGAAATCATTGCGATGCGCTTCTGATTTCTTCCATCAAATCTCAACAACATTTCGTAGTATAGCACGGAAGCATTGAAAAAACAAGTAAATTCATGTACTATATAGAAAATAAACCACTTTAGAGGTCATTATGATACAGACATTACACATCGTACCGGAATATAACGAAGAACTGATCTATCCCGCCATCTGCAAAAGTATGGAGGCTTTGAACATCGCCGCAGACTTGCGCCCGGAGATGAAGATCGTCATCAAGCCGAATCTCGTCATGGCGAAATCCCCGGATTTTCCCGCCACGACCCACCCTCTGGTCATAAAAGCTGTGATCAGGTGGCTGCGAGAGCAGGGCATGCAGCACATCACCATTGCGGAAAGTTCCGGCGGTCTCTACAATGCCGAAGCCATGAAACACGTATATCACGTATGCGGCATGGATACTCTGGGCGAAGGTGCTGAACTCAACATGGACTTTTCCGCACAGACCGTAAATTGTCCGGCAGGATTTAAAAATCACAGTTTCCACCTGATCACTCCTATCGTGGAAGCCGATTATATCATTAATATCTGTAAACTGAAGACCCATGCCATGACCGGCTATTCCGGCGGCATCAAGAATCTCTTCGGCACCATCCCCGGTCTGGAAAAGCCCCAGATGCACTACCGCTGGCCGGAGATCGAAGATTTCTCCAACATGCTCTTAGAACTGGCTCAGACCGTAGCTCCCAATCTCACCGTCATTGACGCCATTGATGCCATGGAGGGTAACGGTCCCACCGGCGGCACTTCGCATCCTTTGCATATGCTGCTGGCGGCAAAAGATTTCTATACCCAGGACTGCTTCGCCGCAAAACTTATGGGATTAGAACCTACAGAGATCGTCATGCTGCGTCAGGCACTGGAAAAAGGTCTGGCTCGCCCTAAGGAGTTGGCGCTTGTGGGAGATCCGGTTCCGGAAGGCTTATCTCCTTTTCAGAAGCCGGATACCATAAAATTAGATTTTACCAACGGTGTGCCGAAATTTTTACGCAAGCCTTTCATGTTCGTGGCTTCCCGACTGTTGAAATCCTATCCGCAGCTGACCCCGGAGAAATGCGTGGGATGCGGAAAATGTGCGGAAAGCTGTCCGGCACATGTCATCAGAATCGAAAATCGCAAGGCGAAATTCAAGAGAAAAGGCTGCATCTCCTGCTTCTGTTGTCAGGAAATGTGCCCCATGAAGGCTATCAGTGTAAAGAAAGCCCTGTAATTTCCTGCTTTTTGCTATTATTGTTCTAATTGCATACAAAATTTTTACAAAAATATCAAAAAACGTGTTGACAAAGTGGGACACGCATTGTATACTAAACAAGTCGGTTGCGAGAGCAACGAAATGGAATCTTAGCTCAGCTGGGAGAGCATCTGCCTTACAAGCAGAGGGTCATAGGTTCGAGCCCTATAGGTTCCATTCCAACTTCGGTTGGTTATATGGCGAGATAGCTCAGTTGGCTAGAGCATGCGGTTCATACCCGCAGTGTCGAGGGTTCGAATCCCCCTCTCGCTATTAGGTTAAAAGGGTCGGAAATGCTGATAAATACAGCGTTTCCGATTTTTTTGATTTCTCAAAGTATCAAATAATATGTTTACTTTTGTTTACTTCTGGATTTCTGACGGTGATAATGGTTAAACCAGAGTTTAAAATGCGCCGGTTTTCTCCTCTTAAAACCAGGGTTAAGAAGCCTAAAACAAAAGGTACGAAAGCTGACTCCGTGGAAAAAGTTACGGTTGCCGAACTTCTTCCCTCTTTGGAAAATACGGTTTTAAATAAAAATTAAACTTTAGCATCACCGCTTTCAGCATTCTGATAGACAAAGGAATTAGTGGTCATGGTGATTTCATCTAATATAGCCAGATTTCCGCTTTTCTTTATGCACATTGTTATTTAATAATTTGGACTTGCACACCGCCAAACCCGTTACTGTTCCAAAACAAACTGCTCTGTCTCAGGGTTCCACTTTAATACTGCTACGATTTCTTCAGAACTTATCAATTTATCCTCAGATGCCACAATAATCAAATCATCTACTATATCCATATAATAAAAAGATTCATCTCCAATGATCTTTAGCGCATCTATCGGAATTTCTACCCATTGACTGCCTTCGACAGCTAAAAGCTGAATTTCCTGTGTTGATATTCCTTGATATGTTGTGGTTTTTGATACCAATATTCTGCTTTGTCCGTCACTCGCTTGAATACAGTTTATAACTACTTTATCAGCCGCAAACTCCTTATATGCTACCATTTCTAATGAATCAGCATCTAAAAGGATACCCACCGTTTTATCCAATCCTGCAACATGAGGGGTATTCAAAATCTTGCATAACACGAATATTTCACTGGCATTATCTTGCGAGAAAGAACCAAAATCAATCCGAACTATAACAATATCTAATGCACTGATGTTACCTTCTTCGTAATTCTCTGCTACCTTTTCTATAATCCTGTTATTAAACTCTGAGACCATATCAGCACTATCCCTGGATTTCGATATTCCACACGCATTGATGCACATCAGCATAAACAACACAAGAACAGAGACCGGCAAAACCTTATTTTTCATCTTACCCATACTCGTCTTAATCTCTTTCTGGCACATTTTCTATTTTAATGTGCAGGATATGATCCTGCAATCAGTGTAATAATACAACAAAATATTCGATGCGGAATCACCATTTTTTGCACGCAATGCGGCACCCATTTGACATAGCCCGTAACGATGTCCTCCCGCACCAGTTGCAATATCTGTGCAACTTACAGCTTTCAAAGCAGGCTGCGTAGAATGATCTTTTGTTCCATTACCACTACAGCTTGAGAAAAAGGCACCCCAAATATAATCATAAGTTGTAGATGATGGTTTATACATTACAATATCCGTTTTAGATTTACCTCCAGAAGTATAAAAAATATTTGCCGTTGCATCTATTGCCTCCTCGGTAACCTTAGTAGGATCATATACCTGACAACAAGAAGATGAGCAAACCTTATAATCTTTACCCGAATGATTCGAATAAACACTCAGCGCATACTCTAAGAAGGTGTTTGCCGCCACTGCCTGTGCTTCATACAATTCACTAACCTGTGTTGAAGTTAGTCCTTTACCAGTGTAATAACTTTTTCCGTAAAGTTCCGAAGATAATACAGTATAGATATATGTCTCTCTATCAACAGTTTTTGTTTGATTATTATAGTAAACCGCAATAGAATTGCTTACATCCGGAACAGAACTCATTGCTCTGGCAACAGATGATGTTGCAAAATTTCCTCTATCTATAATAGAAGACAGTACAGTTTGTCCTCCTATATCATGCATTATTTCTTCTCTATCCTGCGAAACAGAAAAGTCATCATTTATATAGAATGTAAAAATTGTAGTTCCATCCGCACTGTCAACATCATAATTACTATAATTTGCCGCAAAATACCCTGCTGCATTTATTTCCCAATCGTATGTTCCTGAAGGGAGATTTTTTATTTGAAAACGTCCATCTTCACCCGTAATGACCGCAACTTCCCCATCTACAGAAATTGTAGCATTTGGAATAAAGGCTTCTGTATCATAATCTCTTACAACACCGACAACATTTGCCAAATTATTGTTGGAAAAAGTGTGCATACTTACTGCCAAGTCTACTGTTGCTGCAGAAAGGGCATAATTTTGGAATCCTTCGTCATAATCTTTTTGTGTTATTACCTCTGTCTCATAAAGTAAAGTTCCCTTGCTCACAGTATCCGTTTCTCCACATGCTTCTTCTGCATATGTAGTAATAGCAGAAGTATAAATAGAGCATCCGAACATAACAGCAATTGCCAAAGATATTATTCTTTTCTTCATATTTCACCCTCCCATTTTTTATAGGTAGTGTCAACTTTATACGCTCAAAATCACCCCAACTCCAGTAAAATCAAGTGTTCCAAGGCTGTGCCTTTACCTCCCCTTTCTTTGGCTTGGGTGACCAAAATTTTGCATCGGAAGATCAGTCAAGACCGGACTGAAAGCCGTTAAATTCAACCTTGACGGGGCTTTCGTAAGCAAAATATAATCGTTCACCCCAATGGAAAGGAATACGATTTTTTCATAATTCGGTTTACATTACCTTTTATAATCTGCTCAATATAACCAAGTTCTTTCTCCTTGTGCTACTTTAATGTCAAATATTTATGTTTAATAAATCGGGCTTGCAAATCCTATAAGACTGCTATCTGTTAAATTGTACGTATGTCTCGAAACCTTATCACTCCAGTTTCCATCCACAACAGTAATCTGTGTGCTTGACACCTCAACTACAATGCCAGTGTGGCTACTAGATGTTGTACTCGTGCCCGTAAAGAAAATATCGCCGACCTCAGGTGTATAGCTTCCGTTATAAGCAGAACTGTAATAAAAACAATCCATGTCTTTGAAATTCTTCATTCCTGTCGAGCAGGAAGAATACTTAGGAATAACGGATGTTGATACGCCCGCTTCACTTGCGCACCAACTAACAAATATTGCACACCATGCTGCGGGGTTAAGCCCATACCATTGACCATATTTGGTGTAGTTTGCAGAACCGGCGTTCGCTGTGAAACTATCCAAGTCTGAATTGGAAGCCTTTTCTTTATACCCAACCTGGGATTCTGCAACTCTGACAATTTCAGCACAATAATCAGTATTTATGGAATTCAAGCTGTATAACGCTTCACTAACAGCTTGAATTTCTTCAGAAACATAAGAACAGGATTGGAATCCTGACACAGTCTCCCTATAACTGTCAGACACTACTTTGGCTACATCATATGCCTCATCGTACATGATAGTCAGGTTGTGTTCAATGTCTGCAGTCTTCACAACACCGTCATCTACATATTCCATGCTCTCATATAATGTCACAAAAGTTATTGTATCCTCTATGTCAATCCCAGAAATTTGAAAAGACATATCAGAAACGCTGACGTTATTTTCGGACAATGTAATTCTGTGAGCATTTTCATCGTTCACGATGCCGTTGACAGCCACTGTTCTCAAGCTTTCCGTGTCCCCGGTCATGACTGCTGTTTCCCGACTATCCATGTAGCTTTCTACCAACTCAAGTATCTCCACCCTTTCTGTATCTTCCAGGCCAGCCGCCTCTGCGGGCAAAATCGGAACCATAACAAAGATCATACAAATAGCTAAAAACTCGCAATATACTTTTTCATTGCTTCCTCTTTTCTCTTCATAAAATACCTCTCTTTCTCGTCTGAACTTGTTTAATCTGCCTTCTGGTTAGAAATAAACAAATAACCATCATCCGTCTTTTGTAAAATGACCACCCATTGCCCCCCCTCATACTCTTTTTCGTATTTCAGTATGAGTTTGTTATTTGACTCCCAAGTTCCGGAAGTAACCATACACCAATCAAAATTCGAGTCTCCCATAATCAGATAGTAACTGTCATATTGCTCCAAATAATAGAAACTGTCCAAGCCTGTCTTTTTTGTCTCCGCCAGACTTATTCCCATTTTTTCCTGCAAAAAAGCATCCATTTCATTTGCTGTGATTTTTATGATATCCAAATACGGGGCATCACTACATAACTCTGTCAGCATTGACAGTTCATCCTCCGATACTTCGCCAAACGCTCCTCCAACGCCATTATAAAATAACTCAAACAAGTTAATTTCATCTGGTTGACTATACTCGCTGGATAACAGCATATTGTTCATGTTCGTTATGTCACCATTGAAAAATTCTGTGTTAAACACAGTAATTTCCTTTTCGGAAAGAGTACCGGAAGCCATCTGGCATCCTGAAAACATCAAAATCATAAAAGACAAGATAACCGATAATGCAAGTAAATCCATAACTTTTGTCAATATTTTCATTCAAAATCTCCTCCGTTTCACTTCTCAAATTTCTCGCCATTATAGACTCTTCATGGGCACCACTCCCATCCATAGTTGCAAAGCAGATTTCCCCACCTGCAATACACATTACATTTTTCTACAAACTGATAATTCTTTTCTGCCGATGTTGCCGTTTTAATTTCTCCATTAACACTACACGTCATTGTAACTCGATATGTACCTCTGGAAACCAGATATATTTCCAAGCCAGATGCTGTTATGGTATTGCTCGAATCTTCCCATGATTCCACATTGACCCAGCTACCAGAGACCTTTTCCTGGAACATAGCTTTTACATACATTTTTCAAATGATTTCTGCATTTCCCTATCAGCATTGTGATTACAACTATTAAAAATATTATATTTAGCTCCAAGAAGTAGCTATCCTTT
>ENA-USYV01003442-USYV01003442.1-human-gut-metagenome-genome-assembly--contig:-NODE-3442-length-10970-cov-4.101166_pt1 | contig 10970 bp, 10 predicted proteins | sample MGYA00250066_ERZ773514 | MGnify/ENA primary metagenome ERZ773514 (study PRJEB29103, sample SAMN06112049) | human gut metagenome | biome: human gut; feature: ankylosing spondylitis patient; material... | reverse complement strand
CATCGAATTCAACAGAAGAAAATACTATTTCTTTTTCTGACGAAAAATAGAGACTTGTGTCACTTCCTATACCCATACGCACTGGTATTCTGGATGCAGGCAGGTTTTGCTATGGTAGAGGGTGGTTTTACCAGAGCCAAAAATGCCGGTAACATCATTATGAAAAACCTCATGGATTTCTGTATCGGAACTGTGATGTTTATGTTGATTGGTTTTTCACTGTTACTTGGTGAAGATTATCTTGGATTTATTGGTAAACCGGGATTTGACTTGTTTACGAACTTTGCAAATTTCAATTTTTCAACGTTTGTATTTAACCTTGTGTTCTGTGCAACAACGGCAACAATCGTTTCCGGAGCAATGGCAGAGAGAACTAAGTTCTTGTCCTATTGTGTATACTCAGCAGTGATTTCAGCATTGATTTATCCGATTGAAGCCCACTGGATTTGGGGCGGCGGCTGGTTAGCAAATCTTGGATTCCATGATTATGCCGGTTCTTGTGCTATTCATATGGTAGGTGGTATCTGTGCTTTAATTGGTGCCGCATTCTTAGGACCTCGTATTGGTAAGTTTAAGAAAGATAAGAGCGGTAAAGTGATAAAGGTAAATGCGATTCCTGGTCATAACTTAACAATTGGTGCACTTGGTGTATTCATCTTATGGCTTGGCTGGTATGGATTTAACGGTGCTGCTGCAACAGATTTGAAAACGCTTGGTTCGATTTTCCTGACAACAACAGTTGCACCTGCTGTGGCAACCGTTGTATGTATGATTTTTACATGGATTAAATATGGCAAACCGGATGTTTCGATGTGTTTGAATGCATCTCTTGCAGGTTTGGTAGCAATCACAGCTCCTTGTGATGTAACCGATGCACTCGGTGCAGCTATTATCGGTGCGGTAGCCGGTGTGCTGGTTGTCTTTGGTGTATGGCTTTGTGACCATGTGCTTCGTGTGGATGACCCGGTTGGTGCGGTAGCCGTACATATGATGAATGGTATCTGGGGAACTTTCGCAGTTGGTTTGTTTGCTACTTCATCCGCACCGGGATTTAAAATAGCGGGAATTAAAGAAGGTTTGTTCTACGGTGGTGGATTTAACCAGTTAGGACTTCAGATTTTAGGTATTCTTACGGTTGGTGCATGGGCTGTTGTATTGATTACACTTACATTCCTTGCAATCCGTGCAACCATTGGTCTTCGTGTAAAACCGGAGGAAGAAATCGAAGGTCTGGATGCAACCGAACATGGTTTACCAAGTGCTTACGCAGACTTTATGCCGGCTGGTAACCGCTTCTATGCTGCATCACCGGCAGGAGCAAAGACAATGATGGGCGATGTCCCGATGGAAGCCGCTGTACCGGTAGCAGAGGTTCCTGCTCCGACTCTCAAGAAGAAGAAAGAGGTAGCCGAAGGTGCAGTGAAGATGAGCAAGATTTCCATTATCTGCCGTCAGAGCAAGTTCGAAGATTTGAAGGAAGCACTGAATGCGATTGGCGTCAGCGGTATTACCGTAACTTCTGTATTAGGCTGTGGTACTCAGAAAGGTACAGCAGAGTATTATCGTGGTGTACCGGTTGAATTTACGTTGCTGCCGAAGACGAAAGTTGAGGTTGTCGTAAGTGCCGTGCCGGTAGAAAAAGTTGTAGATGCTGCTAAAGAGGCACTCTACACCGGTCACATTGGCGATGGTAAAATCTTCGTATACAATGTCGAAGAAGTTGTCAAAGTCAGAACCGGTGAGAGCGGGTTTGATGCTTTACAGGACGATTAATAAAAGTAAAACGATTACACTCCTAAATGATTAAAATGATACAGATAACGTCTCACCTTCTTGCAGGGTGAGGCGTTTTTCCTTGTCTTTGTAAGAAAGAGTGATGGAGGTATCAGACCCTGCGTGCAGGGTGACATCGGTGAGGACGCCTTTGTTCCAGCGAATGTCATAGCAGATATTTTCCCTGCCACAGATTCCTTCTACAAAACCATTCTGCCATGCACTTGGAAGTGCAGGAAGAAAAATCGTCTTATCTTCTCTTGACTGCAAGAGCATTTCTGCGATGGCAGCAATTGAGCCGAAATTACCATCAATTTGAAATGGTGGATGCGTGTCAAACAGATTTTGTAAAGTTGAGTTGGAAAAGAGGAGTAAAAGCTGTTTATAAGCATTTTCTCCATCCCATAATCTGGCATACATATTCATAATCCACGCACGGCTCCAGCCGGTGTGTCCGCCGCCTTTACTGAGACGCCTCTGCAACGTAATTTTGGCAGCATCACATAAATCCGGTGTGTTATCCGGCGTAATCTGGAAAGCCGGATGAAGTGCCCACAAATGTGAGATGTGGCGGTGCCCCGGTTCTGCTTCATCATAATCTTTCATCCATTCCATAATCTGTCCGTGTTTTCCAATTTTGATTTTTGGTATTTTTTTTGCCATTTCTTTTGCTCTTTGGCAAAAATCGATATCGGTTTCTTGTAACAATGTGGAGGACTTTTCAAAATGGTCAAATAATTCGTGGAGAATTTCATTGTCCATCGTAACGCCGTAAGACAAGCGTCCTTGTGTGCCATCTTTCATGATATAAGTGTTTTCCGGTGACACAGAAGGGCAGGTTACCAATTCGCCATTAACTTCGATGAGAAAATCCATAAAAAAGGCAACACATTCTCGTAAAAATGGGTACATTTCTTTGAGAAAATCAAGGTCTTTTGTGTAACTGTAATAGTTCCAGATATGGGTGGCAAGCCATGCACCACCCATAACCCAGTAAGTAGCAGGAATGTAGATGTCCTGCGGTGCTGTATCACCCCATAAATCGGTGTTGTGGTGGGCGACAAAACCACGGCAGTCATACATTTCTTTAGCGGTTTGTTTTCCGTTTTTCAACATGCGCAGCATATGTGTAAAAAGCGGTTTTTCGCAGTCGGCTAACCGGCAGGATAATGCCGGCCAGTAATTCATTTCTGTGTTGATATTAATGGTAAATTTGCTTCCCCACGGTGCACTTAAAGAATCATTCCAGATGCCCTGGAGATTTGCCGGAAGACAGTCGCCGCGGCTGGAACTAATTAACAGATATCTGCCAAAATCAAAGTACGTGTTAATGAGTCCGTTATCCGGGTGTTCCTTATCAATACGCGCAAGTCTTTCATCTGTTGGAAGGGCATCGAGAGACGAGTCATAAGGAAGTGATAAATGCATGCGGTCAAAATATGAGCGGTATTCTTTGATGTGTTTTTCTTTTAATCTCTCATATGGAATGAAAGCTGCTTTTTTTAATGATTCTTTTACTGCTTCTTCTGGATTTTTATGACGGAATGTAGTTGCCGCTGTCAGCAATACGGTAATGGAAGAGGAGTGTTCGGCTAACAAATGCTCACCCATGCCAGTCTGTATGCCATCCGAAATGACAAAGCGCATACCGGCACAAAAAGTTTCATCCCCGCCGCCGAGTCTGCCGGAAATTAACAGCGTGTCGTCTGTGTGGGTGGTTGCCTCATAAAAAGAGCCACGCTGTAAGGAGGTAGCCAAAGAAAGCCCATCCGGATTAGTACTCGTAAAATGGGCAGCAATGCAGTTTGTGTCGAAGTCGGCAAAAGTCTCAATTTCATAGGAAAAGCCAGTGTCTGCATCCGTGACTTTTGAGGTATGTATGGCGGTTGATAAATCGAGTGTCCGCTTAAAATCTTTTGTTTTTTTTCGTACACCGCAGAAATCAAAATAAACATCACCCAGTGTCTGGTAACTGTGCTGGCTCTGTGGTGTGCCGGACAGGGCATATTTACAGAGATTTTCCGCCTCTGAAATTTTTCCATTTAAAATTAATTCACGGATTTTTTCTAGATTTTTTCTGGCATCCGCATTATTGCGGTTTCGTTTTGTTCCAAACCAGACAGAATCTTCATTAAGCTGAAAATGTTCTTCATGTTCCTCTCCAAAAATCATGGCTCCAAGTTTTCCGTTTCCAATCGGAAGTGCCTTGTTCCAGTCTCCGTTTGCCGGTGTATAGTAAAACAGTTGACTCATCATATTGCTCCTTTTTTTCTTTTTTTTAACATTATACAATTGTCAAACGAATTTTTCTAGTGTATGATAAAAAAACAAAAGCAGATGATGGCTGCCGTTCTTCTGCTGTGCTTGGTGAAAAATATTATAAGATTGCGGAGATAAACTTCATGCAAAAAAACTCTTGCGAATTGAGGTTATATATATTACAATATTAGTAATTGGGTATGATTATAGAAAGGATGTGGCGGCATGCAGGAATTGAATAATACGCAATACTTTAAGGTTGAGGCGGAGAAAGATTTGGATGTCCGTGATGTGATTGCGGCAGTTTATTCTGCATTGACGGAAAAAGGCTACAATCCGGTTAATCAGATTGTTGGGTATCTGATGTCGGGAGACCCGACTTATATTACCAGTCACAAAGGTGCAAGAAGTTTGATTATGCGCGCAGAGCGTGACGAAATTATTGAAGTGTTTTTAGAAGACTATATTGAGAATAATCTCAAGGAAGACTAGGTATTTATTTTGAAAATCATGGGACTTGATTACGGCTCAGTGACAGTTGGTGTGGCGATTAGCGACTCCATGCTTTTGACTGCCCAGCCGGTTGAAGTTATAAAAAGAAAAAGTGAAAACAAATTACGACAGACTCTGGCACGTATTCAGGTACTGGCAGAGGAAAATGACGTAGGACGTATTGTGCTTGGCTACCCGAAGAATATGAATAATTCGGAGGGAGAGCGTGTCGAGCGAACGAAAGAATTTATGGAAAAACTAAAGGCTAGAACAGGGTTAGAAGTAGTGCTGTGGGACGAACGGCTCAGCACGGTTTCTGCCATGGATGTGTTAAAAGAAGGCGGAGTGCGCTCAGAGCATCGGAAAACGTATGTAGATAAGATTGCAGCTTCCCTGATTTTACAAGGTTATTTAGATTCCATACACAATTAGGAGGATTTGATGTCAGAAAACGAAAATGGACTCATTATGCTTACGGCTGACGATGGCAGCGAGGAGGCTTTTTTTGTGTTGGAAAAAGCAGACATTGCCGGTGTATCGTATCTTCTCGTGACAGATTCCGTTGAGGATGAGGAAGCAGAAGCAATGATTTTGAGAGAGGAAACAGAGGACGAACTGGTAACGTATCAGGTTGTAGACGATGAGAAAGAGTTGAAAATTATTTCAAAGTACTTAGAAGAATTATTGGACGATGTAGAATTAAGATTAGAATAGAGAGGTGTAATAAAATTGAAGAAGAAAAAAACAGGGGAAGAGCGCGTAAAAATTATTCCGCTTGGAGGTTTGGAACAGATTGGAATGAACATTACGGCGTTTGAGACGGAAGAGAGTATTATTGTAGTGGACTGCGGACTGGCCTTCCCGGAAGATGATATGTTAGGTGTGGATTTAGTAATCCCGGATATCACGTATTTGCAGGATAACAGAGATAAAGTGAAAGGCTTTGTCATTACACACGGACATGAGGATCACATCGGTTCTCTGCCTTATGTGTTAAAAGAACTGAATGTTCCGATTTATGCTACGAGACTTACGATGGCAATTATCGAGAATAAGTTAAAAGAGCATAATCTGTTAAATAACGTTAAGAGAAAAGTCGTTACTTATGGTCAGTATATTAACTTAGGAGATTTCCGTATTGAGTTTATCCGGACAAACCACAGTATTGCAGATTCAGCGGCATTAGCCATTTATACACCGGCGGGAATTGTTGTACACACCGGTGACTTTAAAGTAGATTATACGCCGGTTTACGGAGACACAATTGATTTGGCTCGTTTTGGTGAACTTGGTAAAAAAGGTGTACTTGCCCTGATGTGCGACAGTACGAATGTTTTGAAACCGGGCTTTACTGAGTCGGAGCGTACGGTTGGTGCGACTTTTGATTCGATTTTTGAGGAAAATGTACACAACCGTATTATCGTGGCTACGTTTGCCTCGAATGTAGATCGTGTGCAGCAGGTTATTAATTCGGCGAGGAAGCAGAACCGTAAAGTCGTCATTGAAGGACGAAGCATGGTAAACATCGTAAATACGGCGGTGGAACTTGGTTATATTCAGGTGCCGGACAATATGATTATCAGCTTGGAAGAGATGAAAAATTATTCCGATGAGCAGCTCGTACTGATTACGACGGGAAGTCAGGGTGAAGCAATGGCAGCTCTTTCCCGTATTGCGGCAAGTATTCATCGTAAAATCGCAATTAAACCCGGGGATGTTGTTATTTTCAGTTCCCGTCCGATTCCGGGTAATGAGAAGTCGGTCTCAAAAGTAATTAACGAACTTTCTCAAAAGGGTGCAAAGGTAATTATTCAGGATACTCACGTTTCCGGACATGCATGTGAGGAAGAGATTAAATTGATTTATTCGCTTGTGAAACCGAAGTTTTCTATACCGGTTCATGGTGAGTACCGTCATTTGCAGGGACAGGCAGATGTAGCACAGAAGATGGGTGTGCCAAAAGAAAATGTTAAGATTTTACGTTCCGGAGATATTTTGGAACTCCGTGAGGATCGTGCGACAATTGTTGGTAAAACGATTGCACAGGGAATTATGGTCGATGGACTTGGCATTGGCGATGTAGGAAATATTGTTCTTCGTGACCGCCAGCACTTATCGGAAAATGGTCTTTTGGTTGTGGTACTTACACTGGAGAAAGGCTCCAACACGATTTTGGCAGGACCGGATATTGTATCCCGTGGTTTTGTTTATGTTAGAGAAGCGGAAAACTTGATGGATGAGTGCCATGAAGTTGTTAATATTGCGCTTGACCGTCTATACGAAAGAGGAATTACAGACTGGGGAAGAATTAAAACAGAAATTAAGGATACTCTGAATGACTTCCTGTGGAAGAAGATGAAGAGAAATCCGGTTATTTTACCAATTATTATGGAGGTATAATCCATGTTAAAAGCTGTACGAACCATGTTAATTGTATTACTGAATATCGTGTTTTATGGTTTGGTTGTATTTGGTGGTGTACAGCTGTGCCGCGTCGGCTATTCCTTTGCCTGCGAGGCGGTGGGCGATACGTCAAAAGATTTGCCGCCGGGACAGACAAAAGCATTTACCATATCGGAGGATGATGGTGAATTTGAAGTGGCTAAGCGGCTGTCAAATCAGGATTTGGTCGGTAATCCGGCGGCGTTTTATGTGCACATGCAGTTGATGAAACGCGAGGGAACCGACATGCAGAAAGGTATTTATACGCTGAACAGCAGTATGACCTACGAGGAAATTATCCGTGTAATTTACGGATTGTAAATGATAACACTTAAAATCCCATGTTTTCTTATGGCAGGACTGGGATTTTTTGTGCGTTTAGTAAAGGAGAAAAAATGGTACACACAAAGACGAGTCACCATGACCGCATGGAAGTGTTTTTGGAAAAATACAGGGAGCCACTGCCAAAGCCATTAGAAGAGCTTGAGAGGAAGGCACTTTCAGAGGATGTGCCGATTATAAGGTCCGGCACAAGAGATATGTTGCGTTTCTTGCTGCGGGAGAGAAAGCCGAAAGAGGTTTTAGAAATTGGAACAGCGGTTGGATTTTCCGCTCTTTGCATGCGTGAGTATTTGCCAAAATCTTCACATATTACGACAATTGAAAAAGTTGAGATGCGCTTAAAAGAAGCGCGGGGAAATTTAGAGATGCTGGATGAAGATGACAGGATTACGTTGCTTGAAGGTGATGCAGCGGAAGTATTAAAACAACTTTTAACAAAAGGAAAATCCTATGATTTTATCTTTATGGATGCGGCAAAGGGACAGTATTTGAATTTTTTGCCGGATGTTATTGCTTTGATGGCAGATGACGCGATGCTTGTGTCCGATAATATTTTTCATGATGGTGATGTGTTGGAATCCCGTTATGCGGTACTGCGCAGAGATCGTACGATACATGGACGTATGCGGGAATATTTACAAGTTTTGTGTGAGAAGGAAGAATTAGAAACAATCTGTCTGCCGATTGCCGATGGCATGACAATTAGTACGAAAAAAAGAAATGGAAAGGGAGAGTAATTCATGGAGAATAATCGAAAAAAGCCGGAGGTTCTTGCCCCGGCAAGCAGTTTGGAAGTGTTAAAGACAGCCGTTTATTATGGTGCCGATGCGGTTTATATCGGCGGTGAAATGTATGGACTTCGGGCAAAGGCAAAAAACTTTTCTAAGGAAGATATGGCTGAGGGAATCCGTTTTGCTCACGAACACGGGAAAAAAGTGTATGTGACAGCGAATATTACCGCGCATGACAGAGACTTAGAGGGTGTGCAGAAGTATTTTGAAGAATTAAAAGAAATCGGTCCGGATGCTCTGATTATTTCCGATCCCGGTGTATTCCAGATTGCAACGGAAATCTGTCCTGAAATTGATATCCATATCAGTACGCAGGCAAATAATGTGAATTACCGTACGTTTCAGTTTTGGCATAAATTGGGCGCAACGCGTGTTGTGACGGCGCGTGAACTCTCCATCAAAGAGATTGCGGATATTGATGCACATATACCGGAAGACCTTGAAATCGAGACATTTGTTCATGGTGCGATGTGTATTTCGTATTCCGGGCGGTGCCTTTTGAGCAATTATTTTACCGGCCGTGATGCGAATCTTGGTGCATGTACCCATCCGTGCCGCTGGAAATATTATATTATGGAAGAAAATCGTCCGGGTGAATATTTGCCGGTTGAGGAAAACGAGAGGGGAACATATATTTTCAATTCCAAGGATTTGTGTATGATTGAGCACATTCCGGAGTTAGTGGAAGCAGGCGTTGACAGTTTTAAAATTGAAGGGCGTATGAAAACAGCTCTTTATGTTGCTGTCGTTGCCAGAACGTACCGTCAGGCAGTGGATGATTATTTTGAAGATCCGGAAAAATATAAGAAAAACATTCCGTATTATCAGGCGGAAATTGCAAAATGCACCTACCGTCAGTTTACGACCGGCTTCTTCTTTGGAAAACCAACGCATGAAACACAGATTTATGATAACAATACCTATCAGAAGGGTGCTGTTTATCTTGGACAGGTGAAAGAAGTAACGGAAGATGGGTATGTGGTGTTTTATCAGAAAAATAAATTCAGAGTTGGCGATACCATTGAAATTATGAAGAAAAATGGCGAAAACCAGACAGTTTCTGTGCTGCAAATGTTGAATGAGGATGGCGAAGAGACAGATGCCTGTCCGCATCCGGGAGAGAAAATCCGTATGAGAGTGGACGGTGTGGTCTGCGCCGGCGAGATTATGAGAGGGATTGAACGATGAGTGTAAAGACGGAAGTATTGAAACTGTTAGAGGCAAGCAGGGAAAGAGATTTGTCCGGACAGGAGATGGCAGAATCACTTGGCGTGACGAGATCGGCTATCTGGAAGGCAGTGAATACTCTGAAAAAAGAAGGTTATCAGATTCAGGCAGTAAATAACCGTGGTTACCGCCTGAAAGAAGAAAGCGATGTGTTGTCGGAGGAAGGAATCCGGCTGTGTCTGCATAAGCCGTACGACAGTCAGAAAATCAAGGTGTTTAAGTGCATTGATTCCACGAATATGGAAGCAAAGAGATGTGCACTGAATGGTGAAGGCGAGGGGCTTGTGATACTTGCTGAGGAGCAGACAAATGGACGTGGCAGACGCGGACGAAGTTTTTATTCGCCCGATGGAAGTGGGATTTACATGAGTGTTTTGTTCCGTCCAAAGCCGGAAATTTCGCAGGATGTTGTCTTGATTACAACAGCGGCTTCTGTTGCGGTATGCCGTGCGATTCGGGATGTCCTTTCACAGGAACCGCAGATTAAGTGGGTCAATGACGTTTATCTGAACGGGAAAAAGATATGTGGTATTTTGACCGAGGCGGTGTCCGATTTTGAGTCGGGACGGATTGATATAGTTGTCGTGGGAATTGGAATTAATTACCATGCGCCAAAGGAAGGTTATCCGGATGAAATCAAAGAGATTGCCGGTACGGTATGCGCAGAGGATGAAAAGATTCCGCGCAATGAATTGGTAGCAGCAATTATTGAGAATTTATGTAAGTTATATCAGGATTTACCGGATAAAAGTTTTATGGAAGATTACCGCAAGTGGTCGAATGTTCTTGGGAAAAAGATTCGCTTTACAAGCGGAACAGACTGGGAATATGGAACTGCCGTTGCGATTGATGAAGACGGTGGATTGATTGTGGAAAAGGAAGACCATACACAGGAAATTCTGCGTACGGGAGAAATCACCGTGCGGGTTTGTTAAAGGAGAAAAACATGGCTAAGACCTATGAGACAGAACAGGTGCAGGAAAAGTTTTTATTAGCTGCCGTTGATTTGGAGGATGGAACGGATGTTTCCTATTCTTTGGATGAACTTGCGGAACTTACGGAAACGGCAGGCGGCATTGTAGTCGGAAGACTGATTCAAAAAAGAGAGTCCGTGCATCCGGGAACATATGTCGGTAAGGGGAAAATTGAAGAACTGCGTGAACTGATTATGCAGACGGATGCGGATGGTATTGTCTGTGATGATGAGCTTACGCCGGCGCAGCTTACCAATTTGCAGGAAGAACTGCAGGTTAAGGTATTAGACCGTACCGTAATGATTTTAGATATTTTTGCCGCTCATGCAAGGACGAGCGAGGGAAAACTGCAGGTTGAATTAGCACAGCTTCGCTACCGTTCATCCAGGCTGACAGGACTTGGTAAAAGTTTGTCGAGGCTGGGCGGCGGAATTGGAACAAGAGGTCCCGGTGAGAAAAAACTGGAGATGGACAGGCGCCTGATTAAAGAGCGCATATCCATGTTGAACCGTCAGTTAAAAGAAGTCGTGAAAAACCGTGAGGTGCAGCGTCATAAAAGAACGCAGAATCCGACGAAAACAGTTGCCATCGTTGGGAAAAAATTGAAATCCTGCTGATGAAGTAATAAATTCTATATCCAAATGAGTATCTTTATTGTGCATATGGAGAA
>ENA-USYV01003440-USYV01003440.1-human-gut-metagenome-genome-assembly--contig:-NODE-3440-length-10970-cov-16.168181_pt1 | contig 10970 bp, 8 predicted proteins | sample MGYA00250066_ERZ773514 | MGnify/ENA primary metagenome ERZ773514 (study PRJEB29103, sample SAMN06112049) | human gut metagenome | biome: human gut; feature: ankylosing spondylitis patient; material... | reverse complement strand
AGCGCACATACTAAAAGCCGTCAGGTTATACAAATCGCCTTTTTCCATTGAAGAAATCACCCTTTTTTTCGGTGTCGAGTCGCCTGGATATACCTGACAGCCGAAAACCTCTTGAGAAATATCATAGATTTTCATTTCATATTCTCCTCCACAACTTCCGATTTGTCGAGCAGACACATTCAATCTGCCGTTAAAAGCATTATACCATATCAAAATAAAAAAGTCAAAGAAAGGGGGCAGATAAGCAAAATCAATTTTTCATTTCTTCTTCGTGCAGGCGGTCAAACTCGGCATAATACTGTTAATTTCTCCTATTATTAACCGCTTTATTTCGGTCCGATTTTTATTTGACTTGAATAGTTATTATGTTGTAATATCAGACCGGAGCCGCATATACTTCGTAGATCTCGGTATAATTAGAGGTAAATATGTGAAGCTGTCCCATATCATAAATGCTTACTCCGTAGTTGCTGAAAGCTTGTGCAATGTCATCGTATGAGTAGAAAGCAACTCCTGACGACACCTCGCTTGCACTAATGCAAATATCCCAGCTATATGAGTGCTTGTTTTCAAGGACCAGCATAGGAGCACTGTCACCGCTGTATACCATAGCAATTTTATAGCTACCGCTTATATACTTTAACCCGTCTGAAATCGTGAGATCTGACCAGACAGGTATGCCGCTTCCCAATTTGTTTTGTAATAGTCACCAATCACATAACACCGTTATGTTTCAATATCATATAATATCATATAATATGCTGAAAATATAGTAAATGTATTGACATATCGAGCATTATATGCTAAGATAACAGCGTTATGTGAAGTGGAAAGCGGGGTGCAGTAATGGGTGACGAACTTGAAACAAGGGAAAAGCTGTTGGAAAGTGCAATGGCCGAGTTCTCTGAAAATGGTTATATGAAGGCTTCTCTGAGAAAAATATGCGCTGACGCAGGCGTGACGACCGGTGCGCTGTATTTCTTCTTTAAAAATAAAAATGACTTGTTCAAAGCTATTGTCGATGAGCCGCTGAAAGAGCTTTGTAGGCTTCTTACGGAGCATTATATGCAGGACGCTCAGGATATGGATAGCGATGACCCTGCGGTGCTGTCTGCTGAGTATCACATTGATACTCACACCGACCTTGACAAGCTTGTTGATTATATGTATCTCCACTATGACGTTTTTATGCTGCTGCTCACGGGTGCGCAAGGGTCTGAGTATGAAAATACTGTGGATATGATCGTAGATATGACAGAACAGGGCTTTAGGATATCTGCTGAAAAAGCTGCCGCAAGAATGCCTAACTGCCACGTTGATGAGTATATGCTTCATTGGATAACCCATATAAGTGTTGACGCCTACACTCATTTGCTAACTCATGAGAGAGATGTGGAAAAGGCAAAGCTCCATATGCGCAGAGTAATGGAGTTTCTAATAAAAATATGGTTTACAATGATAGTCGAGGATTAGAAAATTGCCGCCTGCGGGCGGTAACTTTTAGAAATCTACATAACAACGTTATGTGTGAATTTTGTATCTCAAATGTCGATGAAATGTGCAGATATGCACATTTTTATATAAAGTAAAGTTAGCTAAATCTAACTTATAAATGGAGGAAATGATATGTATTTGGAGATCAAAGATGTGAAGAAAAGCTACGGCAGTGACGCCAGCTATATTCAGGTGCTAAAGGGTATCACCACAAGTCTAGAAAAAGGTCAGATGTGCGTTATTCAGGGCACGAGCGGCTCTGGTAAATCCACGCTCCTTAACTGCATAGGCGGCCTTGACACTATGGATAGTGGCTCTGTTAAGGTCGACGGCAAGGAGATTTTCGGTCTTAAACCTGATAAGCTTGCCGACTACAGAAAGGAAAATCTAGGTTTTATCTTTCAGTTTTATAACCTCGTTCCAAATCTGACAGTTGTGGAAAATATTCAGGTTTGTGAATATCTTTCAGATTCGCCACTGGACATGGAAGAACTTCTCACAACGTTGGGACTTTCCGAACACAGAAACAAGTTTCCGTCACAGCTTTCAGGCGGTCAGCAGCAGAGATGTGCTATAGCAAGGGCGCTTATAAAAAATCCAAAGCTGCTTTTGTGCGACGAGCCTACAGGCGCTCTTGACTCCAAAACTTCAAGGGATATTCTTATCCTGCTGGAAAAAATCAATGCAAAATATGGCACAACAATGCTTATCGTTACTCACAACAATGCTATAAAAAATATGGTGCATAAGGTAATAATCGTTAAGGACGGACTTATCAAAAAGGATTATCTTAACGAAACACGCATACCTGCCGCAGAGCTGGAGGACTTGTAATGAACAGGGTACTCAGAAAAAGGCTCGGACGTGAGCTTAATACAAATTTCGCACGTTATCTTGCGCTTGTATTGCTTATCGTAATGGGAATGTACATAATAGTTTCCGTGGTTGCAAGCGCAGACACTATCATCGACGGAACAGCCGAACATGGTAAGCAAAACAAGGTTGAGGACGGACAGTTCGGCGTTTTTATTCCTCTTACAGACGAGCAGGAAAAGGAAATAACAGACAAAGGAATTACTCTTGAACAGCATTTCAGCATTGACGTTACCGCGAAGGACGGCTCAAAGCTCCGTGTTTTCCGTAAAAGAAATGACATTGACCTTATCGAGCTTGACAGCGGCAGACTTGCTGAGAAAAAGGGCGAAGCGGTAGTCGAAAAGCGTTACAGCGAGGAACATTCTCTGTCAGTGGGCGATAAGCTTACAGCAGGCGGAGTTGAGTTTGAGATAGTTGGAATAGGAACCACACCTGACTATGACACACCTTTTGAAAATTTCTCTGACACGGCTGTGTCAAGCAAGGGCTTCGGACTTCTTTTTGTAAGCGACGATCAGTATGACTATTTCAAAAATGACAGCGATCAGAAAGCCGAAGACCTTTGTTATGCTTACAGACTTAACGGCAAGGCAACAGATGACAAGCTTAAAGAAATGATCGAGGATTTTGACTTTGATTATAAAAAAGTCACAGACAAGTATTATCTTGAAACTATCAAGGACGTCTTGAAGCAGCGTGACGATATTTCAAATGGTATCGACAAGCTTTATGACGGCTCACAGACCCTTAAAGACGGTGTGAAAGACCTTTCTGAGGGAGCAGACGCTCTCTATGACGCAATGGGCGGACTTTACGAGGGTGCAAAGGCACTCCCAGAGGGTGCGAACGCTATCACGGCAGGAGTTAAAGCCGCATATGACGGCTCAAAAGATCTGTCAGATGGTGTAAGATCTGCATACAGCGGTGCAGAAAGCCTTGCAAATGGTATTGATAGCTTCAAAAAGCAGGCTGACGAGCTTCTTGACGAGGTTTTCACCATTGACCTTGACAACCTGACAATGTTTGTGAAAAAGGGCGACAACGTTCGTATAGCTGGTGCGGCAGGTGACGTTGTCATGAACAAATATGCAGGACTTGGTGTGGGTGTTATACTTATGGCACTTCTTACTTACGTTATCTCAGTTTTCGTCATTCATCAGATACAGCGTGAAAGCAGTGTTATAGGTGCGCTTTATGCTCTTGGCGCAAAGAAAAAAGATCTTATCCGACACTACATAACGTTGCCGACTATAGTTGCATTTGTTGGCGGAATAATCGGTGCGGTCATAGGCTTCTCACCTGTGGGGATCGATTATCAGCTTCTCGACAGCTACGCATATTCTTCGCTCCCTGATTTTACCCATGTTTATCCTTTGTATCTTATCATTTACAGCGTTGTAATGCCTCCTGTTGTTTCGTTTATAGTTAATACCCTTGTGATAAACAAGCGGCTTTCTCAGACGGCTCTTTCACTTATAAGAAACGAGCAGAAAACAGGTCACTACAGCAGAGTGAAAATAAAGAGCAGGAATTTTATCCGCAGATTTCAAATACGCCAAATGCTTCGTGAAATGCGCACAGGCATAACAGTGCTTCTCAGTATGCTGTTTTCACTGTTCATTCTTATGCTTGGCGTTGATTGCTACTATCTCTGTGAGAACGTGAGAAAAGACACTATCAATGACACAAAATACGAGTATATGTACACTCTGAAATATCCGGAGGAAAGCGTTCCAGAGGGTGGCGAGGCTTGCTTTGTAAAAACGCTTTCAAAAGAACAGCTTGGCTATAACCTTGATGTCACCGTTATGGGTATGGACAGCGACAACAAGTATTATGATGTGAAAACACATAAGGGCAAGAGCTTTATAACAGTGAGCCAGTCAGTTGTGGAGCGTTACGGAGTGGCAAAGGGCGATAAGTTTATCCTGACAGACGATGCGACCTCAATGGATTATGCATTCACAGTGGAGGATATCTGCGACGAGCGTGGCGGACTTATGGTGTTCATGGATATTGACAGTATGCGTGAGCTTTTCGGTGAGAGCGACACTTACTACAACTGTTTGCTCTCAGACAAGAAACTTGACATTGACGAGGGCAGACTTTACAGCACAACGACAAAATCGGATATCGAGCGTTCAGCGGCAGTTTTCACGGACCTTATGATGTCAATGATAGTAATGCTTATTGCGGTTGCTGTAATAATTTTCTGCTCTGTGATGTTCCTTATGCTGAATGTTACAATAGAAAGGGCTTCCTTTGGAATATCCCTTGTGAAGGTGTTTGGCTATAAGACCAAGGACGTGAAAAAGCTTTACCTAAACGGAAACGCAATTATCATAACTTTGGGCGCACTTATCGAGATACCGCTTTCAAAGATGTTTATGGACAAGGTTTTCCCAGTGTTCATTCCAAACGTAACAAGCGGAATAAACCTTGCATTCCCATGGTATGCTTACGTTATAATTTTCGCAGGAGTAATGGCAACATACTTTATCATCACCTCAATTCTTGTAAGAAAACTTGGCAAGATAACCCCTGCCGAGGTGCTTAAAAACAGAGAATGATTTCTTAATATACAAAAAACGTACAGAGCGTAATGATGTGACCTCCAAGTTGTTAGATTTTTGGTCTAACTTCTGGAGGTCGGATCATATAGCTTTGTACGTTTTTGATTATGCCTAATTTGTATTATTGTCTATTTTGGTTATGATAACTGCGGCAATGGTAAGGACAATATATCCTGCTGTGACCTCAAATGGAAATTTTATTATTGCAGTTTTGGGGATTATAAAAGGCAAGGTAGATATTGCACAGCATGGAGGAAAATAAAGCTTTGCTTTTCGGCAAAGGACGAATATCACAGCAGAGGATAAAACTTCACCAAATGTCAGGGTAAGCCCAAGCTTTTCAGAGATAAAAAATCTTGCCATAACGCCTGCGAACGCAGCCACCGCCATGAGAGCAATTGCGGTGTATTTTCTTTTCATAAGCTTTGAGCCTTTGCCGCTAAGCTCAAAAAATGCAACGATAAGTGGCGGAGCGATAAAGAATATCTCGTGAAAATGCGCAGGCAATATGCAGATAACAAGCACCGTGATGACTTGTTTTGCTCTTAGTTTGAGAAGCTCTGAGCTTGGTTCGATAGGTCTATATTCATACTTTTCATGCAGACCAAAGTATTCAAGAACTTTTTGAAAAATAAGTATAAATGCTGTCATGACCGCAACGGAAATGACGTAAACAGGGCTTTTTGTACCCATAAGTATCGGAAGTATGCAGGCTGAAACGGCAGGAACGAAGCTAGTTTTTGACAGTGTTATAACGCTCACTGCTATAAGAAGTCCCAAAGCTATACGAAGTATAAGTATCTCAGGGATAAACCGCACTATGCACACGCCTGCGACAGCGGCAGAAACTATCGCCGCAAAAAGCCGTGTTCGAGAGGTGTTCCACGATTGCACAGGAGTAATTAGCGCACCCATTGCCACTGCCGTTATCTCAGGAAAAATCATCTCCTTTTCCCCGAAGATCTCCGCCGAGCCGACCATTATTGCCACCACAGCAAGGGATATCCCCATAGCTATATTTTGATTTTTATTCATTGCTTCACCTTGATGTTTTTTTCTTTATTATAACATAAAGGGGAGAGGTTTTCAATCGGCAGTATCAAAAATACTCGTCTGACCGTTATGTGCAACCACCATATAAATTCATGCCGTTTTTTTGCGAGAGTATACCTTTGCCGTTGTGGAGTGCATAACTTTTTCCACCATGATTTGTTACTAATATTATAGCGCATATGTTCTGCTATGTCGAGGCTTGAAAATCGCCTTCAAAGGTGCTATAATGGATTAAAAGCCAAAAGGAGCGTAAAAAATGAGAAATATACCTACAGATATTTACATAGAAAATGGAGCGGTAAAAAATCACGGGGGCGAAATAGCGGAACTTGGCAAAAAAGCCATGATAGTCACAGGCAGACATTCTTCTGCGGTGAATGGTTCTCTTGATGATGTCAAGGCAGTGCTTGAAAGTCAGGGCGTTGGATATGTGATATATAATGATATTGAGGAAAACCCGTCTGTGGAAACTGTTTACACAGCGGCAACGGCGGCGGTAAAATACGGCGTGGATATGTTCGTGGCAGTGGGCGGAGGTTCGCCAATGGACGCAAGCAAGGCGATATCAATGCTTGCTAAGAATGGGATAGTTTGCGAAAATGCCGAGTTTACCGAAAGCGAGAGCGTTGTAAAAGCTGAGAAGTGTGAGCTTTCAGACAGCATTGCCAAGGTGGAGGAGCTTCTTTACACTTCTGCGAAACTAACTTTTTATCCTATAGTCTGTGTGCCTACCACCTGCGGAACAGGCTCGGAGGCTACACCTTATTCTATCCTGACTTCCCACATCAAGCAGACCAAGAAATCTATTGCCCACAAAATATTTCCGTCACTTGCATTGGTTGACTACAGCTATCTTAAAACATCATCATATGGCGGTATGAAAAGCACCTGCGTTGACGCACTTGCTCACATGATAGAGTCACGGCTCAACACCAACGCAAATGCGTTCAGCCGTGCATACGCCGAGGAGGGTATGAGGCTTTGGGCAAGCTGTAAGGGCTGTCTTGAAACTGAGGAGAGATTTGCTCATATGACTGATGATGAGTTCTCAACTTTCATGCAGGCATCAGTGCTTGCAGGCATGGCGATAGCCTACACAGGCACAAGCATACCTCACGGTCTGAGCTATACTTTGACCTATGAAAATGGCGTACCCCACGGCAAGGCAGTAGGCGTTTTTCTGTCAGGCTTTTTGAAAAAATACGGTGACAGCACCGAGGTGGAGTATGTTGTAAAACAGCTTCTTGGCTTTGACGATCTTGACGCTTTCCGAGATTATATCAGGACGCTTTTTGGCAAGCTTGATATGTCAGAGAAGCTTTGGAAAAAGGACAGGGACGGAATACTTGCCAACCCTGCCAAGCTTAAAAATTATCCTTTTGAGCTTACGGCAGATGTGCTTGACGATTACGTTCGCTATTATAACGCATAAAAGAAGCTGTCAGGGCGGTGGCTCTGACAGCTTTTTTATTACATCTTTGCAAGCCTGTCTATCTCTGCAAGTTCAGCCTCTGTGAAGTCAAGGCGGTCAAGACAGCCTATGTTTTCCGTTATCTGCTCAGGACGGCTTGCACCGATAAGCACAGTAGTAACAGCCTTGTTGTGAAGCACCCATGAAAGTGCCATTTGCGAAAGGGTCTGTCCCCTCGAAGCAGCGATATCATTAAGCTTGTTGAGCTTTTCTATCATTTTGTCGTTAAGCTCATTGCCTATCCATGTTTCGCCTCTGCCTACCCTTGAATCTGCCGGTATGCCTTTTAGATATTTGCTTGTGAGAAAGCCCTGATACAGCGGTGAGAACACTGCAATGCCAAAGCCCTCAGAAAGTGCAAGGCTGTCAAGCTTATCGTCCTCTATCCAGCGGTTGAGTATGGAATATGAGGGCTGATTAATAATAAAAGGAGTTCTGAGCTCTCGGAAAATTTTCAGCATTTCGGCTGTGTCGGCTCTGTTGTAATTTGATATGCCAACATAAAGCGCCTTGCCCTGTCTTACTGCATTGTCAAGTGCAAGGGCAGTCTCTTCAAGAGGCGTTTCGGGATCTCTTACATGGTGATAGAAAATGTCAACATATTCAAGCCCCATTCTTTTTAGAGATTGGTCAAGGCTTGCCGTGAGATATTTTCTCGAGCCGTTTCTGTCACCGTATGGACCTGCCCACATTTCATAGCCTGCCTTGGTGGAAATACACATCTCGTCACGGAACTCTCTCATGCCACGATCGAGTATCCTGCCGAAGTTTTCCTCTGCCGAGCCGTTGTAGGGATTGCCATAGTTGTTTGCAAGATCAAAATGTGTGATACCGCTGTTGAATGCAGTGTGTACCATTCTTTCCATGTTCTCAAAATTGTTTTTTAAACTGAAATTCTGCCAGAATCCCAGCGATACAGCTGATAGTTTAAGCCCGCTTTTTCCACAGCGGTTGTATATCATTTTGTCATATCTTTTATCGTCAGGTATAAACATTTCAAAAAACCTCCTATATAATCGTGTTAGTGCATAAATTATCCCACTTACTTTTATGATTATAGCATATTGTATTATCTATGTCAATGTGCTATAATTGAATAAGTTATATGATAAAAAATATGTGTGTAATGCACAATAAATGGAAAGATAATAATATGAGAAATGATATGAACAGAAGAATTATCGCTGCTGTATGTGCAGTAGTCATGACGGGAGCAATGCTCACAAGCTGTGCTAAAGAAACAGGGGAAAGCTCAAAAGCAGAGAGTAGTTCTGCCGAATCTCAGGCTGTGACAACAACGGCTGAACCTGTTGTAACTCTCCCTGCCACCACAAAACAGGTGATAAACTCTGAACCTGCTACTTATGAAAGCCTGAGTGCTGACAAGGCTGAAAAAGAAAGTTTTAAGAAAAAGATACGATCAGAAAGTAAGATACCTGTTATAAGCGTCACGACTGCCCCTGACGATATGATAGCTTCAAGGGAGAAGTATACTTCCTGCGTGGTGGACGTTTTCAATTGTGATGAAAAATTGGAGATAAACGAAGCCTCAGCAGGAATAAAGGTAAGAGGAAATTCAAGCGCATATTACGGCGATGTTAGTCAGATCCTTGCAAACAAAGTGCCTTATAGGATAAAATTTGATAAAAAGACAAATATGCTTGGGCTTAATAACGGCGCAGAGTGCAAAAGCTGGGTGCTGTTGAAATCAGATTGGGATCTAATAAGAAACGATATCGCATTCCGTTTTGGCAGAACTATCATGGGTGACAGCAATTTCTGCTCAGACGGTCAGCTTGTTCACCTCTATGTGAACGAGGAGTTTCAAGGCGTTTATGAGCTTTGCGAACAGTGTCAGATAAATCCGAACAGAGTGGATATCTCCGAGCCTGCGGAGGGCTGCACCGACACTGATATAGGCTATTATCTTGAGCTTGACAACTATGCAACAAGCGATGAGGATAACCATTATATAAGCATGGACTATGAAAATGCCACTGTCACCGACATAAACGGCGAAACAAGGCAGTTCGTTCCTGCGGAATATTCTATCAAGAATGACCTCTATTCGCAAAATCAGATAGACTTTATTGACAAGTATCTCAACAATCTGTTCAAGATAGTTTATGAAGCCTGCGAGAACGGCAAGTATTATAAATTTGATGAAAATTATGACCTTGTTGACTCTGATGTTACCACCGCTGAGGAAGCCGTTTCTAACGTTATGGATATAGACTCAGTGAGAGATATGTATATTCTTTATGAGATCGTACATGACTATGACTGTGGTGAGGGAAGCTTCTATATGTGCGTCGATCTTTCAAAGGACAGTAAATGTCCTAAGCTTAAATTTACCTCACCTTGGGATTTTAACTGGGCATATAATGACAGCACTGAGAAATATTATGCTGGTGCTTTCACAGACAAGAATTTTGTGGCTAAAAAAGGTGACCGTTCAAACCCATGGTTTATCATTCTTTGTAAGCAGGATTGGTTTTGTATTTCAGAACTTTCATACGGCAGCCAGATTGATGAGCAGCTGCGTGACGAGTTTACCTGCGTTAACAGGGAGCTTCTTTCACAGATTCTTTTGATGACAGCGCAGCATGACGGACCTGAGCAGATACGTGATGCACTGTATTGGTTTTACAGTGATTACTGTGAACTATTTGTACAGCTGCATGCGGTACTGCTTTCTAATAATATTTCGCTTACATTTGGCGGTCCCTTTTTAATTAGTACATTACAGGACAACAATCTAAAACAATGGCAGTAGCATATGTGGGACTGTGGACTTTATCTGGGAAAACGCTTTGAGGAGCGCTTTTTTCAGTCAGTAAAAAAAGTCTTTTCTCAGCCTGAAAACACAAATTGTTTTGACTGCTATATAAACCTGTTTCCAAAGCAGGTATCTATTGATACCCCTGTAAATGAAGGCTTTCTGCTGACTTTGTGGCAAAAAAAGCAGTGGGAGCAAATGACTACACAGCTTCGCCTTATGGCTAAGTGATAGATTAAGCAACACCAAAATAGCATTACCATCATAATAACAACTAGGAGGAATCAAAATGGAACCATTGGTAGGTATTATCATTGGCAGTGACTCTGACCTTGGTGTCATGAGTAAGACAGCAGAGATTTTAGACAAACTGGAGATCCCGTATGAGTTTAGCATCATCTCTGCACACCGGACTCCGGACAGAATGTATGAATATGCAAGACAGGCAAGAAAAAGAGGTTTAAAAGCAATCATTGCAGGAGCCGGCGGAGCAGCTCATGTTCCAGGCATGGTTGCCGCTATGACAACCGTTCCTGTAATTGGCGTTCCGATTCAGGCAAAAGCACTTGACGGCATGGATGCACTCTTCTCTATCTGCCAGATGCCTCCGGGAATCCCGGTTGCCACAGTTGCCATTAACGGTGCTTTAAATGCAGGTATTCTTGCAGCAAAAATCATTGCTACAAATGATGAAGCACTGGCAGACCGCCTTGAGGCTTACGCT
>ENA-USYV01003434-USYV01003434.1-human-gut-metagenome-genome-assembly--contig:-NODE-3434-length-10999-cov-6.623146_pt1 | contig 10999 bp, 8 predicted proteins | sample MGYA00250066_ERZ773514 | MGnify/ENA primary metagenome ERZ773514 (study PRJEB29103, sample SAMN06112049) | human gut metagenome | biome: human gut; feature: ankylosing spondylitis patient; material... | reverse complement strand
ACGGGCACCGCGATGGTCGGGATGAGGGTTGCGCGGAAGTTCTGGAGGAACAGGTACATGACCAGAAACACCAGAAGCACGGCTTCGCCGAGGGTCTTCACCACTTCGTGGATGGAAATCTTCACGACCGGCGTGGTATCAAAGGGATACACGGCCTTCAGCCCCTGCGGGAAGAAGGCTTCGGCGCCCTTCAGATAGTCGTCGATATTGCTCGCCGTTTCCAGCGCGTTCGCGCCGGTGGCGAGCTTCACGGCGATACCCGTGGCGGGCTTGCCGTTATAGCGGCTGAGCGTGGAGTAGCTTTCGCTGCCAAGCTCCACACGGGCCACGTCCTTCACGCGGATGAGCGAGCCGTCGGGGTTGGTGCGCAGGATGACGTTGCCGAACTGCTCCGGGGTCTGCAAGCGCTCCTGCACCGAAATGGCGAGGTTCATCTGCTGGCCCGGCACGGACGGGGTGCCGCCGAGCTGACCGGCGGAAACCTGCGCGTTCTGTGCGTTGATCGCGTTGATCACGTCGCTCGGCATCAGCTTGTAGCTTTGCAGCTTGTGCGGATCGAGCCAGATGCGCATGCCGTACTGGCTGCCGAACAGCGACACTTCGCCGACGCCGGAGATACGGCTGATCGCATCCTTGAGGTTGGTCGCCACATAGTCCGCGATGTCGGCGTTGTCCATGCTGCCGTCTTCGGACACGAAGGCGTACACCTTCAGGAAGTTCGCGCCGCGCTTGGCCACGGAAATGCCCTGCCGCTGCACTTCCTGCGGGAGCAGGGGCGTCGCGAGCTGGAGTTTGTTCTGAACCTGCACCTGCGCGATGTCCGGGTTGGCGTCCGCGCTGAAGGTCAGGGTGATTTGCGCCTGCCCCGAAGAGTCGCTGGTCGAAGACATGTACAGCAGATAGTCAAGGCCGTTCATGTTCTGTTCGATAACCTGCGTGACGGTGTCCTGCACGGTCTGCGCGGACGCGCCGGGATACTGCGCCGTGATGCCGATGGTCGGCGGGGCGATGGACGGGTACTGCGAGATCGGCAGGTTGAGGATGGAAATCCCGCCCGCCAGCATGATAATAATGGCGATCACCCATGCAAAAACGGGACGATCGATAAAGAAACGTGCCATGAAAAAGCCCCCTACCGCTTCTCGGAAGCAGGCGCGCCCTGCTTGACCGGGGTGGGTTCGGCAATGCGAACGGGCGAGCCGGGACGGATTTTCTGGAGGCCCTCGACGATGACCTTGTCACCGGCCTTGAGCCCGTCGAGCACAACCCAGCTGTTGCCCTGCGTGCGGCCCACTTTGAGCGGACGGATTTCAACCTTGTTTTCGGCGTTGACCACATACGTGGTGGGGTTGCCCTTGGCGTCGCGCAAAAGGGCGCGCTGCGGCAACAAAATGGCCTGATCGTCCACGCCTTCGTTCAGGATGGCACGCACGTACATGCCCGGAAGCAGTTCCTGCTTGGGGTTCGGGAAGATGGCCCGCAAGGTCACCATGCCGGTGCTCTCGTCCACGCTCACGTCGGCGAACTGGAGCGTGCCGGTAAGCCCGTACTCGCTGCCGTCTTCAAGCAGCAGGCGCACCGCCGCGTGATCCTGATCGGCGCGCTGGAGCGTGCCGTCCTCAAGGGAACGCTTGAGGCGCAGGACTTCCGTGCTGGACTGGGTCACGTCCACATAGACGGGATCGAGCTGCTGCACGGTGGTCAGCGGGCTGGACTGGTTTTCCGTCACCAGCGCGCCCGGCGTCACCAGAGAGCGGCCGCTCCGCCCGGAGATGGGGGAGGTCACTTTGGTATAGGCCAGACGGATGCGCGCGTTTTCCACGGCGGCCTTGTTGACGCCCACGTCGGCGAGCGCCTGCTTGTAGGCGGCCTCGGCGTCTTCGAATTCCTGCTTGCTGACCGCGCTGATGTTCACCAGATCCTTAAAGCGCTGCATCTTCAGGCGCGCGGGAGCCACGTTGGCTTCGGCACGGGCGAGATTGGCCTTCGCGCTGTCGAGATTGGCCTGATAGGTGGCGAAGCGAATTGTCACTTTGGCTGAAGCATTGAATGTAGAAGCGCTTTATCCTTTAAATTCGTTGAATTATGAAGTATTGACAGGGAGTAAAAAAGATATTTCCTCTATTCGGATTGATAAACAATATCGACTGGAATTTAAAATATCGACTACGGACTCTGAACCAATCATAACTATTTGTTCTATTATTGACATAACAAATCATTATAAATAAGAATAGTATGTCTAACTTAGGGTATTCTTTTATTCCGGTGCATCCGGGAGAGATTATAAAAGAAGAATTACAATCTCGTGGTATATCGCAGAAACGATTTGCGGAAGTGGTAGGCGTGTCTTATACGATGTTGAATGATATATTGAATGGGCGTCGTCCTGTATCTACGGATTTTGCCTTATTGATTGAAGCTGCTACCAATATAAATGCGGAAATGCTGATGAATATGCAGACAAGATATAATATGCAGATTGCCCGAAAAGATAAGAATGTTATAGCGCATTTGGAGAACTTACGGAAAATATGTGCCACATTGTTATAATTTAGTTCAACCTCAACTCATGCAGGCATGCCTGCACTTCTTCAAGACTGCCGGTATGTTTTCCTTCATCATCCGACAGTTTGATACATTCCCTCCACTCCTGATTGACATTCATCTTGCATTGCGTCAGTTTCATCACGATGTTCGAAGGTTCGAACCCGGTATCGTTGGTGAGATTGGTACCGATTCCGAAAGAGCAGCGGATTTTGTTTTTGCAGTATTCTTGAATGTCTAATGCTTTTGTAAAGTCGAGGGCATTGCTGAATACGATGGTTTTGGTTGTCGCGTCGATTCCCAACTCTTTGTAGCGGGCAACCAGTCGGTCGATAAACTCAAATTCATTACCGGAATCGCAGCGCACACCGTCGAAAAGTTTAGCTTGTTTACGGCTAAGGTTACTAAGGAAGATGCCGGAAGTATAGGTATCGGAAAGTGCGATACCCAAATCACCGTCATAAACATTCACCCAGTTTTCGAGTGCCATATAATTGGCATGTTTATATCCGAACTGTGCTCCATGAAACATAAACCATTCGTGAGGGTGAGTCCCCATCATTTTCATTCCATATTTCATTGCGAAGTTGCAGTTGGAAGTCCCGGTGCAATATTGCGCTGTCTCGTTCAGTCTTTTGATAACAGTTTCCTGCACATCAATAGAGAATCTTCTCCGTGTACCAAATTCTGAAAAGCGGAGCTGATGTTGGTTCGATAACTCTATTTTCTCCGACAGTTTGCAAAGAATCCCGTTCATGTCTGCTACATGGCCGAAGAACCGGTTTTTGATTTCAGAAACAATAGCGAGCAAAGGCACTTCATATAAAGTCACTTTATAAAGCAAGTCAGTCACTTCGATGTGGAGATGACAGGCTTCATCCAGATGAATATCAATCTTATTCGGGTCGAAACGAAAAGAAGACAACCACTCCCAGTAGACTCTCGGGAGAAATCTGCAATTCTTCGTCATGTATTCCAACTCCTCTTCCGTGAATCTCAACTGACTAAGATTCTTGATCTCTGCCTTGAGTGTTTCCAGAAAAGCTTCGGTATACTTTGTTTCGTTCCGGTCATTGAAACTAAAAGTACCCATTGCATAGGGGAACAGTTTGATATAAGCGTACGAGGTGGTAAACTTATAGAGGTCTGTATCTAGTAGTGTTTTAACAATCATGACGTTCGTTCTTTTCTATTAATAACGTTGTAAAGTTAGTATTTGTTGAACGAAATAATAGCCTGCTGACAGATAATTATTCCATTTTTGGGATCGATTTATACCTGATTATCTGATATTATCATTAATTTTGCCGTAATTATGTATTAAATAAAAGATATTTGGTATGAAAAACGCTTTGGTATATAGCTGCGTATTACTGTTGTTATCATGTGGCGGAAAAACCGGAGGAACTTCGCAATCTTCTTCCACGAATCAGGAAACACAGGAAAACGCTTTAAGCGAAAAAACTACTGCTATTTCCGAAGCTTTCTCTATGGATTTTTATAAAGGAAGTGATTGGATTATTCCTGATACGCTTTCCGAATCATTGCTAAAAGAACCGGAAGCATCTTCTTTGAAGGTCTATGACTCCGACAGTATTTGCCGGAAACAAGTAGATGGCGTGGAACGTTGTTTTTACAAGGACTCATTGATGAACGGTGCTTATAAGCACTTTTATTTTCGCTCGACTGATTCTTTTGTGTCGGAACCCTATTATTCGGTAGTTGTTTATAAAGACGGAATAAAGAACGATACGGTGCGTCATTACAGTATCTCTTCCCATTGTATGACAAGTCGTATAATCACTCTTGACAGTATTTGTGAACTTTATCAATCTTATTATTCCAACGGATATCCCCATATCTTTTACCAGGCTACACGAGGTAAACTTAATGGAGTACGTCAGAGATGGTATTATGATGGAAAGCCGGACTGGTTTGAACACTATAAAGATGGGAAGCTAAACGGAGAGGAAATGAGATGGCATGCCAACGGACATCTATGGCAGGTTAATCATTATATTGACGATCAGGAAGTGTTACCGACCGAATGTTGGTATTATAGCCATTCGGAATACGCTTATAATGACCCTGACGGGGTAGCGGAGGCTCCCGACTGGTATGAGTATAAATATCAGGCATCAGAAGGGACTCCCTTTTATTACATTCAAGAAATTTATGCATTGGAGAACGGCAAAAAGTATCTTCTGAAACGAAAATATTTTGAAAAGGATTCCGATGAGCCGATATACTTCATGGATGATAAGTGTGATTCTGTAAAACGAAGCATTGTGACGGTCGGAACTCAAAAGCGGCTGGATATAAGGAATTATTCTGGCGGGCGGCTACGTCGTTTCGAGAGTTATCCGTACTCGGAGAAAGGCGTGCCGGGTGTCATGACTGAAATTTATTCTGAAGAAGGCAACCGGATTGAAAAGAGTATGTATGACTATCATAGTGGAAGAATGATCTCCTTGCGTATGTATAGCAATACAGGGGCAGACGTGAAAAAACTTGAATTTGCTGAATATACGAATATGAAGGCGGATAGTTGTAATAAACAGCTTGATTCTGGTAAAGGGCGTTATACAGACAATCAGAATAAACTGTCCGTGCGCTGGAAAAAGGGGGAACTCGCACTGCTGAATTCTCCGGCGAAAGAAGATGAAGATGGATTTATAAAATGGTACTATGATGGGTATCAGTCTGATTACGGTCTGCATTTTTTTCACTATTCAGGGTTTGAGAGCTGGGGTTATTTTGTGATGAGTGATGTTACAGGAGAAGTTTACGAATATCGTAGTATAGATACTCCTTTATTCTGTGGAAAATCCGGTCTTTTCCTTGTTGTAGATGAAAATCCGTATAAGGAAGAATGTTATGTCCGCGTTTACAAGATGCTTCCCGAAGGACGTTTGGCGGAAGTTGCCGCACTCAATCGGGGAGGAGGGGATTATTTTGAGGTTGATTTGGACGATTTTGTCTGGGTGGGTGAAAGTTCATTCATTGCCAATAAAAAAACGTCGGAAGATGAACTTCAATGTGACTTTTACGGAGGATGCTCTGACAGTTGCCTGGAAGAGTACAGGAAGTGTGGCTATCTGCAAATCGACGAAGACGGCTGGGGGTATGTGCGCGTCGATCTTCGTCCTGATGCTTTGCAGACTAAGCAGGAGCTTCCGTCTTCACTAGAAGCTATTAACGAAATGAATGCATGGGTAAAGTCATTGTGAAACCCAGAAACAATGGAAAATCATGCATCCACTCTTCCCCCTTTTCGATAGATATTTTAAGATCATTACTGTCTATTCTACTAATTCCCGGTTGCATCCGCTATTGATAAATAGCGAAAGAAGCCATATTCCCATTATTGTCATTTTATTCATTGTATTAAAGTTATGTTCTATGATAACGCTACTGTCGGGTTATGAGCAGTCAGGCCACCATCTACGACGATTGTTTGTCCCGTGATGTACCTTGCATCGTTCGAAGCCAGAAAAGCGATGGCAGCTGCGACGTCTTCCGGTTCTCCTAAATAAGGAGTGGCACATTGGCCGAGGAAGATGTTGCGTACATCTTCATTCAGGTTATCCAATGCCGCGGGGGTAAGTACCAATCCCGGGGCTACGGCATTGCAGCGGATATTTTTCTTTCCCATTTGGGTAGCGATGTATTTCGTCAGGTTGATGACGCCCGCTTTGCTGGCACCATATAATGTACCGTTAGCATCAGCAGTAAGTCCGCTTATGGAAGCTACGTTGACAATGTTTCCGCCGCCATTGGTAGTCATGATAGGGATGACCTGTTGAGAAAGGTACATGGTACAGCAGAGATTCAAGTGGAATGCCTCGTCAAAGTAATTGATATCCAGCTTCTCGATGTTAAGGTCACGTTTGGGATCGGTTCCTCCTACATTATTAATCAGTACATCTATTCGTTGATATTCATTCATAGAAAAATCAATCAATTCTTTGCAACTCTGGAGTTCGGTGGCGGAAAAATAGACATGGCGCACGTCGGCCCCTGCATGAGTAAGTTCGTTGGCAAGCTGTTCCGCCTTTTTTTCAGAATGGTCAGCGATGACTACTTTGCCCCCTTCGGAGACAATGCGGCGTGTGGTTGCTTCGCCAATACCACCGGCAGCACCGGTGATGACAACTACTTTATTTTCGAATCTGTTCATATATTGGGAATTTGATAGTTACCTTCTATTAGAAACAGATGACAGAGGAATTTGTTAGACCTCATAAACGCTCTTTAATAAGATAAGGTGTCCGATTGGAAAACATTTGCATCTCCTCCGGTTTTATGCCCTTATTATTTAAGAAAACTGTTAAATGTTAATGCTTAACCGCTTATTTGTTAATACGGTTCAGATTCTATTAAACCATGTTATAAGATACGCTGCATTGGGCCGAAAATTTGGAGATAACCGAAAAGTCCGTATCTTTGTACTGTGTTTTTCATAGTATTAGATTTAAGGTTAACAAAAGATTGGCTGTCTGGGATAGATAGCCTTTTTTTATGCCTGTAAGTCAGATACGGATCAGGAAGACTAAAACAACGAATATTGGTTATCCCGCAGACTCTTCATCTCCCGTTCCTTTACTATATCATCTTCGGATAAATGACCGATGAGCAACGGCGAGTTTTTATCATGTTTCTTCATATTATATGCTGCTGTATTATAATTACCTTTGATGGCATAGCAATAAACACATCCGTTCAGACAACTTTCATAAGTCCCGATATCAATACTTTCGATACAGTTGCAGATATTACGCTGGTTTTTATCCTTTTGAGCAAGGATAGGATAACCGGTGATCTTTTCAATCAGCCCTTTATCAATGCACAAGCCGCTGGGAATACCCAAATGTCTTAAATCTACCTTGACGGTACAAGTGTCCAGCTGTATACCGGGATAAATATCTATTGTCTTTTTAAAGGAGACGGCCATTTCTTCTATTTCCTCTTTGGTCAGCGGATTGATGTTGAATGGTTGTATCGAGTTTCGGATATGGGGGTAATGATCTATAAATCCCAACATACATTTCGAGGTATGGTCTTTGAGTTCATGGGCAATCCGGGCGAATGCTTCCTGGTGGAAAGAAACGTTGTATTCCTCATTCGTCAGTATCGGATCATATCTCCAAATCATTTTTTCTCTGCCAATTTTGTCTGCCAGCTTTTTAAAGGTATCAATTCGTTTATCGATAGATGGCAAACGATTCTCCAATTTTTCTCCGTAAGGGTTGAGTGTAAATTGGAAGTAATAGTTGTAATCCTGTAATTTATCCAGCTGGTTAAGCATCGGGGCCGGGTTCTTGGTCCAGAATACGAAACAATCAACCACAGCAGGAGATAAGGAAATCCTGCTAATCATTTTCGGATGATAAGGATTGGGCACTAATACATATCCTTCTTTTATCCGGTTGAAAAACCATTGAGAATAGAATGCCGGAATATCTGTCCGGCGGCTGGCACTGATTATCATAGTTCAAAGTTACGAAAAAAAACAATGTCGTTTCCATGATTAGCCTTTTTTTCTATTCTTACTTATCCGGGGAGCAACTTATGTGAATGAATATGTTAAATGTTAACGGATGAAGTCTGAAATGTTAATGCGATTCTCGGAGTATTAAACCCTGTTACAATATCGTCTGTTTAGGCGCTGAAATTTGCTATTTATCTGAAATATGGTACCTTTGTACTGTGTTTTTTTCATAAGTATTAGATTTAAGGTTAACAAAAGATTGGTTGCTCGTGATGAGTAGCCATTTTTTGTTTTTATACACGTTGGTTGCTTATTCCTTAATCATCGTTAGCAGCATTTTAAATTTCTCCACTACACTTCTCGAATATGCATTGTTTGTCTATAACAAAAAACGATTTTTATTGTTATAGTACGAAAGACTTAATAAACGAACCATTATGAAGAAGAATATTTTATTTTTCGGAGCACTTGTAGGTGCTCTCTTGTTGGTTTCTTGTTCGGGAGGAAACAAGAAACAGGCTGCGTCCTCTGTCGCTTCGGAGGAATTGGACAATGCCAGTAAGGTGATAAACTATTATCATACATCGCTTATCGTGTTGAGGCATGTAGCCAATGCGAAAGACATAAATGCAGTTTTGGGATATATGGAACAGACAGGAAAAGTTCCTGAAGTATCTCCGATTGCACCACCTGAAGTATCTGCCAGAGATACAGCGGAATTGATGGATCCGGGAGATTATTTTAATATAGAAGTCCGTCAGAATCTGAAGCAGAGTTATCGAGGACTTTTCAGTGCAAGGACGCAATTCTATGATAATTTTAATAAATTCCTCTCTTACAAGCAGGCAAAAGAGACTGCAAAGATCGGCAAGCTCCTCGACGAGAACTATCGGCTTAGTGTAGAAATGTCGGAATATAAACAAGTGATCTTTGATATTCTAAGCCCTCTGACAGAACAAGCTGAAAAAGAACTGCTTGCCGATGAACCGTTGAAAGATCAAATCATGGCCATGCGTAAGATGTCCGGCACCGTGCAAAGCATCATGAATCTCTATTCACGCAAACATGCGCTGGACGGTATGCGTATTGATATGAAGATGGCCGAACTGAAGAAAGAACTCGAAGCTGCAAAGAAACTTCCTGCTGTCACAGGTTATGATGAAGAACAGAAGAATTATTATAGCTTCCTGACTTCCGTAGAATCATTTATGAAAGATATGCAGAAAGCCAGAGATAAAGGTAGCTATTCCGACGAGGACTATAATGCGATGTCGGAGGCCTACGAATACGGACTTTCCGTTATCTAAAGAATCTTCCTCTGTTTGAATGTGAGCTACAATCATGCTCTTTCAAACAGAGGATGTTTTTTTATTAAGAAAAGGTTTGCCGTCTTTTCAATTGTACCTTATTCTCAAATAAGGATCCTGCCTTAAATCCTTATCTGTTTATCATTCCGGCATATCTGTTCTTAATAGGACGACTCCCTAATTTATAAAAAGTCCTTTTTTTACTATACCTCTTTAAACAGGAGCTTTACTTTTGCATTTGAATTAAGAAATAATATCTTTGCTCTATGCAATCATTTCAACTCATAAAACCCTGTTTGGCGCTTGCTCCTTATATACGGCATTACTGGATATTGCAAGACGATTCAGTGACTCCGGTTTCCGAACGGACTCTGCCCATTGGCTGTATGCAACTGGTATTTCATAAAGGGAAACAACTCCTTTTGTCGGGCGAGTCGGAACTACAACCTCAATCCTTTATTTCCGGACAATCGGTCGGCTTCTCGGATGTACAGTCGACGGGTAGGATAGAAATGATTACTGTTGTTTTCCAGCCTTATGCAGTCAAAGCATTGTTTCATATTCCCAGCCATCTGTTTCACGGACAAAATGTAGATACCGATGCGATGGAAGATGTAGAACTGTCGGATTTGGTGAAACAGGTCACTGACACTTCTGATAATGCCGTTTCTATTCGTTTGATAGAGCAGTTTTTCCTTCGTCGTTTATACACCCTTCCGGAGTATAACCTCAAGCGGATGTCTGCTGTGTTTCATGAAATAAACCTCCAGCCACAAATCAACATTGCTCATCTGTCGGAAACGGCCTGTTTGAGCAGTAACCAAGTGTATTTAATTTCTGTAATACCTGTATTGCCCCGTCAAATGTACCGGTTCCCCGTACTCGATCCATCTGATCTGCCCTATAATAAGGCAGGGAACATACAATTTCTACTTTCTGTCTGGCATAAAATTCAATCAAATGTTCATATTCCGGATTCAACAGAACTGTCAGATTGGTTCGCACGATCACATGACTACAGACTTTGCCTGCCTCTGTAACAAGCCATTCAAAATCCGGATTCATCTCCGGCGCTCCCCCTGTAATATCAATGGTCTGCACTTGTTGTTCTCTTGCAAATTGAATACAATCCGCCATCACTTCCCGGGACATCACTTCCGTCCGGTTCGGTCCTGCACACACATGACAATGCTTGCACGCCAGATTACAGACACGGCCAATATTCATCTGAAGCACTTCCAACCTGTCTGCTGTATTCATCATCTCTGGATCAATCTGTGTCTGAAACACAGGTATCTGATCCAGATCATGAAAATCATTAATTATCTCATCCATAAAAACCTCTTCATATCTCTGCTAGAATATCTCTTTTAGTATAGTGATACTATCTTTTACGACTTCCGGACAGAAATCAAATAACAATCCTTCATCCAGAATCTTCTGCATCTCTTCCGGCTTGGAAATATCATGCTTTAACAGCCCTTTACAATTACAGACAGCATATTTTTCCTGGAATCTCTGTAAAAATTCTGCACGTTTTGCATTCATAATATCCTTCTGCCCCATATGCTCCACTTCGCAGTGTCCATATTTTAATCCAAGAACGATCATTGCTCCGACAACAGCACCACAAGTCTCACCAAGACCCATACCG
>ENA-USYV01003418-USYV01003418.1-human-gut-metagenome-genome-assembly--contig:-NODE-3418-length-11079-cov-7.138338_pt1 | contig 11079 bp, 7 predicted proteins | sample MGYA00250066_ERZ773514 | MGnify/ENA primary metagenome ERZ773514 (study PRJEB29103, sample SAMN06112049) | human gut metagenome | biome: human gut; feature: ankylosing spondylitis patient; material... | reverse complement strand
TCGTTGACCGCCTTTTCCACATTGGGTGTGACGAACTTACCGCAGGATCACTCTTGTAAAATAATACGGGAAATGAAAACGCCCTCTCAGAAGAAACATCAGAATATAGCACAACAGTCCATAGGAAATATCGCTCACCACAATGAGTGCCAACGGCAATTTAATATCCTCCGGATAAAAGATTCTGCAGAATTTCCCGTTTATAAATCCTATGTACATCATGATCATGGCATAGAAACCTAAAAAACTGCCAAAAAAGATATCGCATAACAGCCCGCTGAAAAAACCGATCAGAAGTCCTTCCTTTTCCCCTCTCATAAATCCGAAAGAAGAAGTCAGAATGATCATCAGATTTGGAATGATCCCTCCCAGCGCAAGGCTGTTAAATACACTGCATTGTAAAATGAAGCACAGGACAACAAACAGAGTCACAATCACTTTTCGCAGGATACTGCTATTATTTTCCATCCGTGTTTCCTCCGCTTGGAATCTGTTGCTTTTTATCTGTGATCACCAGGACTTCACTCAGATGTTCAAAATCCACCACCGGAGTTAAATATCCCGACTTGGTCAGATTGTTGGTATCCTTATTGATCGTGCTGATATAACCGATCAGGATATTCGGAAGATATTTGTCACTGATATCGGAAGTGACTACCTTATCTCCCTCCACAACCGCATCCTGACTGTCCACCAGTTTGCTAAAGGAAATGACTCCCTGCGCCATAAGCTGCAGGTCTCCCGATACGATCAGGTTATCCCCGGTAGCCAGTGTCATGCCGCTGACGTTGGAATTATCGGAGATGATCGAAGTCACTCTGGACCAGTTCGGGCCCACAGAAGTAATGCGGCCTACCAGGCCTCCCCCCGCTATAACATTCATATCGTCCGCCAGTCCGTCATTGGATCCCTTATCAATAACAAAGGAAGAATACCAGTTGCCGGAATCTCTGCTGATGATCCGGGCTCCGATCTTATTATAATCTCCGTATTCCTCATCCAGCTCCAATAAGCCTCTTAATTCATTCAGTTCATATTTGTCCTGCTGCAGCAGGGTGTTTTCCTCCGTGAGCGATGCCACCTGCTCCTTCAGGGCACTGTTCTCCGCTAAAAGTGTGCGGATCTGCACCAGTTCATCCGAACGGTTTGATAGCCATTCTCCCGCCTTAGCGATGCCCTGTTCAAAGGGAACGATCACGTATCCCACCACACGGTTAAACGGGCGGTTAAACACATTGGTCCCGAAGGTCACCAACATCATTACAGTACACAGGATAGTTAAAATAAAAAGGAGATATTTACTCGGTAAAGTAAACCTCTCCCCTTTTCTTTTTACGACTGGGCTCATTTACTCATCCCTTCAATTGCGTAAGCTACAGATTTATAGTTATCATCCTTGATGATCTTGGCAAGTCCCATTGCCACGCTGGTCAGAGGATTCTCTGCTACATTAACATGCAGTCCGGTACCTGTTGCCAGTCTCTCAGCTAAATGGTTCACCTGGGATGCGCCGCCGGTCAGATAAATGCCGTGACGATAAATATCCGCTGCCAGTTCGGGCGGAGTTCTCTCCAAAATCACCTTTACATTATCAATAATCGTATTGAAATGCTCTTCCAGGGACTCATCCACCATTTTTGTGGGGATCTCACGTTCTACCGGAAGACCGGTCACAATATCTCTGCCGTATACGATGGCACCCTTGCCCTCTTCTTCCAGTTCTTTCAGGGCAATCTTTACATTTTCCGCTGTCTTGCCACCGATGATCAGAGAGAATTCTCTTCTGACCGCGGCACGGATGGCATCGTCAAATTTCATACCCCCCACCTTGATCAGACGGCTTAATACGATACCACCCAAAGACAGAATGGAGATCTCCGTGGTCTCGTAACCGACATTTACCACCAGCACACCCTGGGAATTTTTCACATCGATATCCAGTCCCAGGCCGTCGGCTACCGCCTTTTCCACTACCATGATCTTTTTAGCTTTTACGTTTGCTCCCTTGACCAGATCGTAGAACGCCCTTTTTTCCACCTCAGTGACATCCGTCGGCACCGCAATGAAGAAATCGGAAGGCTTGGTATTGCCTTTTTGCAGATCTCCGATAAAATACTTCACCAAAGTCTCCATATTTTTAATATCCGCGATCACACCGTTGGAAAGCGGATAAGAAATATGAATATTGCTGGGAGCTTTCTCATACATTTCAAATGCAGAGTTACCATAAGCAAATAAAGTATTCTTATTCTCGATGGCAATCATATTTTTTTCGATCATGATATTGTCATCATTGCGGTTATAGATCTTTATATTGTTGGTACCAAGGTCGATACCAAATGCATTGTTTGCCACTGTCGTTATCCCTTTCTTATATCAAAAATTTTTGCTCTCTGAAGCTAGTATACCTGTTATCGCCAATAATAATGTGGTCTAACAGCGGAATGTCCATCTGGTTTCCCACCTTTGCCACATTTTCCGTCAGCTCCCTGTCGGATCTGCTGGGAGTGGGATCTCCGCTGGGATGATTGTGCACGAGGATAAGACTGACTGCCTTGTCCTTTAACGCCTCCAAAAATATCTCTCTGGGAGAGATCAGTGCCATATTGACGCTGCCGTCCGACAATTTCTTCTCACGGATCAGCTGTCCTTTGGCATCCAGACAGAGCAGATACACACATTCGGTATCCCTGTGTCTGAGCTTTTCCATAAAATATTCCGCCACATGATCCGCTCTGGTGAAGCAGATCCCCTCTCTGGCTTTGGCCCGGCTCATCCTGTTGGACAGTTCGGCGATGCATTTTAGTTTCACCGCTTTCACCATGCCGATGCCCCGGATCTCCATCAGTTCTTCCACACTCACATCATGCAGACCCAGCAGTCCTTCTCTCGGATAGGTGGCCAGTGCCAGTACCTTCTCAGCCAGCGCCACCGCGGAATCCTCCTTCGTCCCGGTTCGCAGAATCACCGCAAGCAATTCCGCCTCCGTAAGATTCTCCGGTCCGAACTGCAGAAATCTCTCATAGGGAAGTCCCCGGTCTGTATTTACCTGTACATTCTTCTCGGGCATAAGTCTCCTTCTGCCTGCTCCGACGTATGCTGCCTAACGGATAAAACGGTATACCACGAACGCTATGATCACACCGATCACACTGGCGATCGTGATGTTAAACTCCAGCCCGAAAGTCAGAATAATGAAACCGAGATTCAGTTCCACTGGACTGCTGAGGCCGAAATTCTGTCCGTAATTCAGAAAAGTACCGTCGAAATAAGTCCCTATAAATCTGCCGATCACAAATCCGATCAGTACCAGGACGATCAAAACCCAATTAATTCTCTTCAAGGTAGTTCCTCTTCTTTCTTCTGTGTACTCTCCATGGCTGAACAGTCTCCCCGTGAGCCTGTCTTCCATACGTCTTTTTATACTATCACAAAAAGCTTCTTCTGTACACAAATTTAGTAGATTTTATTTTGCGCTTTTTCTACAGGATTCGTATTTTTCAATGTAGTTCTACATGCTTTCCGGATCTGTTCTTCCGTCACAAGACCTTTTTGTACCAGTACCTGCAGGGATTTCAGAATACCGAATTTGGCATGCTGCCAGGTCAGTCCGCCCTGGAAATACACTGCATACGGAGGCTTGATGGGGCCGTCCGCAGACAGCTCAATGGAGGAACCGGAAACAAATGCTCCCGCTGCCATAATGACCTGTGCATCATATCCCGGCATATCCCAGGGTTCCGGTGTCACATGACTGTCTACCGGTGCCGCCGCCTGAATTCCCTGGCAGAAGCCGATAACCCCCTCAGGCTGACCGAAGGTCACTGCCTGAATGATATCGTGTCGGCTCTCACTGCCGTTCGGTACTACCGCAAAACCTATTTTTTCATAGACATTGGCTGCAAAGATCGCACCCTTCAGTGCTCCCGCCGTCACCGTGGGAGCCAGGAAAAATCCCTGATAAAAATCTTTCAAAATGCCAAGGGAAGCGCCGACTTCCTTGCCCAGCCCCGGAGAGGTCAGACGGTATGCCGCATTTTCCACACATTCTTTCTTTCCAGCAATATATCCGCCGATAGGAGCCAGTCCGCCTCCGGGGTTCTTGATGAGAGATCCTACGATCATATCCGCACCCACGTCGGAAGGTTCTATAGTCTCCACGAATTCTCCGTAGCAGTTATCCACCATGCAGATCACGTCCGGCTTAATACCTTTAATGAAGGCGATCAGTTCGCCGATCCGCTGTACGGACAGGGTGGGTCTGGTCTGGTAGCCCTTGGATCGCTGAATCGTTACCAGATGAGTTTTCTCATTGATATTCTCACGGATTTTATCGTAATCAAAGCTTCCGTCCGGCAGCAGATCCACCTGGCGATAAGTCACACCGTATTCTGCCAGCGATCCCTTCGACGGGCGGATACCGATGACTTCTTCCAGCGTATCATAGGGTTTGCCTACCGGGGACAACAGTTCGTCTCCAGGTCTTAAATTGCTCATCAGAGCCAATGCCAGTGCATGCGTGCCGCAGGTGATCTGAGGGCGCACCAGTGCATCCTCCGTATGGAAAGTCGCTGCATAGACAGCCTCCAGGGTATCTCTTCCAAGATCGTTGTATCCGTAACCGGTAGTGCCCAACAGGCAGGCCTCACTGACCTGATGCTGCTGCATGGCATTTACCACCTTTAACTGATTGTATTCCGCGTTACTATCCACTTCATCAAAGCGGTCTCTTAAACTTTTCTCAATGGTGCAGCCGTAATCATATACGGTCTTGCTGATTCCCATAGACAGGTAGATCTCTTCATTACTGCTTCTCATAAATCTCTTTTTCTCCTAATTCTCTGATCATGTATTCCAATATTTTCTCTTCGTTATAATCAAACCGGCCCTTGTCGATCCAGGTGACTTCACTCTCTCTGCGAAACCATGTCAGCTGTCTCTTGGCAAAATGCCTGGTATCCCGTTTCAAGGTATAGACCGCATCTTCCAGGCTGCATTCTCCATCCAGATATTCCAGAATCTCCTTGTAGCCCAGTCCCTGCATGGACGTCATGCCCTTACGGCATCCCATATCCTTCAGTTGTCTTACCTCATCCACCAGACCCTGTGACATCATTTCATCGATTCTGTCCTCGATCCGTGCATACAGCTTTTCCCGGTCGTCCGTCAGCACAAAATAGCTGAAATTATAGGGACTTGTCCGTTCTTTTTCCCTCTCGTTGTGTACAGAGATCGGTTCTCCTGTCAGTTCATAATATTCTAAAGCACGGATGGTTCTCTTGATATTATTGGCATGAATATTCTCCGCCGATACGGGATCGACCTTCTTCAGCATCTCATGCAGACTCTCCGGTCCCTGTTCTTCTGCCAGAAGTTCCAGTTTTTTTCGATATTCGGTGTTCTCTTCGTTTTCCGTAAAATCAATGCCCCGAAGCACCGCCTGAATGTAAAATCCGGTGCCTCCCACCAGAATAGGGATATGGCTCCTGTCATATATCTGCTCCATACATTCCAGACAATGTTTCTGGAACACTACTACATTGAATTCTTCCCAGGGCTCCAGAATATCGATCAGATGATGGGGCACCCCCTCCATCTCCTCCGGACGGATCTTGGCAGAACCGATATCCATATGTTTATATACCTGCATGGAATCTGCCGACAGGATTTCTCCGTTTATGGCTTTTGCCAGCGCGATGGACAGTTTTGTCTTTCCCACAGCTGTCGGCCCGGTCAGGACCACCAGTGGTTTCTTTTTATTCTGTATTACCGACATTATTTTTTCCTTACTCTTTTTATCCTGCTATCCGTTGTTCTGGGTACAGTTTGCTGCATCGATGGCGATGACCAGCATCAGACCCTCCAGTTCATCCTGTGGATCGGAGAAATTAATAGTATACGTATCTCCCCAGTGAAACAGTTCTTTAGAGATATGGATGATACTGCTGCATCCATTGTATACATCATAATCCCATCCCAGAAAATCTCCCTCCACGCGCCAGCCGTTATAGTCGATCTCATATCTGGGCTTGAAAAAAGAAAACTGTTTGCGGATTTCACCACGGACCCGGCCACCGATCTCGATTTCAAAGGCCGGAAGAAAGGTAAGCAGCCGCTGTCTGATCACTCCCAGTTCATGGTTATTTCTGTCGTATACATGCAGCTGGTGTCCCAGGGAGAAAAACTCCGCTTTTACAAAATATTTTGGATTTTCATTTTCATCATAGACATCATAGGAATCTGTCCAGGAAAACACTCTCTGTTTGATCAGTAAACGCATTATACTATCCTCTTAAATTTCTTCTCCAGATCTGTCTCCGTCATGGTAATAATAGTGGGTCTGCCGTGGGGACAGTTGTAGGGATTATCCAGGGTCAGAAGTTCGTCGATCAATTTCTCCGCCTCCTGAAAGCTCAGACGGTTATTGCCTTTGACCGCCGCCTTGCAGGACATGGATGCAATCTTTTCCTCAATGACCTGAAAACTTCCGCGATTGCCGGTCTCCTGGGACAGTTCATCCAGCACTGCCAGGAACAGTTCCCTCTCACTGCATCCGTAGAGATCCACTGGTACACTACGGAGGGCATATTCGTTGCCTCCGAAAGCATCAATCTCAAATCCCAGCTGTGCAAAAGCATCCTCATAGGTGTGCAGAATGCTTTCCTCCTGCCCTGTCAGGCTGACAATAATCGCCGGCATCAGACGTTGGGACACCACACTCTTTTCATAAAACTGTTTCATCAGGCGTTCATATTTTACCTTTTCATGAGCCGCATGCTGGTCAATGATGAACAATTTGTCTTCAAACTGGATCAGCCAGTAGGTATCAAAGACCTGACCGATAATCCGGTAACGGCTGCGATTCTGCATGGACAACAGTTTTTCCTCGAACAGATTCAACTGCTGGGTATTTTTGATCTCCGGTTCCGGGGCGGCAGCTGCATCCTGCGACGATGCCGTGGGCTGTCCGGAAGCAGTTGTTGTGGCCACCTGTTCCTGTACCGGGTTCTTCCTGTCTTCCGGCGGCACTGCCTCCACGAAGAAATCATCTTCCTGCGGTACGGCTGTGGTGCTGACTGCTTTGGAAACTTCTGGTGTATTACCGTACAGGACGGCCTGCGTTTTTTTCACCGTCACAGTTCCTGCAACACCCACTGTGGAGTTCTCTATTAGCTCCGGCTTGCGGATACTGGTCTGTACCCCGGCATGATTTTCCTGCCAGACAGGTTTCTGTATAAATTCTCTCCGGTCCCTGGAAGCCGCTTCATATTTTGCTGCCTCCATGACACGATAGCTTTCTTCTCTCTTTTTTTCAAATACTTCCGGTGTGTGTTCTTTCCAGGAAGCTCTTCTCTCTTCCTGTTCTTTCTTCTGGATTGCCTTTTCATCCTCCAGAGAAGCATCCGGGATCATCTCCCGGTTCCGCAAAGTGATGGCGATCTTCTCACTGAGCATTCTGGCAAATGCCATGCCGTCAGAGAACCGCACATCCATTTTGGAAGGATGTACGTTCACATCCACCGTCTCCGTATCCATGGTGATATGCAGTACGCACAGTGGAAACTTATGCTGCATCAGATACTGCTTGTAGCCTTCCTCGATAGCCTTGGCGATCACACCGCTGCGGATAAAACGACCGTTGATAAAATAGATCTCGAAGTTACGGTTGGAACGCACCAGTACCGGTTTGCCCAGATATCCTTCGACTTTGATGCCGTTCTCTTCGATCTGGACAGGCACCAGCTCTGCGGCAATCTCCCTGCCGTAGATCCGGTAAATTACCTCCCGCAGGTCACCGTTTCCGGAGGTATGGAATCTGGTCTGGTTTCCCAGTACGAATTTAAACGAAATATCCGGTCTCGACAATGCCAGATGTTCCATCAGATCCGTGATATAACTGCCCTCTGTGGCAGGCTGTTTTAAGAACTTCCGGCGTACCGGCGTATTAAAAAACAGGTTCCGCATGAGGAACGTTGTGCCGTCCGGTGCACCGATTTCATCAATGGATTGCTCCCGCGCCCCTTCCAGTACCATGCGGGTACCCGTGAGATTTTCCTTTCGCTTGGTAATGATCTCCACCCGGGAAACTGCCGCGATACTGGATAAAGCCTCACCACGGAATCCCAGACTCGCAATATGGTTCAGATCATCCGCATCCTCTATTTTACTGGTGGCATGGCGCAGGAACGCGGTAGGAAGCTGATCTCTCTCGATACCGCAGCCGTTATCCGTCACGCGGATGAATTCAATGCCGCCTTCCTTTGCCTCCACCGTGATTGCTGTAGATCCGGCATCAATGGCATTCTCCACCAGTTCCTTTACCACACTGGCTGGTCTCTCCACCACCTCACCGGCAGCGATCCTGTCGATCGTCCGGGAGTCCAGTACATGTATTCCCATAAATCTCCTCCCTTATGCTTTCTAGCCGTTCCAGCGGTTCTTTAACTTATTCTGCAGGCGGTACAAAGTATTCAGTGCATCCAGCGGTGTCAGAGTCGTTACTTCGATCTCCATCAGTTCCTTCAGCACATCCTCGTCCGTCACCGTATCAAACAGAGACATCTGCGCCAGATCCACTTCATCGTATTTTGGCTGTTTTTTTGCTTTCCCATCGCCCTTATTATCAATGGCGATACTCTGCACCTTTTCGGTGATATCATTGTCGGACAGCTGTTCCACGATCTCTTTTGCACGGTCAATGACCATATCCGGCACACCGGCCAGTTTGGCCACCTGGATACCGTAGCTCTTGTCTGCACCGCCCTTTACGATCTTACGCAGGAATACAATATCGTCTCCGCATTCCTTGACTGCGATGCAGTAGTTGTTGACATTGTTCATTTTGCCTTCCAGCTCGGTCAGCTCATGATAATGGGTGGCAAACAGTGTCTTCGCTCCCAAAAGCTTTCGATTACTGATATGTTCGATCACTGCCCAGGCAATGCTCAGGCCATCAAAGGTGGACGTGCCTCTTCCGATCTCATCCAGGATCAGGAGACTTTTGGATGTGGCATTCCGTAAAATATTCGCCACCTCATTCATCTCCACCATGAACGTGGACTGCCCGCTGGCCAGGTCATCCGATGCACCCACACGGGTAAAGATTCTGTCTACAATGCCGATGTTGGCACTTCTGGCAGGCACGAAACAACCGATCTGTGCCATCAGCACGATCAGTGCCGTCTGACGCATATATGTGGATTTTCCCGCCATATTCGGACCGGTAATGATGCTGATACAATGACTTCCATTATCCAGATAGGTGTCGTTGGCAATAAACATGTCATTAGTGATCATCTGTTCCACCACAGGATGTCTGCCATCCTTGATATCAATGACACCTTTTTCATTTAACTTCGGGCGTACATAGTGATTGCGCTCAGACACCAGGGACAGGGATGCATAAACATCCAGCTTTGCAAGCGCCTTGGCAGTATTCTGGATACGTACCAGTTCCTGTGCGATGGTATCCCGGATTCTGCAGAAAATATCATACTCCAGTGTCTGAAGCTTGTCCTCCGCATTTAAGATCGTATCTTCCAGTTCTTTTAATCTCGGTGTGGTATACCGCTCCGCATTGGCAAGGGTCTGCTTGCGGATATAATCCTCCGGCACCAGATCCTTGTAGGAATTGGTCACCTCAAAGAAGTAGCCGAACACATTATTTTTTTTGATTTTGAGATTCTTGATTCCGGTACGTTCTCTGTCTTCTTCCTCCAGCTGGACCAGCCATTGTTTGCCGTCATGTTTGGCTGCACGCAGATGATCTATAGTCTCATCGAACTGATCCTTGATCATTCCGCCTTCACGAATAGATATGGGCGGTTCCTCAACGATTGCCTCGTCAATCAGCTGATAAATGTCCTCCAGTCCATCGATTTCTTCCCGGATGGCTGCCAGCTCCTCTTTCTGGAAGCCCGCCAACACCGTCTTGATAGGCGGCAGCATCTGCAGAGAGTTACGAAAAGCGATCAGATCTCTGGGGTTTGCCGTCTTATAAGTTACTTTGCTGAGCAGTCGTTCCAGATCGTAAACCGGATTCAGGTACTCTCTGATCTCGTCCCGGGAGATGGAATCCTGATTCAGTTCCTGGATTGCATCCAGGCGTTTCTCCATTTCTTCCTTATCAATCAGAGGCTGCTCAATATAGTTTCGCAGCAATCTGCCGCCCATGGCCGTCTTCGTCTTGTCCAGTACCCACAACAGAGACCCTCTCTTCTGCTTTTCCCGCAGTGTCTCTGTCAGTTCCAGATTTCTTCTGGTGGAACTGTCCAACAGCATGTATTTGCTGGTAAGATAGGGAGAAATATGAGTAAAATGTTCCAGATCCGTCTTCTGGGTATCATATAAATATTGCAGTAATGCTCCTGCTGCCAGAATTCCTGTAGGAAATTCCTCAACACCGAGGCCGATCAGAGTATTCACCTTAAAATGTCTCATAAGGATCCGCCGGCAGCCGTCATCATCGAACATGTGAGACTCCAGTGAGCTGACCGACATATGTAACCGGGACTTCAAGTCCTCCACATCATATCCGCTGACCAGAAAGGCCTCATTGCAGATGATCTCCGAGGGCTCATATTTCATCAGTTCGTCCTTCAGTTTCCGCAGGTCTTCTACCTCTGTCACATAATAATCTCCGGTAGTGACATCCGCTGCGGAAATGCCGATTCCATCCGAGGTATAGGCAATGCACATCAGGTAATTGTTCTTGCTGGCTTCCAACGACTGGACATCCAGGTTGGTCCCCGGGGTCACCACACGGATAACCTCTCTCTTCACCAGTCCCTTTGCCAGCTTTGGGTCCTCCACCTGTTCGCAGATGGCTACTTTATAGCCCCTGCTGACCAGTCTGGCCAGATATGTCTCCACCGCATGATAGGGAATACCACACATAGGAGCACGTTCCTCCAGTCCACAGCTTTTTCCGGTCAGTGCAATTTCCAGCTCTTTGGATGCTACTATAGCATCGTCAAAGAACATTTCATAAAAGTCTCCCAGGCGATAAAAAAGGATGCAGTCCTTATACTGCTCCTTGGTCTCCATATATTTTTGCATCATTGGTGTCAATTCAGCCAT